>Ga0247718_1000188_pt1 | contig 15660 bp, 13 predicted proteins | sample 21E_DmetaG_FD_189045 | JGI IMG/M metagenome (GOLD analysis project Ga0247718, IMG submission 189045) | Soil microbial communities from hillslope of Landscape Evolution Observatory, University of Arizona, Oracle, AZ, United States - 2-1-E_D | ecosystem: Engineered > Artificial ecosystem >...
CGTGCAGGCCGGTGACCGAGGCAAGGGCGAGCATCGCGGCGATGAACCAGTGCCAGCCGGGCGTGAGCCAGCGGGTGGTGCGGACGAGATGGTCGGCCATCACGATGCCGAGCACGGTCTGCGCCGGGATCGCCGCGCGCATCATGAAGTCGATCGACCAGCCGATCTGGATGAAGGGGACGATCACCAGCACCGCCGCAGCGAGGAGCGGCGCGGATAGGCCGAACGGCGAGCGCTTGTGGAGTGCGAAGGCCGGGATAACCCACGGCAGGACTTCCACCACGATGCATAGCGCGTAGAGCACCGGAACAACGGGATAGGCGCGAAGGCCCACGTCATCCCCGGCTGCGGCGAGGAAGGCGAGGCCCGGAAGCACCAGCGCTGTGGCAAGGGCGGGGATGAGCACGTCAGCCAGACTGAGGCGGCGCGCGAACAGGGTGGCGAGACCGGCAGACGCAGCCCAAGGCAGCGCACCGATCAGCGCGAGCGGTGACCACAAGGCCGTCAGCGGGATCAGCGCGAGGAACGTGCCCAAGCGGATTCGGCCCGTCCGGTTCAACAAGTACATCAGCCCCGCCAGCCACCCGGCAAAGGCATGCTGCGGTACCCAGAACGCGAGCGTGAGCATCGAAGTGAACTGCAGGCCCGGGTCCCAGCTTTCGAGGTGGTCCGTCATCGGCAGACGGCTGATCGCCTGGCCGACAATGTCGAGCCCGCCGAATGCAAGTAATGTGAGCAAGGCCAGCACCCGAGCGCGCGCGGTCTCGAACAGCACAGAGCCGAGCGCAAGCAGGCTGCCGATCAGGATCGTGTTCTGCGCGACGAGCACCGCTGTCCCGAACGCGGCGCCGCCGGCCTTCCACGCCAGTGCGGGGAGGAGGTACATGCCGATGGGGGCGCGCAGCAGGGTCGGGGTGCCGCCCACCACATAGGCGAAGGGCCAGCGATTGACCGCCATGTCGCGCAGCACCGCGTCGCGCACCTGCCAGTCGATATTGGCGTAGAACAGCCGCCCTTCGCCGCCGAGCACGAGCACGACCAGCGCGGCCACCAGGCACAGCGCGAGCCGGGTGAGGGGGATGCGGCCGAGCGCTGCGCCGCCGCGCCGCACAAGCACGGTCAGCCAGGCCACGCCGACAAGGCCCGGGATGATCAGCCAAGACGAGGCGATGCCGAGATAGACCAGCAGGAGCAGTTGATCGCAGGCAAGCCACGCCGCGATCATCGCAAGAACGGTACCGCCGCCGACGGCCCGGTCGGGCTGCGCCTGCGGCATGGCGATTGCGCCTGACATCAACCCGTTCATCCCCGCTGGCTAACGCAACCCGTTTGGTCTTGCCAGTCTAGCCGGGGAACCATTAACGGATAATTTGCCGTGTTCGGCCAAGGGTGATGTTCATGTTCGGAAGGCTTCCCCGCTGGCTTCGCTTCATTCTGGTCGGCGTGCTCAACACGGCCTTCGGCTACCTGCTGTTCGCGATCTTCATCCTCGCCGGCGCTCCCAAGTTCTGGGCTGTGGTCGGCATGACGGCGCTGGGTGCGCTGTTCAATTTCCGCTCGATCGGCCACCTCGTCTTCGCCCGCAGCGAGCTCGGCCTGCTGCCCCGCTTTCTGGGCGTCTACGCCGGGCAATGCGTGATCAATTCGGTCGCGCTAGAACTGCTGGCGCGGGCCGGTTTCACGCCGCTTGTGGGGCAGGCGATCCTCGTGCCGTTCCTTGCCGCGGGCGTCTACTTCGCCATGCAGACCCTAGTGTTCCGCGAGCTCAAGCCGGCAAATTGAAACTGCGCATAAAGCTGCGTTGACAAGCCCGACCGCCGCGCACAACCGTCTGCGCCGCAACCGGGGGCTAGAGACACTTGGCAGAAAAGCGCAGCGAAGCGACGGCACTGCTGCTGGCCCTGGGCGGTTTCGCATTCCTTTCAACGGGTGACACGCTGGTCAAGTCGATGGCCGGGATGTGGCCGGGCCCCGCCATTGCGGCACTGCGCTATGTGTTCGGCACCCTGGGGCTCGGTGCGATCCTGCTCTGGTGTGAAGGCTGGGCCGGGTTTGGCATGACCAAAGTAGGCTGGCACGCCGCGCGCGGGTTCGGTGTCGCGTTCTCGGCCACGACGTTCTTCACCGCCGTGCAGATCATGCCGATTGCCGAGGCGACCGCGATTTCCTTCACCAGCCCGATGGTCACCGCGCTGCTCGCCGCCGCGCTGATCGGCGAACCGATGCGGCGCGAGACCTGGATCGCCAGCATTGTCGCGTTCATCGGCGTGCTGATCGTGCTGCGGCCGAATTTCGTGGTGATCGGGCCTGCCGCCGTGCTCCCGCTGCTGGCGGCGATGGGCATGTCGCTGCTGATCATCGGCAACCGCGCGGTGCTGGGGCAGGGCTCGGCGCTCTCGATGCAAGTGAACGTGGCGATCTTCGCGACCTTGTTCCTGATTGCTTTCACCCTCATCGGCCATTTCAGCGGCATCGCGATCCTGCACGTCGGCGCACCGCCGATGAGCGTCGTCGCCAAGAGCGCGATGATCGCCGTGACGGGCAGCAGCGCCCATGCCTTGATCTACATGGCAACCTCGCGCGCAGGGGCTGCGACCGTGGCGCCAATGACCTATTTCCAGCTGATCATGGCCGGCTTCTATGGCTGGCTGCTGTTCCGCGAAACGCCTGACGCGACGGCGCTGCTGGGCGCAGCGATCATTGTCAGCGCCGGGCTCTACCTGTGGCGGGCAGGGCGCGTGACGGACGAGCCGCAGGGCACCGAGTAGGCATGGCGGAGGCCTGCTGGCTCTGCGAGCGGCCGCTTGGGCGCAAGGTAGAATGGCACCACCCCGTGCCCAAGAGCCGAGGTGGGCGCGAGACAGTGGCGGTCCATCCGATCTGCCACCGCACGCTGCATGCGCAGTTCAGCAATGGTGAGTTGGCGCGGATCGGGGCCGATGTCGACGCGCTGCGGGCAGATCCGGTGATCGCGAAGTTCGTCGCGTGGGTTTCAGGCAAGCCGCCCGATTTCCACGCGCCGACGGCAATGCGGCGTTAGAGAATATCGAGCAGCGGCTGCAGGCTGTCGAGCAGCACCGCCGGCTGGTCCTTTTCTGGAAGTTTCGCGCCCTTGGCCATGATCCCCGTCGCCATGCCGACCGAGAGCGCGCCGACTGTATTGGCCATGCGCATTTCGAGCGCCGGGTCATCGCCGACCACGACCATCTGCTGTGCCGCGCTCTTCGGCAGCCCCATCAGCAGCCGCGCGGTATCGAAGGCGACGCGCGAGGGCTTGCCGAGAATGCGCGGGCGCTTGCCGGTCATCGCCGTCAGCATCGCATTGATCGGATAGCTCGCGCCGATGGCGCGGCCGTTTGCCGTGGCGAAGAACGGCACGTTGCTCGCGGTGAGCAGCCTGGCGCCCTTCCACAGCGAATCGCAGGCGGCTTCGAGCGCGGGAAAATCGAACTCGCGAAACCAGCCGGTGTAGACGGCTTCCACGCCGTCCGCCTCATCCGATGGTCCGACCACATCGAGCCCCGCATCTTCGAGCGGCGCGCGGCAGCCGGGATTGCCGAGCACGCGCACTTTGCCGTAGCCAGTGCGCTTGAGCCAGTCCGCAGCCGACGATGACGGCGTCAGCATCTGCGCGTCCTCCACCGGGAACCCGGCCTTGCGCAGCGAGGCGGCATAGGCGGCGGGCGGCTTGGCGGTGCCATTGGTGAAGATAACAAAGGGCGTGCCGCGCGCCTTAAGCGCCTCCAGCAGCGCGACGGCATAGGGCAGCGCATTGTGGCCGCCGCTCTGCGCATCGCCGAGCGCGATCGTGCCGTCCATGTCGAAGATGAAACCGGCGGCTTCCTTGAGCCGTGCGGCATACTCGGTGGAAATGCTCACAGACCGACTCCGGCATGAAGGGCGAGGCGGAACGAGCCGCGTTCGATGACAAGGTCGCGCGCGGTGGGCTTGGCCGCGAGCTTTTTCAGAAGCGCAATCACCGGCGCGGCTTCGGGGGTATAGGTCGCGCGCGAGGGGCCTGCCGCCAGCATCGCGTCGACTTGCTCGGGCGGCATCACCGCGCGCAGCAGGAATTCCTCATCCGGCAGGTGGTGGCCAAACTGCTTGCGCAGATCGCCGAGGGCCGGGAAGGTGGGTTCGTTCTCCAGCTCGCGCGCACGCGGGCGGTCCATGATCGCCGCAAGCACATGCTTGTCGATGGGCGAGGTCGGCTTGCCGAACTTGCCGAGGCAGTAGCGGATCACCTGGTCGGAAACCTGCGCATAGCGCCGTTCGCCGATCACGTTGAACAGCGCCTGGCTCATGACCATCTGCGGGAAAGGCGTGACCATGATCGGGTAGCCGAGCTCTGCACGGACCTGTTCGGTCTCTGCGATCACGGCGGGCAGACGGTCCGAGAGGCCCAATTCCGCGAGCTGGCGCGCAGTGGTCGTCATCACGCCGCCCGCGATCTGGTGGCGCAGGAAGCTCGCGTCGAAGTTCTGCGGCTGCCCGAACGGCAGGTTTTCCGCGAGCGCGAGGCGGTTCCAGTAGGATGTGAGTTTCGCCAGCGCGGCGCGGTCGATCTCGACGGTGTGGCCCGCTTCGTCCAGATTGGCCAGCATGCGGTTGGCTTCGGGCAGCGAAGAGCCATCCCCCGCCGCGCCAATGCCGACGTGGATCGCCGAAATGCCGAGCTTCGCTGCCTCAAGGCTGGAAAGCATGCCCTGGCCGATCGTCGTGTGGGCATGGATTTCGAGCGAGCGATTGCCGATGGCCGCTTTCACGGCGGGCACCAGCGTGCGCACACGGTCCACCGAAAGAAGTCCCGATGGGTCCTTGATGTAAAACAGGTCGATATCGGGACTCTGGCCAACAGCGCGGGCGAAGTCAGCATAGAACTGGTCGGTGTGGAATTCGGAGAGCGTGAAGGTGAGCGCGCACATGACCTCGGCGCTGCCCTCTTCCTTCACCAGCCGGGCGGCCTCGATCACGGCGGGCACTTCGTGCATCGGGTCGAGCAGCACGAAGCGGCCAACACCATTCACTTGCAGAGCGCGGTAGACGAGGCGCATGAACTCCGGGTCCGCCTGCTGCCAGGCGATGAAGCGCAGCCCGGTGGTGATGAACTGCAGCGGCGTCGTCGGCATGGCTGCCGCCATGCGCCGCAGGCGTTCCCACGGGTTGTTCTGGAAGTAGCGCACTGCGACGGCCATGTGGCTCGACGAGGTGAAGTCGATGGCGCGGAAACCGCAGGCTTCGGTGAGCGCAGCGGCCTGCAACATGTGCGCGGTGTTGAGCCCGGTGGCGCCCCAGAGGCTCTGGTTGCCATCGCGCATGGTCACGTCGACCAGTTTGAGGCTCGTCATGATGCAAGTCCCGTGAGAAATCCGGTGTCGACGCCGCCTGCGGCAAAGCGCGGATCGGCGGCGATGCGGGCATGGAGCCCGGCGGTGGTCGGCACGCCTTCGATCCGGACAAGCGCCAAGGCTGCCTGCAGGCGGGCGACGGCTTCCTCGCGGGTGGCGCCGTGGACGATCAGCTTGCCGAGCAGCGAATCGTAGAACGGCGGGACTTCGCCGCCTGCCGCAATGTGTGTGTCGACGCGGACGCCCGGGCCGGCGGGCCAGGCGGCGCGGGCGATGCGGCCCGGGGCGGGGCGGAAATCGGCGTCCGGATCCTCGGCGTTGATGCGCACTTCGATGGCGTGGCCGACGGTGCGCACCATCGCCTGCGTAAGCTTGAGCGCCTTGCCCGATGCGACCAGCAATTGCTGCTCGACCAGATCGACGCCGGTGATCGCTTCGGTGACCGGATGCTCGACCTGGATGCGGGCATTGAGCTCAAGGAAGTAGAACGAGAAGTCGGTCGCATCGACGAGGAACTCCGCCGTTCCTGCGCCGCGATAGCCGATATGCTGCGCGAGGCGGACCGCAGCATTTTCGATTCCCGCGCGCGCTTCCTCGGGCATGGCGGGGGCAGGGGCCTCTTCCACCAGCTTCTGGAAGCGGCGCTGGATCGAGCAATCGCGCGTGCCGAGGTGGATGGCATGGGTGCCGTCGCCAAGCAGTTGCACTTCGACATGGCGGCCCTTGGCGACGAAGCGCTCGACATAGACGGCATTGTTGCCGAACGCGGCCTGCGCTTCGGCCTGCGCCATATCGAGTGCACTGTCGAGGTCTTCGGCGCGGTCGACGCGGCGCATGCCCTTGCCACCGCCGCCGGCCACGGCCTTGAGGAGGAGCGGATAGCCGGTTTCCGCAGCGCGTGCGTGGATGGCCTCGCGCGTCGCCGCCTCGCCGCCCGGGAGGACGGGAAGGCCTGCTTCGAGCGCCAGCGCGCGGGCCGCGAGTTTGTCTCCCATGCCTTCCAGCGTCTTGATGTCGGGGCCGACGAAGCGGATGCCTGCCTCTGCGACAGCCTTGGCGAACGCGGCGTTCTCGGAAAGAAAGCCATAGCCGGGATGCACCGCGTCGCACTTGGCGCCGACCATGGCGACGACGACCTTGTCGATCGCAAGATAGCTCTGCGAGGAAGGACCGGGGCCGAGCAGCACGGTCTCGTCCGCCATCAGCGCAGGCAGCGACGTGGCGTCGGCGCTCGAAACGCCGAGGACCGTGGTGATCCCCATGGCCTTGGCCGTGCGGATGACGCGCAGCGCGATTTCGCCGCGATTGGCTATGAACAGTCGGCGGATCATAGGGTCAGGCCAGCTTGAGCAGGGGCTGGCCCTTGGCGACCATCGTCGCATTGGGCACGAGAACTTCCGCGACCTTGCCGCTGCGACCGGCATGGACCGGGTTCATGAGCTTCATCGTTTCGACAATGCCGACGACCGTTTCCGGACCGACGTCATCGCCCACCGCCACGAACGGCGGCGCGCCGGGCTGGGGCGCATGGTAGAACGTCCCGGGCAGTGGTGCCGCGACGGCGTCGGGGTCGGCGCTGTGCTCGTCATCTGCCGCAGCAGCCGCTTCGGGCGCGCTGCCGGCCCATTGCCATTCCTGCGTCAGGCCTGTTTCCGCGCCGTCACCGCGTGCGAGCCGGAGGCGGAAGCGGCGGGTCGATAGATCCAGTTCGCGGTAGGGTGAGGCCTCGATGATCGCTGCGATTTCGGCGATGTCTTCGGCAGTCAGCGGCAGATCGTCGCTCATGATCGGTTCCGTTCAGGCCTTGGCCGCGGCCAGCATCTCGCGCGAGGCGGCGATGATCGCGTCGGAAAAGGCAGTGTCGTTGAAGTGTGCGTCGATGGCGGTGACAGGCACATGGGCGGGCATCACTTCGCGCAGGTATTCGGCGAACGGCGGCGGCACGCTCGGGTCCATCAGGTGCCCGGCGGGGCTGTCGTGGTTCGAGAAGCCGTGGAGCGGGGTGAACACGCGCACCGGCCCCTTGGCATCGCGGACGTTGGCGGCGAGGTGGTCGGCGAGCTTCTTGAGGTCCTCGAAAGTCGTGCGCACTGCGGTCAGCTGCGGATTGTGTTCGTGATAGCGGCGACCAGGGAACTGCTGGCGCGAGACGTCTATGGGCCCGCCGATAATGAAGTCCGCATTGCCCGGCGCGAGGATCGTCGGAATGCCCTTGAGGAGGGCAGGGCGGCCGCGATCGGGCCCGGTATCGGCAAGCCCGCCGAAGATATGGTCGATGATCTCGGTCTGCGAAAGATCGAGCACGAGCGCGACATCCTTGCCCGCAGCAAGCCCATCGAGCGTCGGTCCGCCCGCGCCGGATGAGTGGAACACCATGACCTCGCAGCCATCGCTTTCCAGCGCCTCGCGGATGCGCTTCACGCTCGCTTCGGTAGTGCCGAGCGTGGTGATGAGGACCAGCGGCTTCTCCGCCGCCGCTTTCGGATCATAGCCCTTGGCCATGCCAGCGACGGCATTGGCAGCGTTGCGGAACACGTCGCGGCTGATCGAATTGAGGCCGGAAATGTCGGTCACCGCGTTCATCATCGCGATGTCCTGCACGCCCATGTAGGGCTTGGTGAAACCGGAGGCCATGGTCGAGACGATCATGCGCGGCAGGCCATAGGGGAAGCTCTGCATGAGCGCGCCGGCGAGCGCCGAACCCATCGAGCCGCCGACCGCGAGGATGCCGGAGATCGGGTCCCTGGCGTTCCACGCATGCGCTGCTGCGATTGAACCGCGGATCATCGCGTCCTGGCACTTGCCCTCGTGGCCGAGCGCGCGGACCTGCTCGATGGTCATGCCGGCCGCCGCCGCGACGTCCTCGGGCGAGATTTCCGCCCCGCCGACGGTCCGTCGCACGCTGGGATCGAGATGCACCACGCGCACACCCGCCGCTTCCAGTGTGGCGCGAACGAAGCGCGCTTCCTCTTCCTTGGTGTCCTGCGTCACGATGAGCATGACGCTCGGCTTGGTCGTATCAGCCATGGTTGTCCCTCGCTCTCCCTGCTCCAAGAGTGCGACATCGCGGTTGACTTTGCATCCCGGTATGCAATGTGCGCGTTGCATAAGGTGAAACACGCGGACGTGCCGGTTGGCGCCGAGACGCGAAAGAGAAGCACCGGGAAACGATGATGCTGGAACGCAAGGTAAAGACCGTCCGCGCGCTGGAGCGGGGGCTCGATGTGCTGGTCGAGGTGCAGGCGCGCCGCGCGGTGAGCCTCCATGAACTGCATCAGGCGCTGAAGCTGCCCAAGGCGACTTTGCTGCGCATGCTGCTGACCTTGGGGCGCAAGGGGCTGATCTGGCAGCGCCTTGCCGACGGCGCCTATCTGCCGCATCTCGGCCCGGCAGCGCGCGGCACCGGCAGCGCGGTCGAGCATATCGCCGAGATCGCCTCGCCCTACATGAAAGCGCTCTCGACCAAGGTGGCATGGCCTTCGGTGCTGGGCGTTCCGCGCCTTGATCACATGGAGATTCTGGAGACCAACAGCCCGCTGTTCCGGCTCGATTCCGCCATTCTCGGACCCGTCGGCGTCAAGCTTTCCTATATCCATACCGCCACTGGCCGCGCCTATCTCGCAGCATGTGACGAGCAGGAGCGCGAGGCGATCATCGCGCGGCTGCGGCCGAAGGATGCGGCGCCCGGCAGCGAGGAAGACCTGCGCGCGATCCTCAAGGAAACCCGCGAGCGCGGCTATGCGCTGCGCGAGCCGCTGCACCCGTGGCCGGACCGTTCCAAGCAGCTCGTGCTGCGCGACGGGCGGCGTTCGATGGCGGTGGCGATCATGGCAAACGGCGCACCCATCGCGACGATCAACCTCACATGGCCGGCCAAGCGCGGGACCGACGAAGCGGTCATGCACCGCCACCTCGAAGCGCTGCAGCAGACGGCGCAGGCGATTGGTCTTGCGGTTGCAGCGCAGTCGGTCAGCGCGCCTATCGCTGGAAATGCCGCCTGATCAGGCGCCCTTCGAGGGCCATTGCACCATGTGAAATCCGTTTGTGTTGCTGATTAAATCGGCGCCTTCCTGTGCGACACTCCCGTAGAACAAGGGGGAGGTAATCGGCATGCGGCAGTGGGTGATCCGGGCGGGCGCGTCGTCGCTGGACGACATGGCTTTGCGCGATGTGCCCGAACCGCAGGCGGGCCCGGGCGAAGTGCTGGTGCGGGTGCGCGCCTGTTCGCTGAACTTCCGTGACCAGATCATCCCGCAAGGGCTTTACATGGGCGGCACGGTGGCAGTGGATACCGTTCCCCTGTCCGATGGCGCGGGCGAGGTCGTTGCTGTCGGCGATGGCGTCACGTCGGTGAATCCTGGCGACCGCGTGGCCGGAACCTTCTTCCAAAACTGGCTCGATGGCCCGCCCAACCCGGCGGCCGGCCCTGCGCTCGGCGCGCCGCCCGCCGCGGGAATGTTGCAGGACCTCGTCGTCCTGCCCGAACACGGAGTCGTGCCGCTGGCCGAAAGCCTGTCGTTCGAGGAGGCGGCCTGCCTCCCTTGCGCCGGTGTCACGGCGTGGAACGCGCTTATGGAAGGGCCGCATCCCGTGCGCGCTGGGGAAAGCGTGCTGGTGCTTGGTACGGGCGGTGTTTCGCTGCTGGCACTGCAGATTGCGAAGGCGGCAGGCGCGAAGGTCATTGCAACGAGCTCGTCCGACGAGAAACTGGAGCGGGTCAAGGCACTCGGGGCGGACGAGATCATCAACTACCGTGAAGTGCCCGAGTGGGGCGCGGCGGCAGCGAAGCTCGCTGGCGGCGGTGTCGATCATGTCGTCGAAGTCGGCGGCGCCGGTACCCTTGCGCAGAGCATCGCGGCGGTCGGCTTCAATGGCGAGATCGCGCTGATCGGCGTGCTGACGCGCGAGGGCAATACCAACCCGCACGGCCTGATGTTCAAGGGCGGCTCGATCCGCGGCATCTTCGTCGGCTCGCGCGGAATGGCAAGCCGCCTGCATTGCTTCATCGATGCGCATGGCATCAAGCCGGTGATCGACCGCACGTTCGGCATCGAACAGGCGCTCGACGCCTATCGCTATCAGTCATCGAGCGCCTTGTTCGGCAAAGTCGTCATCACGCTTTAGCGTTTGTTCGCCCGACCGGAAGAAACGGCGGGCATGAGGGAAGAGGACAGGAAGGCAATGGCGCAGGTTAGGGGGGCGCAGGTTAGGGGGGCTCAGGTTCTGGGCTTTGGACAGCGCATCGGGGGCGTGGTGCAGACCGCGTTTGTCGTTGCGGATATCCATGCCGCGATATCCCATTTCCAGCGCGACCTCGGTGCAGGGCCGTTCTATCTGCTCGAGCATTTCCTGGGCGAAGGGCAAGTCTATCGCGGCGCGCCGTCGCAGGCCGATGTGGCCATTGCGATGGGCTTTGCCGGGCACATGCAGATCGAGCTGATCCAGCCGCTCGACGATCACCCGTCCGTCTACCGCGAGACGATCGAGCAGCGCGGCTACGGCTTCCACCATTTCGGGATCGCGTTCGAGGACGTCGATGCCGCGCTGCCCGGCTATCTGGAGGGCGGCCACACGCTGGCCTTCCGCGCACCGGTGCCGACCGGCGGATCGGTCGCCTATCTCGACAACGCCGATCCGATGGGGCCGGGTTTCCTCGAGCTGATCCCGGCGACCGAAGGCATGGACACATTCTTCACCGCGCAGTGGCAGGCGGCGCAGGACTGGGATGGCAAGACCGATCCCGTAAGGCCGTTCCTGTGAGCGGCGCCACAAAGCGCGCCAGCGGCGGCTATCAGGCGTGGATCGTCGGGCTGCTGAGCCTCAACTTCGGCATCCTGTTCTTTGACCGCAACGCGCTCAATTTCCTGATGCCCTATGTGCAGCCCGATCTGCACTTGTCGAACACGCAAGTGGGCATGTTCAGTTCGGCGCTCTCGCTGACATGGGCGCTGTCTGGCCTCGCCGTCGGGCGGATTTCGGACAAGCTCGGCTCGAAGAAACCGGTCGTGGTGGTGGCGACGATCGCGTTCTGCCTGTGCTCGTTCGCGTCAGGTATGGCGTCCTCGTTCTTCATGCTGCTCGGCGCGCGCCTGCTGATGGGGGCAGCGGAAGGCGGCGTCATGCCGGTAAGCCATGCGATGATCGTCAGCGAAGTGGCGCCGGAACGGCGCGGGCTGGCGATGGGTGTCGCGCAGAACCTCGGCTCGAACCTGCTGGGATCGGGCCTCGCGCCGCTGCTCCTCGTGCCGGTGGCGGCGGCTTATGGTTGGCGGGAAGGCTTCTATCTGGCGGCGGCGCCGGGCCTGATCACGGCGGTCCTGATCTGGTTCACCCTGCGCGAACCGCCCGCCGAGGCGCACTATCTCGCATTTGGCGAGAAGCCAACGGTCCCGCTCTCCGAAGCCTTCCGCCACCGCAACGTGGTGCTCTGCGCGATCATTTCGGTGCTGCTCGTTTCCTACCTCGTGGTGTGCTGGGCGTTCATGCCGCTCTACCTCACGACGGTGCGCGGCTTTGCGCCCGAGACCATGGGCTGGCTGATGGCGACACTCGGCCTTTCGGCGGGGCTCGGCAGCTTCGTCGTGCCCGCGATCTCGGACGCGGTGGGTCGCCGTCCGGTGATGATCGGGTTCGCCTTCCTCGGCGTGATCCTGCCGCTGGGCGGGCTCTACTACACCGGTTCGGCATGGGTGCTCGCGGCGATCTTCTTCTTCGGATGGGGGCTCAACGGCCTGTTCCCGATGTTCATGGCGACGATCCCGTCCGAATCCGTCGATCCGCGCCTGACGGCAACGCTCACCGGCGTCGTCATGGGCACCGGCGAAGTGCTGGGCGGCGTGCTCAGTCCCTTCCTCGCGGGCGCACTTGCCGACGTATACGGCCTGTCCGCCGCGCTCTGGCTGATGCTGGTACTGTGCATCCTTGCCGGGATCTGCGCACTCGGCCTTGTTGAATCCGCCCCGCGCGTTGTTGCCCGCCGCGCGCCTGTTCCCGCCTGACTTCGCTGCAAAGGACGCCCCCGCCATGACCGCAGTGCAGAAGTTCGCCACCGACGGAATTGCCCCGCCCGAACGGCTCGCATTCTGGAACGAGCTGGTCGACCGGGTCTACAGCGGCACCTACGTGAAAAGCGCCAGCGGTGACTTCAGCGGCGAGATGTGGACGTGGCAGGTCGGCGATCTGGCGATGATCCGCCCGCGCTCGACGGCTTCGTTCGTGGGCCGCGATCCGCGCTATACGGCAGAGGAACGACTGATCCTCCACCTCCAGTGCCGTGGCTCGAGCCTCCACCGGCAGAACGGCACCGAGACGGCGCTTGGTGCGGGCGACTTCGTGATCGGTTCGCCGCACGAGGCCTATGCGATCGATCTGGCCGCTCATGAACTGCTCGTGGTCGAGTTTCCGCGCGCGCCGCTTGCCGAGCGTTTCCCCGGGATCGACGATGCCCTGCGCCAGCGGATGAGCGGCGAGACGCCCGGCGCGCGGGTGTTCCACGATTTCCTGCTCTCGCTGTGGCGGCAGAGCCAGCAGGGCTTCAGTGATCCTGACTGGCAGGAAGGCGTGAGCCAGGTCTTCTACGATCTCGTCGCGCTCGCCATGCGCGGGGCCACCCGTCCTGATGCCGCCGCACCTGCTGCGGACAATGCGCTGCGCCGCCGGGTGCTCGGCATCGTCGAAGCCCAGCTGGTCGATCCGGGCCTGCGCACGCTAGGCCTTGCGGCGGCGTGCGGTGCATCGGTCCGCACGATCCAGAACCTGTTCGCCGGGATGGGTACGACGCCCAGCGCCTATATCCTCGAACGCCGCCTCCTGCGAGCAGCCGAACGGCTCGCAGCCGCGCCGGAAGCCAGCATCACCGAAGTCGCCTTCGAGCTGGGCTTCAACGACAGCGCCTATTTCGCGCGCGCCTTTCGGCAGCGATTCGGCGTTTCACCACGTGAATGGCGCCGCAAATAGCCGGAATTGCGCTTCAGTCCTGATCGCGTTGCGCTCCAGTGCAAGTCGGTGGGGCTGATGCGGAGTATGAATTCGAATGCGCATGCCCGTGATCAAAGCGGGCAGTGACACTCTTGAAGGGAGAGCAACATGAGACGAACAACGGTATCGCTTGCCGTGCTCGCCGCGGCGATGGCCACTCCGGCCCTCGCGCAGAATGCACCGCAGGCCCAGGCGGAAGCCGCCCCCGAAGGCGGCATCGCGGAAATCGTGGTGACCGCGCAGAAGCGCGCCGAAAACGTGCAGGACGTGCCGATCGCCATTTCGGCCTTCACCGCTGGCGCGCTGCAGGAACGCGCGGTGACGAGCGTCGCGGCACTTTCGAACCTCGCGCCGAACGTCACTCTGGACGCCGGTACGCCGTTCTCGGGCTCGACCGCAGTGCTTTCGGCCTACATCCGCGGCATCGGCGCGAACGACTTCGCGTTCAACATCGATCCGGGCGTGGGTATCTACCTCGACGGCGTCTATCTCGCCCGTTCGGTCGGTGCGAACCAGGACCTGCCCGACGTGGAGCGCATCGAGGTGCTCAAGGGTCCGCAGGGTACGCTCTTCGGTCGCAACACCATCGGCGGCGCGATCTCGATCGTCACGCATGATCCGGGCAAGGAATTCAGCTTCAAGGGCGACGTCACCGTCGGCCGCTTCAGCCTCGTCCAGACGCGCGGCACCGTCGACCTGCCGATCACCGATGGGCTCGGTGCGTCGGTCAGCTTCTCGACCAAGAACCGCAATGGCTACCTGAAGCGCATTCCGTTCCCGGGCGCGACCAACTTCGCCTCGACCAGCATCAACAACTACAAGGCCGCCGGTTACAACAACGCAGGGTATGGCACCGAAGGCGGTGACAACAACTGGAACCTGCGCGGCAAGCTGAAGTTCGATCGCGGTCCGTTCACCGCGACGCTTTCGGCCGACTACACCAATGTCGACCAGAGCCAGATCGCCAACACATTGATCAAGACCACCCCGGCGGTCTTCGCAGGCACCTACAATTGCGCGATCATCGCCTCGTCGACCGACTGCGGCGGCGGCCCGCCCGCGTTTGCCTATATCGGCGGCATCGGCGGCCTCAACACGATCTTCGACAACCCGACCGTCTACGGCGTCAATGTCGATGCCGATCCGCGCAACAACCGTCTGCCCTATGACGACCGGTTCCTGACCGGCGACATCGACAAGAGCTATGCCAACGGCAACAACTACTCGAAGCTCAAGTCCTATGGCGGCTCGCTGACGCTACAGTACGACCTCAGCGACAATATCGCGCTGAAGTCGATCACCGGCTACCGCGAGCTGCACTGGAACGTGGGCACCGACCTTGACGGGTCGCCGCTCAACTTCCTCCACACCAGCTTCACCACCGATCAGTGGCAGTTCAGCCAGGAGCTCCAGCTCCTCGGCAACGCCATGGACAAGAAGCTCAACTACGTCCTCGGCGCCTACTTCTTCAAGGAAGCCGGCAACCTGCATGACTACGTGACCTTCGCCGAAGGCCTGCTTCAGGTCGATGGACCGAACGATCTCTCGACCAAGAACTACGCGTTCTTCGGGCAGATCGACTACAAGTTCAACGATATGTTCGGCATCACCGTGGGTGGTCGCTACACGCACGAGGACAAGGAATTCGAAGGCTTCCAGTCCGACGCCAACGGCCTCACCTACAAGATCCTGAACTTCCTTGCCGGGATCAACGCGGGCCCGCCGGCCTGTGCCAACATCAACCCGATCAGCGACGCTTGCCGTATTGCTGCCGGGTTCCCGAATGCCGGACAGCCGCTCCGCTATTACGTCGCGGGCACGCAGAAGAAGAAGTTCAACAACTTCGCGCCGAAGATCGGCCTCCAGTTCCACCCCAACGACGACACGATGGTCTATGCCAGCTGGTCGAAGGGCTACAAGACCGGTGGTTGGACGACGCGTCTGTCCAACCCGCTGCCCACAGCGCCGGGCTTCGGCGAGGAAAAGGCGACCACTTATGAACTGGGTGTCAAGTCGACCTTGCTCGACCGCCGCCTCCAGATCAACGCGGCGATCTTCCAGACCGACTACAAGGGCATCCAGCTGAACTTCCAGCAGGGCGTCTCGCCGACCATCCAGAACGCGGGTGATGCCAAGATCAAGGGCTTCGAGGTCGAAATGACCGCAGCGCCGGTCGATGGCTTCACCATTACGGGTTCGGTGGGCTACCTCGATGCCAAGTACACCTCGGTCCTCGGGCCGGCGCAGGTTGCGCCCAACCCGTTCCAGGCCGGTGTGCTCCCCGGCGGCGAGCTGCCCAAGACGCCGAAGTGGAAGTTCAACATCAGCCCGCGCT
>Ga0247718_1000189_pt1 | contig 15658 bp, 17 predicted proteins | sample 21E_DmetaG_FD_189045 | JGI IMG/M metagenome (GOLD analysis project Ga0247718, IMG submission 189045) | Soil microbial communities from hillslope of Landscape Evolution Observatory, University of Arizona, Oracle, AZ, United States - 2-1-E_D | ecosystem: Engineered > Artificial ecosystem >...
GGATTGCGGTCTCGAAGACCTCAACCGGGTCCTGGCCGTCCTCCTTGATCACTTCAAGGGCACCATAGACCACCTTGCGGGCAACATCCTTCTTACCGTCCCACATAACGGTGTTGATGAAGCGAGCGATGGCTTCTGACTGGTACTGGATGTCCGGACGGCGGACTGGCTTATTTTTTAGAGGGCGACGCATATTGAATTAAAACTATGCCTTAGGCTTCTTAGCACCATAGCGAGAACGGCCACGGCGGCGCTTGTCGATACCTGCAGTATCGAGCTTACCGCGAACTACGGTGTACTGAACACCGATGTCCTTCACGCGACCACCGCGGAGCAATACCACTGAGTGCTCCTGGAGGTTGTGGCCCTCGCCTGGGATGTAGGCGGTCACTTCCATGCCATTCGTAAGGCGCACGCGGGCGATCTTACGGATAGCCGAGTTCGGCTTACGAGGGGTCTTCGTGGTTACCTTCGTGCAGACGCCACGCTTGAACGGAGCCGCGTAGAACGTAGGGCGGTTCTTAAGCGTGTTGAAGCCACGGCCAAGAGCCACAACCTTAGTTTTGCGGTCCTTGCTCTTGCGAGGCTTCTTTGAAAGCTGATTGATGGTAGCCATTTCGTAAATGAAAACTCCCCCGTGGGAGTCCTCGACAATATATAGGAGCTAGGAAATTAATGCAACTATCTGGTAGCTTTCTTGTACCTGGATACCTCTTATTATTAATAGAGGTACACGTACAACGAGTAGGCAGCAACGCCTGCCCAAGCTAGGTTGAGCACTACTACTTGCCACGCTTTCTTGTAGATCGAGACGGTAATAATACCGAGCGCACCTGTAAGATTCAGGAATTGGAACCAGATGCTTCCAGCCTGGAATATGCCGAGGCTGTAGAGCGTGTATGCGGCCAGCATGGCCACTGCTCCGTACCAACCAAACAACTCTATAAATGTACGTTTACTCATAGTGGTTCTATTGGCCGAGCAACAGCATGAAGATACGCATCACGAACGCGTAGAACGGCTCGGCCAGGAACTGCGTAAAGATAAGCAGGATCGCAATGAGCGAGATTATTCCGCCTGCCTGTACACGGTCTTCAATGTCGCGGAGCGCCATACCCCACTTAAAGGGCAGGATGCCGCGCAGTACGCCAAAGCCATCGAGCGGAGGGATCGGAATAAGATTGAAAATACCGAGGAAGAGGTTCATGAGACACACGATCGCGGCAATTTCTCCAAGAGCAACCTCTCCTGCACCAAACGCGTACCGTGCAATAAATGCAAAGAGAACAGCAATAAGAAGGTTCGTTGCAACACCCGCTCCGGCAACGATAGCCTCGCCCCAGCGCTGATTCTTTAAGTTATATGGGTTATAAGGCACTGGCTTTGCCCAGCCGAACATAATGCCTGCCTGTAGAAGCACGAGGGTTGCCGGCACAATGATAGAACCGACAAGATCAATATGCGGTATGGGGTTTAGCGTAAGGCGTCCGGCACGCTTTGCAGTCTGATCGCCGAGCGCATTAGCCGCGTAACCATGGGCCACCTCGTGGATAATGACTGAGAAAATGAGGATTACGATCGAGAAGATCGACAAAAGAAGCTCCGGTTGCATAAGTTTATGGTGCTATGGTACCATCCGTGGACTATGGCACGAAGTTGCGCAGTAACAGGAAAGACCACTCAGGTAGGCGGACGGTACTCTAACCGGACGCGTGCTACGCAGTTCAACCCAACTGGAAAGGTTCGTCGCCAGGCAAACCTCCAGAAGCGTCGCATTTTCGTTCCTGAAATCAACAAGACCGTACTTGTAGACGTCTCAACCAAGGGACTCCGTCACATCAAGAAGAACGGCGCATACGCCACTTTGAAGAAAGCAGGTGTCGTAAAGTAGAAGACCGCCTTCAAGGCGGTCTTCTACTTTAGTTGCACCGTTGTCCCATCACTTATGAAGGTAACAGGACCTTCGCCCAGCGTACCCACCATTTGTGCCCCAGATTCGACAATAGCGGCTACCACCTCCTCATGTGGATGGCCGTAGGAATTGTCTTTGCCGGCTGATACGACAACATACTCCGGATCAGTTACCCTAAGCCACTCAGCGCTCGTTGAGGTGCGCGAGCCGTGGTGTCCTGCCTTAACGACAGTACTCTTGAGCGTGTTGCCATCAAGTGCGGCAAGCCATGATTCAACCGCTACAGGCGCATCGCCCGTAAGAAGAAACGAGGTCTCTCCATACACAGCCCGCGCTACAATCGATCCAGTATTTGATTCAACTGTATCTACTGACCGATCCGGGAACAGTACATCGAGGTACGCGCCCCCGCCTAAGTGAATGCGAGTTCCTCGCCTTGCAGGAATAGTGAGCGCACGCTCCTCTAAAGTACGTGCATTGAATGACTGCGCAAATGAAGTGTCGTTCTCCACATCAGGATCCATAGTTGCAGCTACGTCATAGCGAGCGAGCACTTCGCTCAGCCCGGCAATATGATCCTTGTCTGGGTGTGTTGCGATCACAAGATCGAGTGTGCGATCGATAGGCCCTAGCTCCTTCGGCAAAACCCGCAGTATTGAACGATCAGGACCGCCATCTATGAGCACTTCTGCCCCATGCGGACCCTTGATGAGGATGGCGTCACCTTGCCCCACATCAAGAAATATAACTTCAAGGCCTGATCGCTTCTGGAAAGTAAGAACAGTCCATACCGCAACGTTCACAACGCAGAGGATCGCGACTAAAAAAAGCAGGGTGCCCTGTTTATGCATTCCTTATATACTACCTTCATGAGTGAAAGCATCCCATCCGCTTCAGCACCCAAAGGTGAGAAGCCGCGCCGACCTGCCGAGGAAGTACTCAGCATCTTTAGAGCATTATGCGAGAGCGAGTCGCAAGTACCACACACTAAAGAAGAGCGCATCTCAATTTCCCATCGCTTGCATGAGAATCTCGATGAACTCAACAGCGCTGAGATGATACATAAGTATGAGTACGGTACTGTTCCCACTTATGATTCTTTATCGCGCGCTGCCGAGACAGCAATCGCTGCGCTTCTCGCAGACCAAGATGATCCTGAAGCTGCGCGTCTTGCAAAGTTGATTGAGGGACAGGTTCAAAGCATTCGCACCTGGTGTCGTCGCTATGTTGGTACCGTTATCCGATTCCATCGTGCAAAATCGACATTCTTTAAGATGGACGGCGATGAGGTGCGCGACGCACTTGCTACTTCTGATGCGGAGCGTAGGCGTGTACACGATTCTCTCTTAAGCTCGCTTGCAACCTTTAATGAGCTTTTGTCAGAAGCCCGGGCGATAGAGCACTTCCCCAAGCCTCTTGCATGGAGACCAGGTTTCGATCTTCCTGCCGGGGTCGCGCACACTCACGCTGCAATCCTTGCCCCTGAAGCAATTGCTGACAGAAACCTTATTAAAGACTGGGCAATCGCAGCCGACTGTATTGATCAGTTGAAAGCAGTTGTCGGATTTATAACGGAAGAAAGCGAAAAGGCGGCCTCCGAAGAAAGCCGCCCTCAGTCGCCGGAGCAAGGGTAGGTTACCCTTCCCGCTCCAGCTGGTATATCAGCTGTGCGCCGAGCTTGAAAACAACTGTAAGTATCTCCTCGCGCGACGATTGCTGTGTGAGCTCGATGCGTTTGAGCGCATCTTGAGGAAGCTCTCGAATGAGTGCCTGCAGTTGATCAAGCCGCTCATCTTTCTGTGCCCCCTCAGCTCCGAGCTCGTACAGTTCAGAACCGAGATCCTTTACCTGCCGAGCCTGTTCCGGGTATTGCTCCCGGAACATGAGCCAACCCGTGATCATGTACACCACCACCGTTTGTTATGGTTAATACTATTATAGTACATTGGCACGAAATAGCAAGTTCCCTTATTTAAGTAGGTATACTGTCCTTACTAGTAGCTTATACGCATGCTTATGGAATACGTCGCACGCACATTCGCCATCCCAGACCTTAAGGGACTTTCAAAGAAACAGATGGAGGTTCACCTAAGCCTCTACGAAGGATACGTAAAACACGTGAACCTTATCCGCGACCGCATTGCGAAGCTCAAGGAGAGTGATGAGGATAATTCTTTCCTCATTAATGAGCTTCGCCGTCGCTTCGGGTTCGAGTTCGATGGCATGCGCATGCACGAGTACTATTTCGAGCAACTTGAGGGTGGCCGACAGGAGCCGAATGACAACATGCCGCTTGTTGCTGCCGCGACTGAGAAGTACGGGAGCTGGGACGGCTTTCTCGCGCACGTAAAAGAAGTTGCTGGTACACGCGGTATCGGCTGGGTGGTTGTGTACTACGATCCTTCAGGCCGCGTGCTCCACACGATATTTGTAAATGATCACGAACTCGGCCAGCTTGCAGGCTTGCCCATCATTCTTGCCGTGGATCTCTGGGAGCATGCGTACATGGTTGATTATGTTCCTGCAGAAAAGAAGTCCTATGTTGAGGCCTTCCTCGACAACATGAACTGGAGCATCCCTGAGAAGCGATTCCTTGAAGAAGTAGTCTAAGATTTTATTCGAGAAGCAGCCGCACGAAGATGCGGCTGCTTCTTCATTTCATTACGCACAATAAGTCCAATGCCAACATACGCAACAAGTACAAAAAGAAATGGGAACGCAGGAAGCAGTACTGATGCGAACGGAGCGGCTGCAAGAAATTCGGCTATACCGATTACGTAGCTGAGTAAGACATATGCAGGCAAGCCTGCATATGGACCAAAGACCGGAATAAGAAGTGCCATGCATGCCGCCACGAACGAAAGCAGCATGGCGAGCGGTACGAATGGGAGAATGAGCACATTGGCCGGGAGTGTAACAATTGAAAGATTCCCTGTCTGATACAGGAGAAGCGGCAGCACGGCTATCTGCGCGGCAATTGTAGTTGCAAGCACTTCGCGCAGCGTCGCGCTTTGGATACAAGGTATCCTCCTTTCGATAAGAGGCGCACCCACTATGAGCCCAAGTGTCGCAAGTGCAGAAAGTTGAAAGCCGGGATCGAACGCTAGCAAGAGTGGGTTATAGAGGAGCATAAGGATCACTGCTACGCCGAGTGCGCGGAGCGCATCATACGTACGACCTGTTGCGCGCGCAAAGAGCGCGACGAGGGCCATGATGCCCGCTCGCACAGCAGCGGCTCCCGCTCCTGCAGCAAGTACGAATGCAGCAATGATGAGACTGGATATAGCCAGCGCGAGGCGTCGATGTAAGAACGACGAAGAGCGCATGACCGCCTCTGCGATGATCATGATGTTGTATCCAGAGAGCACGACTATATGCACGAGCCCCGCTACCGTAAATACGTCGAGCAAATCTCTGCCAAGTCCTTGCTTACCGCCGACCAACATTCCAGAAGCGAGGGAGGCATGCGGCTCCGGGAGTGCTCGTTCAAGTCCGCTCATGAACATTGCGCGCACATCCGATAGTGCACCAAGCGCGAAGTCGTGAAAAGTTGATCGACCAGACACACGAATAATTTGCGCGTCATTCACCAGTACAAAGATGCCATCCTTTGCAAGGAATTGATCGTAGCGAAATATGCGACCACCATTCGCATCAAATGGTTCGGGGCGCGCAATAACTCCGCGAACATCTATAGTCTCCCCATACTGCGCCCTAGGAAACAGAGGCGCGACCGCAAGGACTTTACCTTCCTGCGTTGCAAGCGTCAGACGTTGTGCTGTTTCCCGCACATCTGGTATCTCTACAATCTTTCCCGTAAGCGTTATCTCCTCACCAATTCGCTCAAGAAGTCTGGAGTCTTGAGAAATCAAAGCAACGCGACCTACACCGAGTGCGAGTGCCACGAGAAACAGAGAGCCGATTAAGTATGCAATTCGCTTTTGCGTGAGCCATGCTATGAAACAAATTGCGCAAAGCAACAGCACAAAGAGTATGAAAGATGCGCCGAGTGTAAAGAAAGAGCGGCACAGTGTGCCGCTTCCAAAACCTAGTACACACGCGAGGAGTACTAGTCCACTTCGTTCCATGTGCTAGTGCCCTGCATCCATCGCCTTGTTGGCAAGGAGATCGGCATCAGCATTCTGTGCACGTGGCACATGAATGTACTCGATATGAGGGAAAGAACGTGCGATCAAATTTTTGAGTTCAAGATACCGTGGCACAAGATTCGGATGCTTCACCTTGTAAGCACCTTTCAGCTGTTCGATCACAAGCTTACTGTCCATCTTTACGCTCACTGTGGCGTGTGTGAAATACCCTTCTGGATAGAGATCGCGGAGTAGGCGCAGACCGCGCAATACCGCCTCATACTCGGCGATATTATTTGTTGCGATCCCTAAGTAGTCAGATACCTCGAGCACGCGCTTACCACCCTGATCGAATACGACGGCGCCGGCGCCGGCGGGACCAGGGTTCCCGCGTGATCCACCGTCCGCGTAAAGAGTAAATTGCATTACCTCGAGTATAGCAAAGTCGAAGCCGACGGGTTTTACTCCGCCGGCTTTGCTTAAGGCACGAGGCCTGTATGGAACTATTTTCGCAGTCTGACTGTGGTACAAATCACCACGACCGGACCACATGCTCGAAGCTCAAGATCGTACACGCAGTACTTCTCTCCAGCTTCAGCATTGAGGAGGTAGCGTTGCGCATCACGCAACGAATCCACCTCATTGTGGCGCAGTATTCGCGTTTGCGGGGAAAGATCCCGTGCGTGCGCGCGTTTCACCGCAAGCTCGATTGCTCGAGTGAGCCGCAGCAGATCGATCGAAGGATTGCTTCCAACCCTCGTTGCTCCCCTAACATCAGGGAGATCGTCCGTACCGACCGGCTTGAGCGCCCCGTACCGGCTTCGTACCATGAAGCGGACGATCCGTTCGTACGGCTCATCCGTCACACAGTCGAGCGCGATCTGCTCGGGATCAATTTCATCAAAGATCGGTTTCCTATCAGGCACGAGTGCCTCCTAACTACTGAATTTCTGAACCTGAAAACCTTACCATTAATTTAGCTGATGGCAACTATGCGCAACCGTACGGGTGATTTGCGCGAGAACTGATCACGCTCCACGTTTGCAAGCAATGTAGCGCGAGCCCCAGCAGTGAGCTTCTTGATGTCAGCACCGAGCTCGCGCTTTGCAAAGAAAGAAATGGCCTCACTCATCGAAGATGCAAACTCGTCTTCCGCGATGCGCACGCGCAGGTGCTCCTCAGCTTTTCCAAACCATGAGACCTCATGCACGTACACGTCTCTAAAGACGAACACGGGCTTTGGGTTCCCCATGCCAAACGGCGCGAACTTCTCCAGTGACAAAAGGAGTCGCGAGGTTGCATGCGCCGGCAATAATTCAGCATCAGCGTGCGGACCTGATTCCTCGACAACACTCGTATCCAAACGTTGCAATGCGGCGCACAGCTTTTCCTCGAGAAAGAAGACAGCATCCTCCTTCACTGAGAACCCTCCAGACGCAGCATGTCCTCCCGCTTCAATAAATACATCTTTCGCCGCATCCATGAGCGCAACCAGATTGATGCCTTTTCTTCCGGCGCGACAGGATCCCTTCGCATTCAAAGTTCCCTCTCGTCCCCATAGGAAGACCGGACGCTCGTATTCCTCTGCAAGTGAGTTCGCAACGATGCCAAGAAGACCAGGGCGCCATTCTGGATCGCCCATAGCAATCACCGCAGGAATGTCTCCCCGTTCTTTCCGTTCTGCGAGTCGCTCATGCACTGCGCGCGTCACTGCAGCCGCAGATGCACGACGACTTCGATTGATCCGTTCAAGTTCTTTTGCGAGTGCATCTGCCTCGTTCTCGTCGTCAGTAGTGAGAAGTCGGAACGCATCCATTGGATCTCCCATGCGCGATGCTGCATTTATGCGCGGCGCAATCATAAACCCTATGTCATCTTCAGTGAGCGACCGCTGATTCACGCGTGCCACCTTGCACAGCTTCTGCAGACCCAGTCGCGGCGACTTACGCATGACGAGCAGTCCATAGCGTGCGAGTACGCGGTTCTCTCCTGTAAGCGGCACCATATCGGCAATGGTTGCAAGACCCGCCATATCTAAGAGCCATTTCTCCCACCCGGGCTGTATTGCTTCTCGACCAACAAACCCATGCTGTAAGACGGCGCATGCGAGCTTCCATGCAAGTCCTGCCCCACAGAAATCCTTGTATGCATTCGACTCCCCTTCCTGCTTCGGATCGACGATCGCATAGGCTTTCGGCAGTTCGCCAGGAAGATGGTGATCGGTGATGATCACTTCGATACCGAGCGAGTTTGCATAGTCGACGCAGGCAACATCTGCAATGCCGCAATCGATCGTCACTATGAGCGTAACGCCATCTTTGTGGAGCGCATCGATACCGCCTGTGTTGAGACCAAACCCTTCGTTGTGACGATGCGGAATGTAGTTCGTGAAATTAGCACCCGCCTTCTTGAGAAAATCGTGGAACAGGACGCCACCAGGAATGCCATCGCAATCATAATCGCTCCATACGCCTATCCGTTCCTTCGCATCAATCGCGAGCGCAATGCGAGCAGCGGCCCTCGGCATGTTGAGGATCTGCATGGGGTCGCCAATCTGCTCATCATAGGAGGGAGAGAGGAACGCTTCCGCATCAGCACGCGTATGAATACCGCGCCTGGCAAGAAGACCTGCCGTGAAATCGTCGTACGCAGCGAGTTCGTTGCGTAGCGTTTCATCAAGCGCATCAGGAAGAAGGGACATGTCCGTGGATTGTATCAAAGTTTGCGCGCGGCATTCTAAAGCGCACGATAGACGCTCTTTTCATGAAGACCAACTGCGTGAGCCGATCGCTCAGAAAATGCGGGAACGCTTAGGACGATAGCCAAGCACACTGAGTCCGGGAAGCGTACCCTTCGCCAGGAAGTCGAGCATAGCCCCTCCTCCCGTTGATATAAACGAGATATGCCCGCCAATGCCGAGTTTCTCAAGCGCTGCAATCGTGTCTCCTCCTCCAATGATTGAGTAGGCCTCGCTCTCTGCAATCGCACGTGCAAGATCCTCTGTGGTCTCGGTATACCCTTGCTCATAGTTACCAAGTGGTCCGTTCCATAGAATGGTCTTCGCGTTTTGCACGAGTGAGCGTAGGTGCGCGCGCGTACGTGGACCACTATCAAGAATCGCTTCGTAGGGCGCCTTGCCGTCGAGCATCTCGGCACGACCCTCACTACTACTTCCTTTCCTTGGTCCAATTATCTCGTCACTCGGGAGTAGCAGTCGCTTATGCTTCAGGAGCTTCGCTATCTCCTTCTGTCCTTCTTTAGAAACAAGCGAATCTTCAACAGGCATGCCCTTCGCTTTGAGGAAATCGTTTGCGAGCGCGCCACCCACAAACACGCGATCGTACCGCTCGAGAAGTTTCTTAATAACTGGCTGCTTGGTTGTGAACTTCGCGCCGCCGATAATGGCAAGGGACGGGCGCTTCGGGCGAAGCGCTTTCTCAAGCTCGCGCACTTCCGCTTCAACGAGAAATCCAGCATACGACGGAAGAAGTTCCGCAACGCCAACAACTGATGCATGCGCGCGATGACAGACATCAAATGAATCCTCTACAAAAATGTCAGCGAGCTCTGCAAGATCGGCCGCGAAGGAAGGATCGTTCAACTTCTCTCCTCTATAGCGCCGCACATTCTCGAGCATAAGCACTTCACCAGCGTGCAGTTCGCGCACCATAGCACGCGCCTCTTTACCTATTGCAACTGGGCAGAATTTGAGCCTTGGCACATGCACCTTGAGTGCTTCATAGACTGGAAGAAGTGTTTCGGTTCCTTTGTCGCCTATGTGGCCGACGAGAATAACGCGCGCGCGCTGTGTGCGCAGGTATTCAATAGTCTTCAACGCGCGCTTCAAGCGAAATGAGTTTGCGACCTTTCCGTCTTTTAGCGGCACATTAAGTGCTGCCCGCACCAGGACTGGTACGTTCGCAAGGTTACGAATGTCCCGTACCGTCTGCATACTGCCTGCTACGAGACCGCCTTAACAAGTGCGGTAAAGATTACTGGATCAACGCTCGCGTGCCCTACAAGAAATCCGTCGACACCACTACCGCCTGCAAGTCCGCGTGCATTCTCCGGTTCTGCTGATCCGCCGTAGAGAATTGGTACTTCAAGCGCGCTTTTGCCGGGCAAGTACTCTCCAAGCACTTTGCGTATATACAACACCATCTCGCCGAGATCAGAAGGCATGATAGATTCAGCCGCAGTCTTGCCGATTGCCCAGACAGGCTCGTATGCAACAACGAGCGAGAGGCGCTCCTTCTGCGAAAGCTCGCCAAAGACTGCCGCAAGCTGTCCGCGCACAACGCCCAGGTAACGTGCCTCTTCATCGCGCTCACTCTCACCAATACACAGTATCGGCGTGAGCTTATGCGCAAGCGCGCGGCGTACCTTCTCAAGAATCTCAATGTCCGTCTCGCCCTGCGCGCGGCGCTCTGAGTGGCCGACAATGACGTATCGAGCGCCAATGTCGCCGAGAACTGCTGCCGTGACTTCTCCAGTCTGTGCCCCGCCAGTGGTCACCGACACATCCTGCGCACCGAGTGCAACGGCGCCTGTAGCGCCTCCGAACAGACCTAGGTATGGAAGCGGCATCGCAAGTACGATGTCAGCGCGCGGCGTTAAACGCTTTGCTGCTGCATACAGCTTCTTAGCCTTCTCCTTTGAGTCGACGTACGCTTTCCAGTTAGCAACGATGAGCATATCGTCTATGCTAGCATGCGTTCCTACTCCTCACGCCAATCAACGAATCCGTAGTCCGAAGAGACTACCGGCGTAAACGCTGGCGGATTGGTTGCAAGCTTGCGATCAAATGCGTCGATGCGTGTTTGGAATCCTGCGTCACTGCTGCCGCAGCCGTTTACCCATTTCGTACCGGTGCGCTTATTAGAGACAGTCGTTCCAAGAATAGTGAGCGTGCCGCGCGGCTCATATGAGCTTGGACAATCGTAAAGATTGCGACCAAAAGCACCGCCCTGCGCGATGAATATGCCGTTCAATGTCATATTGGTTGGCGCGTCAGGGGTGATGAGAATGTTGTGCTCTGCTATGAGGGTAAGGCCGTCCGTACCGTCAGTTGTCTCGTACGTAAGATTATCTGCAAGGTATGCGCTCGGCGCGACGCCCGTATTCGTTACATTTGCAGCTACCAGCGTTATCTTTGCTGGAACTACACCCTCTACCCAAACATTGTCTTCGACAAAAATAAGGCCGCAGTCTGCAGGAATGGTGTACGTGCCGTAGTTATTCTCATTGTTAATAAGCAGTCTGTCAGTATCGTCATCTGCCGTGTTAACTGGCACTACATCGCGCTGAGTCGTTGAGGTCACGCGACGCACGGTTACCGTATCGTTTGCATTGAAAATGAGGTGGTAGCCGCGCCAGTACGCAGCACCGTTGCTGTTGCCGCTGCTATAGCGCGGGAGGTAGATGCCGTCTGTCTGAGCAAGATTCTTGAGTGAAGAGAAGTCTGCAGCAATGCCTGCAAAATCAACCTGCGGCACTGGGTAGTTCCAGAGCGTCTGATTAGGACCCGCCCCCCACACACCCGCCTTTGTCTGACTTGGCGAACATCCAAAGGAAGACGTACAGAGCCATGATGTGAGCGAGCTCGTCACCAGTGCGTTTGCGGTACCGTCCATGCGAATGCCGCCATTGCTGTGATAGGGGCCATTGATGATGCGGTCTGCACCTGCCCACACGGTGTCGTTAAGCACGTAGGAGAATGATGCGACGGTAGGCTGCGCGTAGCGCGCCACCACCGTACGCGAGCCACCTGATCCATCGTTCACCGTACCGGTCGAACGGATATCAATTGAGGTCACCTCGCCACACGACTGATTGCCCGTAACCGTAAGCTCGATCTCCCCTATCTCGCCACCTTCCGGATCGTAGTACGGAAGCGTATACGGACCCGCCCCTCCCGTACCGTTCGTAAGGTCTCCAGGATTATGCGCAAGAAACCAGTGGTAGTACTCAAGTCCAGCTTCCGCAATAGAGAATGCCTTCGCATCACCGGTCGTCTTGCTCTGAAGCCTGTTCTGCGAAAGCACGTAACTCGAAAGACCGCCGAGCACCATGAGAAAGACCGCGCCGAACACAATCGCAAGAAGCATTAGGTATCCGCGCGGTTGTGGCTGCATATGATTCATATTACTCGCTTCCGACGTTGCGGATAGTCGCACTCTCCGTAAGCGTGTATATATCCGGTGCACGGCTCGGATTGATGTCGACCATAAGCGTCATCATGATGGAGGCGATTTGCGCGATATTAATGGTACCCGTGAGCTCTGCACCATTCTCGTTGAAGTAGCGGAAGAGTGGAGTCGAGGTTCCATTTGCAACATACGTGGCAAGAGTTGTTGTTGCTTGCGCTTGCCCTGCGTAGGAAGGAGGATTGCCCGCCGCATTCGTCACACCACGGTAGAGCGTATTGCCGATCATATAGATGCGCACTTTCTCCACACCGCCGTCCTTATCTACATCTGCAAAGAAGGTGATTGTTGATGTCGCCGCACTTGAGAGCGGGTATGCGCCATCATCTCCGTACGTTGCTTCACGCACATTCGAAGCCATGGTCGTGATGCCATTTCGTGCGCTATTTATCGCTGCCGTGCCGTGAAGTACGTAGGTGTTCGCGCGATAGAAATACTGGATCGCATACTGGATCGCAAATCCAACCATCGTGATCATTGTGATCACCACTAGCATTTCTATAAGCGTGAATCCTCGCGTGCGCATATTACTCAAACTGTGCTGCATAGAATACCTTGCCGGAGACAGTGAGGTTTGTTTGCGTCTGTGTCACATACCCTGCCTTTGCCGCTTGTACCGTGTAGGTAGACGCGCTTGCGACACCGCCAAAGTACGCAGTACCGCACGCAGACGTAGTGACTGTCTCAGTGAAACCGGTTCGTGACAGCGTAACGTCCGCGCCTGCGACGGGCGTACCAGCAGCATCGCGCACAGACACGAGAAGCGCATTTGTAGTCTCAGGCCCCATCATAAGGCGGTGATCACTCTCGGTGCCAGGAGCAAGCGTGAACGGCGGCGCGCTACATGCATCAACAACGTCGTACCCATCGACTGAGAACGAGTACACATCCCATTCGAGCGAGAGTTCAGCAATTCCGCTTCCATCAGTCGCTTCCGCCACTGTTGTCTTGTAGAGAGGCACACCCGCACCCGTGGAACCGATAGTCTTTGCGCCCTGAAGACTAAACGACACGTTCGGCAATGGAACAGGCCCGCGCGTATATGCCACGTGCCACTCGAGCACCGAAGGCGCGACCATGACATCGCTTGTTGTAAGCTCCGCGCGCACCATGAGCGTCGGATAGGTAGTCGTGGAAACAGTAGCCAGGCTTATAGGAAAAGTTGTGAAACCGGCGCTGTTGCCGGCGAGCACTGAATCTGGGAGCGGCGTACCGGTCCCATCAAGCACTTGTATGCGCGCATCGGTTGCCGTAGGGAGCGATGATACCGCTGATACGCTTGTCCATGCGGCGAGATACGAGGGCGTGATTGCTGTCGAGCGAGCGCTTCCCGCTGCAGGATAGGAGCCGGACACGCCGGCAAGGGTAAGCGAGCCGCCTGAGACGACCGTGTTTGAGAGATCCGCTACTGAACTACTATCGGCAAAAGTGTCTGTAGAAGTCGCCGCTTCAATCGGTGTGAACGTGCGCAGTGCAAGCGATGCCAAAAGGTCGATTGCAAAGGTTCCCGTCGTAGTCACATCCTTCACGACGGTGAGGTAACCAGGTGTCGGATTCTGATTAGTCGCATCACGCTTATACGTCTGTGCGCTTGAGTACCCATCCTTTGATACGTAAATCTGGTACTCGGAAGATGTCGCGGCACCCGGCAAAAAGACTATGCCGTCCGTATTGGAGAAGGTGGTTACATCGATAGAGGGCGTGGAACTTGCGTTCACGATCCGCACGCTCGCACCTGGCACCGACTGACCGGCCGCGCCCACAACCGCAACCATGAGCGTGCCGCCGCCGGTAGTGGTCTCAAGTCCGGGCGGTACGACATTTGAGACGAGCGCCACTTCACGATCCTTGTCATTCAGTTCATACGTGACTGAGACTTTCACCCGCTTATAGTCGGTCGTAATGCCGGTCTGATCACCCGCACCGGTTCCATCTTTTGCGTCATCCACGTACTCAATAAAGGTGCGCGTTACGAATGTATATCCATCGAGCGTCGTGGTTGCGTACTGCGGCACAACGCCGGGCGGAATGCCGCCGATCGTGCCCACAGAATCGTATGAAAGAGAGCGGACGTACTCCATCTGGCTGGTTGCAACCGAAGTTGCAGCTGCGCGCGCTTTGGCGATTGTTGAAACGAGGAGTGACGCACGCAAAAGACTGAAGAGCGAAAGAAAGACAATGAGCACGAGCGCAGACCCGACGATGACATCAACGAACGAGACTCCACGGACTGGCTGCATGCACTTATGATAGCGCACAGAATTCGTGTTCCTAGATCTTTGAAGAGAGCGAGTACATCGGCGACATCATCGAGAGTGCAAAGATACCGACAAACACACCGATAAGGAGCATGAGCATCGGCTCGATAATGGTCGAGAGATCCTTCGTGCGATCTTCCACATCAGTCTCATAGTAGTGCGCGACTTGGCCGAGCATATCGGCAACCTTACCGGTCTCTTCACCGACCGAGATCATGTCGGCCACAAATACCGGATACAGCTTCGGATAGTTAGCAAAGGCTGCAGAGAGCGGCTCTCCCTTTCTGACGCGATCTTCCGCTTCTGCAAGCACTTTGCTGAACATGCGTGCTCCAACGATTTCTTTGGTAATTGAAATTGCAGAGAGCATCTCGACGCCTGACGAGAGAAGCGAGGAGAGCGCGCGAGCAGCGCGTGCGCTCATCGTTTCTTTAACGAGTTCGCCAATGACCGGGAGCTTAAGCGCGATACGCAGCACGATAGCGCTACCAAGTTTGGAACGCACGAAGAAGATCGTGCCGAAGATAGCCAGACCGACGCCGAGGAATGTCAGGATTGCATTATCCTTCATAAAGTCAGATATGCCGATGATGATCTTCGTTGAGGTTGGAAGCTCCACCTCAAGCGAAGCGAAGGTCGCCGATAGCGTCGGCACCACGAACACCATCATGAGAACGCCGATGATCGCAACAGCAACGAGAATCACCGCTGGGTAGATCATTGCGCCCTGAATCTTTTTCTGGAGCGTGTATGCGCTATCCATCTGGCGCGCAATAACCGCAAGCGAGTCTGAGAGCGTTCCTGATTCCTCGCCCGCTTTCGTCATTGCGATGAAGAGCGGCGAGAACATCTTCTTATGGTCTGCGAGCGCTTCGTGGAATGATGTGCCTTGCTTCACCTTAGTCTCAAGGTCAGTGACGATCTTCTTGAGCGATTTGTTTGAGGTCTGACGCACAATAACGGAGAGCGCGCGCGAAAGCGTAAGGCCTGCACCGAGCATGGCAGCAAGGTTCTTAGTAAAGGTGATGCGCTCTTGCATCGAAACACCGGTACTTATGGAAACCTGCGCGAGTTTGGTAAAGAGGTTGCCGCCCCCTCCCTCTTCCAGAGAAATCACACTCGATCCCTCTTTCTGAATTTGCTCGTACACTGCAAAGCGCGACGGCGCATCGACAACGCGCTTCTCTTCGCTCC
>Ga0247718_1000193_pt1 | contig 15512 bp, 12 predicted proteins | sample 21E_DmetaG_FD_189045 | JGI IMG/M metagenome (GOLD analysis project Ga0247718, IMG submission 189045) | Soil microbial communities from hillslope of Landscape Evolution Observatory, University of Arizona, Oracle, AZ, United States - 2-1-E_D | ecosystem: Engineered > Artificial ecosystem >...
TTGCGAGCGTGGGCGGCGCGGAGCGGCAGCGGCATAGGTCAGCGGCTCAAGGGAACTCGGACAGCATCCAGTACTTGTTCAGGGTCGCCATGGTCTCGATGAAGCTCGTGAGGGTCACAGGCTTGAGGATGTACCCCGCAACGTTGAGGTTGTAGGCCTCGACGCGGTCCTTGTCATCGTTGGAGGTGGTGAGGACCACCACGGGCGTGGCCCGCAGGTCGGGGTCGGCGCGGAGCTCCCGGAGGAACTCGATGCCGTTCATCCGGGGCATGTTGAGGTCGAGAAGGATAAGCCTTCTCTCCTTGGGGATGCGGCTGCCCGTCTTGCCCCGGAGGAACTCGAGGGCCTCGACGCCGTTGCCGGCGACGTGGAGGGGGTTCATGATGTTGTTCTTCTTGAACGCCCGCCGGACGTTCATCACGTCCACCTCGTCGTCCTCCACGAGGAGGATGTTGATCATCTTGTCGGTGGGGGGAGCGGGGGGCGTGTTGGTGGTGGTTTGGGTCAAGAGTGTGCCTCCTCGTTCTTGGGCCAGGTGAAGCTGAAGGTGGAGCCCCGGCCCTCGTCGGAATCGATCTCGACGCGGCCCCCCTTGTTTTCCACGACCTTCTTGACGATGGCGAGGCCGATGCCCGTGCCCTCCACCTTGTCCCTTGCCTCAAGGGTCTGGAAGATGGCGAAGATGCGGTCGTGGAAGCGCGGGGGGATCCCGCGTCCGTTGTCCTTCACGCTGAAACGGTACTTGTCCCCGAGGTCTTCAACCCCGAGGGTGACCACCGCGTCGTTCCGGCTTGGGTGGTGCTTGATGGCGTTGCCGATGAGGTTCTGGAAGACCTGCTGGAGGCGCAGGCGCTCCGTCCGCAGCTGCGGCATGCTCTCGGGCATCTCCAGGCGGAAGCCCGGAGGCGGCGCGAGCAAGTCCACAATCTCCCTCACGAGGGCGCCGGAGTCGACGTGCTCGGGGATGCCGCGGACGCGGCCCACCCGGCTGTACTCCAGGATGGCGTCGATGAGGGCTTCCATGCGGTTGACGCGGCCGCGCAGCAGGTCGAGGTGCGTCCGCACCTCGGTCGGGACCGTGGTCCCGAGGTCCTCCTCGATCCAGCGCGACAGGTTGGCGATGCCGCGCAGGGGCGCCTTGAGGTCGTGGCTCGTCACGTAAGCGAACTGGTCGAGCTCGCGGTTGCTGCGCTCGAGGGAGTCCGCGAGGCGGGCGAGCTCCTCGGCGCGCATCTGCGCGGAGCGGTAGAGCGTCGCGTTGTCGAGGGCGATGGCGGCCTGACCCGCGATACCGGCAACAATCTGCTCCACCTCCTCGCTGAAGCGCCCGGGCTCGGGGTGGCCGAAGAAGAGGCCACCGATGACGGTGCCCGTGCGCGAGACCACCGGCACCGCCAGGTAGGATCTCACGGGGAGGTGTCCCTTGGGCATGCCGTTGTGGGGCGCGTTCTTGCCGTAGCGCGGGTCCTTCGTGACGTCCTCCAGGCGCACGATGCCTTCACCGCGGAAGGTGGGACCGAAGAGCTCCGTGGCCCGCGGCATGGGGAACTTCGAGAAGGCCTCCCGGGGAACCCCGGAGATGGTGTAGAGGGTGTAAGCCTCGCCCTTCTCGTTGACGCCGTTGTAGAAGAAGGCGCCGAACTTGGCGCCCGTGACTTCCGTGGCGGCGTCCGTCACGAGCTGGAGGACGCGGTCGATGTCGAGCTCGGCCGAGATGGTGGAGCCCACGCGGTTGAGGGTGGCGAGGGTGCGGGCCTGGTCCTGCAGCGCCTTCTCGCGAGCCTCCTCCACCGTGACGTCGCGCACCTCGATGACGGCACCGAGGCGCTCCCCGTTCTTCTGGACGGGAGCCACGTTGTAGCGCACGGGGAAGAGCGAGCCGTCCTTCCGGCAGAAGATCTCCCGCTGTCCCTTCAAGGGAACGATTTCCGCGTTCGCCTGGTCGATGGGGCATTCCTCCATGGGGTAGGGGGACCCGTCGGGGCGGCGGAAGTGGACCGCGTAGTGCAGGGGCTTGCTCCGGATCTCCTCCACGTCGGCGTAGCCCGTCATGGCGGCGGCCGCGGGGTTCATGAAGATGGGGTACCCGTTGGCGTCCATCATGAAGAGCGCCGAGCCGGCGTTGTCCGTGATGGTTTTCGTGAGCTCAATCTGGTAGCGGAGGTTCTCCTCGGCGCGGGCGCGCTCGATCGCCACGGAGGCAAGGCGCGTGGCCACCGAGATGATCTCATGGTCCGCCTCCGTGGGCGTCCCCGCCGTCGCGGAGTACACGGCCCAGGTACCGAGGAGCTCCCCGGATTGGCCGAAGATGGGCGTGGACCAGCAGGCCCGCAGCCCGAGGGGGAGCGCGAGGGCACGGAAGTCCGCCCATAGGGGGTCCGTGGCGATGTCCTCCACCACAACCTGCTTGCGGAGGTAGGCCGCCGTTCCACAGGAGCCCACGCCGGCGCCGATGTCGATGCCGTCCACGGCGTTGTTGTAGTGGTCCGGCAGGCTCGGGGCCGCGCCATGCCGCAGGTGCTTGCGGTCGTCGTCCACGAGGAGCACCGTGTAGTGCCGGCCCGTGGACTGGCCCTCGGCTTCGCGGCAGAGAACCTCGAGGGTCTCGCGGAGGGGAGCGCCCTCGGCGATGGCTTCGAGGACGCGGCGCTGCCAGGCGAGGATCTGGCTGCGGTGCCGCAGCTCAAGCTCGGCTTCCTTGCGGGCCGTGATGTCCGTGCAGGCGCCCGCCATGTAGAGGGCACGGCCGTTCGCGTCGCGGATCATCTGGCCGCGGTCGAGGAGCCAGTGAATGCTTCCGTCGGGCCAGACGACTCGGAACTCCATGTCGAAGTCGGCTCCTTCCTGGATGCAGCGGTCAAGGGCCTTCGCGAGGGCGGGGCGGTCCTCGGGGTGCACCATGGAGGCAAACTGGTCGAGGTGGCGCGCGGTCTGGCCGGGCGGGAGGCCGAAGAGGCGGTCGAGGTTGTCGTCCCAGTCCAGGGCGTTGGTGGCGAGGTCCCAGCGGAAGGTGCCAGTGGAGGAGGCGTCGAGGGCGGCCCGCAGCCTTTCCTCCTTCTCGCGGAGGGCGGCTTCGGCGTTGCGGCGCTCGGTGATGTCGGCCACGATGCCCATCATGCGGACAGGCTTGCCGTTCTCGTAGGCCACACGTCCCTGGGCGGTGATCCAGCGGAGGGCGCCGTCCGCGCGGTGGATCTGGCACTCGAAGGTGAGCTTGCCCCTGCGGAGAGCCTCCTCGAAGGCGTTCTTGACCATCTCTTGGTGCTGGGGGAGCACGTGGCCGAAGAAGCGCTGGGCGCCCCACTCGGTCACCCCGTCGGGGTACCCGAAGATTTGGTCATGGCGCAGGGAGCGGACGGAGGTGTCCGCGACGAGGTCGAGGTCCCAGGCGCCAAGCTCGGCGGCCTTGAGGGCCACGTCGAGGCGCTCCTTTGCCTCGCGGATCTCGACCTCGGCCCGCTTCCGCTCGGTGACGTCCATCATGCTCCCGATCATGCGGATGGCCTGGCCAGCGGCGTCGCGGATGATGAGGCCGCGGTCGAGGATGGCGCAGTAGGTCCCGTCCGCGCGGCGGAACAGGTACTCGTCGCTCCAGGTCGTCTCCGTCCCGTCAATGGCGGCGTGAATGCTGTTCGAGACCCGTTCGAGGTCCTCGGGGTGGATCCGGCTCGTCCACGACTCAATGCCGGGCTCGATCTGGTCAGGCGTGTAGCCGAAGGCGTGGAGGAAGTTCTCGTTCCACCAGAGGCCTCCCGTGCGGAAGTCCCAATCCCAGATAACGTCGTTGGTGGCCTTGGCAAGCATGTTGAAGCGCGCGTCGCTTTCGCGGATCTTCGCCTCCGCGCGCTTGCGGTCGGTGATGTCGCGGGCGATGGCGGAGGCTCCAATGAGGCGGCCGCTCCCGTCCCGGATGGGAGAGACCGTGAGGGAAACGTCGAAGCGCGTTCCGTCCTTCCTCACGCGCACCGTCTCGAAGGGAGGTACCAGGTCTCCGCGCGCGATGCGGGCGAGAATCTCCCGCTCCTCCTGAAGCTTGTCCTCGGGAACGAGGAGTTGGATGGGCTTGCCCACAATTTCCTCGCCCTTGTAGCCATAGAGGCGCTCCGCGCCCGGGTTCCAGTCGGCAATGGTGCCATCCGCCATCTTGGCGTACACGGCGTCCTGGGACTGCTGCACAATGGCGGCGAGGCGCGCGGCCGCGGCTTCCGCCCGCTTCCGCTCCGTGACGTCGCGGCTGCTTGCGATAATCTCCACGGGCGTGCCCGTCTCGGGGTCGCGGACGGTCTGGGCGGAGGCTTCGAGCCACACGTAGTGGCCCGCCTTGTGACGGTAGCGGAGCGCGAGCGTGTAGGAGTCGGGCGTCTCCAGGATGGCCTCCACGTCGCCGCTCGCGCCAGGGAGGTCGTCGGGGTGGACGAACTCGATGGACTTGCGGCCGATGAGCTCCTCGGGCTCGTACCCGAGGATGCGGCTCACGGAGGCCGACACCCACAGGTAGGTGGTGTCGAGGCCGTGGCGGGAGATCATGTCGCCGCTGTTTTCCGCGATGAACCGGTAGCGGGCTTCGCTCTCGCGCAGGGCGGCCTCGGCCTGGCGGCGCTCCGTCACGTCCTTGAACACGGTGACGGCGCCCTTCACCCGCCCATCCTCGTAGATGGGCGTCGTGACGTACTCCACGGGGATGGGGGTGCCGTCCTTGTGGAAGAAGAACTCGTCCGTGCAGTGCGCCGTGGGGCCGCCGTGGGCGGCCTTGTAGATGTGGCACTCGGGCGCAGGGTAGGGGGACCCGTCGGGCTTCGTGTGGTGGATGATGCCGTGGAGCTTGTGGCCCACGGCTTCCTCCATGGTGAAGCCGAGCATCTTGAGGCCCGCGGCGTTGATGAAGGTGGTGACGCCGTTCTCGTCCACGCCGTACACGCCCTCACCCGCGAAGTTGAGGATGAGCTCGAGGTGGCGCTTCGTGCGCTCCAGGTTCTTCTCGGCGCGGATCTTGTCGCTCTCGTCCGTGAACATGGCCACGGCCGCCGTGAGGCTGCCTGTGGAGTCGCGGATGGGGGCGGCGTTCACGCGGAGGATGATTTTCTCGCCGTCGCCGCGCTCGTACAGGACTTCCTCGCCGACGACGAGCTCGCCCTTCAGGATGGCTCGCGCCAGGGGGTACTCCGTGGGCGCATAAGCGCTGCCGTCCGGCTTCCAGGCCTTGTAGTGGCGGTACTGCTCGATGCCTGCGGCGGGGATGAAATCGTGCTTGAGAATCTCGTTGAAGCGGTCGTTTGCGAGGAGGAGGCGCCCCGAGGCGTCTGCAAGAACGACGCCCGCAGGCATCTGCTTCAGCACCGTCTCCATGAGGGCGCGCTCTCGCTCGAGGCGGGCCTCGTTGGAGCGGAGGGCGTTCTCCATGTCGTAGCGCTCGGTGATGTCCTCCACGGTGCCCACGTGGCCGAGGCGGACGCCCTTGTCGCCCACGACGGGGGCGGCGCGCACCAGGGTGCGGCGAACGGTGCCGTCGGGATGGATCCAGCGGAAGGAACCCGCGTAGGTGGGTGTCTCTCCGCGGGTGTAGGCCATCCAGGACTTGAGGGCTGCCTCGCGGTCCTCGGGGTGGATGAAGGAGGCCCAGCCCGCACCCATGGCCTGCTCGGGCGTGAAACCGCAGATGGTTTGCGCGGAGGGGTTCGTGTAGGTGGCCTTCCCCTCGGTGTCGGCCATGAAGATGCCCACCGGGGAGGAGGCGCTGAGGGAGCGGAAGCGCTCCTCGGACTGGCGGAGGGCGCGCTCGGCCTCCCGCTCCTCCGTGATGTCGAGGAAGGTGACCACGGCGGCAACGATCTTGCCCTTGCCGTCACGGACGGGCGCGGAGTTGCAGAGGATGAGCACGCGCTCACCGTCGGGCCGGAGGTATTCGATGACTTCACCGGTCACGACCTCGCCCGCGAGGGAGCGGGGGAGGGGCCACTCGTGGGGCTCGTAGGGACGCCCGTCGGGGTGGAAGCCGCGGTACTGGCGGTACTCCACGAGGTCGCCCGCCGGCTCGAAGGATCCGCCGAGGATGGCTTCGACGTGGTGGTTTGCGATGATGATGCGCGCGGAAGGCGCCTCGGCGATGAGGACGCCGGCAGGCATCTGGCGCAGCACCGATTCCAGGAGGGCACGGTCGGCGGCGAGGCGCTGCTCGTTCTCCTTCAGCATGGCTTCGGTGCGCTTCTGCTCCGTGATGTCGCGCAGGAAACCGGTGAACACGGGGGGATCGCCAGGGATGCGGACGATGGCGAGCTCCGCCTGAAAGACGGTGCCGTCCTTCCGCATGGCCGGGAGCTCCATGCGTTTCCCGAGGACGGGGCCCTCCCCAGTGCGGAGGTAGTGGGCCATGCCGCGGCGGTGGCCTTCCCGCATGGTGGGGGGCACGATGAGGTCGGCCATGTCGCGGCCGATGGCCTCGGCGGGCGTGTACCCGAAGGTGGCCTCCGCGGAGGGGTTCCACTCCAGGACCTTCCCATGGTGGTCGATGGTGATGATGGAGTCGAGGGAGGCCTCGAGGATGGCGCCGCGGCGTGCGTTGCTCTGACGAAGCGCTGCCTCGGAGTGCCAGCGCTCCACGAAGAGGCCCATGAGGCCGCCGAGGCTGTCGAGAGCCCGCAGCAGGTCCTGGTCTGGGGCGCGGCGGTCCCGGGAGAAGAACTCGACCACGGCGGCGGTGCCGTGGCGGGAGGGCACGGGAAAGGCGACGGCGGCGTGGAGGCCCGAGGCGGCGGCAGCCTTTGCGCGGGGGAAGGCGTCGCTTGCGGCAAAGTCGGCCACCCACAAGGGGGTCCCTTCGGCAAGGACGCGGCCGGGAAGCCCCTCGCCGCGGGCCAGGATGCGCCCTTCACTGGCTTGGCGGAAGGCGCTGCTCGCGAGGTGCGGCGCTTCCCAGTGGAAGCGGCAACCGATGCGTTCCTCACCGTCCATAGCCATCCAGAGAGCCCCGGCTTCCCACCCGAGGTAGCGCCCGATGGCTTCCAGGATGCCGGGAGCGGCTTCCTCTAGGGAGGCGGCGCGGGCAAGGCGGGAGGTCACCTCGTGCTGGAGGCCGAAGCGGGCCTCCGCGAGCTTGCGGCGGGTCACGTCGAGCATGATGCCGCGCATGTGGGTGGGCTTGCCTGTGGCGTCCCTGCTCACGTAGACGACGTCGCGGATCCAGACGACCCGGCCGTCCGCGGCAATCATGCGGTACTCGAACTCGTGGTCGCGGGCCGCCACGGTCTCGGAGTGGCAGAAGCTGGTGGCGTAGGCGCGGTCGAGGGGGTGGATGTGGTCTGCCCAGAAGGTGGGGCTTGCAAGCCACGCGGCGGCGGGGTAGCCCAAGAGGCTCTCGACGCGCTGGCTCACAAAGGTGAACTGGAAGGTGGCGGGGTCAGCTTCCCACAGGACTGCCTCCACGCCGTTCACGAGGTTCTCGAGACTCAGCTTCGCGGCCTCCGTCTCGGTGAAGAGGCGCGCGTTCTCGACGGCGATGCCGGCTTGGCGGCCGAGGGTCTCCGCGAGCGCCACCTCCCTCGCAGTGTAGGGGCGTGCGCCCTCCCCGGCGCGCACAAAGGAGATGGCGCCGAGGGCGCGGCCACGGCTCGTGATGGGGACCACCATGTAGGAGCGGATGCCGAGGCTCCTTACGATCTCGAAATGCTCTTCGCTCTGGCAGGCGGCGCGCAGCAGCTCTTCCGTGACGGTCTCGACGAAAACCGACTGGTTTTTCCGGACGACCTCCCCGGGGCCCTGGGGGGAGTCGAAGGTCGGCGGGTAACGGCGCTGCAGTTCTTGGGCGAGGGCTACCTTCCGGGAATCCACATGGGCGACGGCAACGCGCTCGAGCGACTTGCCCCCAGGGGTCGCAAGGTCGATGGTGCACCAGTCGGCAACGTGGGGCACCGCGAGGGCGGCCACTTGGCTGAGGACTTCCCTCACGTCCAGGGACTGAGCGAGGAGACGCCCCGCCTCGAGAAGGAAGTGGGCTTCCTCGGGGGCGGGACTGAAGGCAGCACCAAGGGTGACGGGAACGGGGGTGGGGGTGGTGCGGGTTGCTCCGGCTGGCGTGAGCTCCATGGCGGACCCTCAATAAGACGCGCAAGGCCCCCTTGGGCAGGGGGCGCTCAAGATACGGGGGACTCGACTTCCGTGCCTTAAGTGCATCGCCTACTCGCGTGGACGCCCAGGCGGGAACCTCAGGAGAAGAGAGCCATTTCCGGTGGATCGGGTCCAGGGCCGGAGCTAAAAGGGAGTTGGGCTGCCTGCCGGAGCGCGCCCTATTCGAGTTCCTTGAGGCTGATCTTGACCTCCCGCAGCTCCTCCTTGAGGATGTGGCGGGTGGTCTTGGGAGTGTAGAGGTCCCCGGCCATTGCGCGGGCGATGACCTCGTCCTTCGTGGGGACGGGCTCGTTCTTCCGCCACACGTCAAGGAGGATGTCCTTGGCGTGGTAGTTCACGAGCTGGACGGGAGCGTGGGGAATGCGGAGGCGCTTGAGGGCCTCGAGGCGGTGGTGCCCGTCGAGCACCGTGAGGGTCTCCCGGTCCGCGAGAATGGGCCTCGTGATGCCTCCGGCCTTCCGGATGGCCTCCACGAGCTCCGTGACGTGCTTCTCCACAATCTGCTCGTGAGGCTTCAGGGCCTTCACGTCCACGATCGCAAGTGTTGCTTGGAGCCCGTCGCTTGCCGGCATACCCTTCACCGCGTTTCCCAGGGGACGAGGCCGTCCTTGCGGGCCGGACCGAAACCGGCCTCGCGGAGGTGCCCCGCCACCCGTTCGCCGCGCGGGTATGTGAGGATTGCGGCTACCCGGGTCCGCTGCTCGCGCTCCATGACGTCCTCAATCTTTGCGGCGAGGAGCCTCTCCTCCTCGAGGAGCCGGGGGCCCATCTTGGGGTCCTCGCGGGCAAGCGCGTCCAAGGCGCGGGCGTACCCCTCCTCGTCCTCGGCAAGCAGGTCGGTCTTGCGGAGGTGGTGGGTGAAGCGCAGGCGGGTGAAGGGCCCGGGCTCGTGATGGCCCTGGGAAAGCGGGAGATAGAGGAGGCGGTTTTCGCGGGCGTAGCGCGCGGCGGCCGCGAAGGGGTCGCGGTGCTCGACGCGGCCGAAGCGCGTGAGCCCTTCGCGGAGGCGCTGCTCCAGGAAGCGCTGGGGCTCCGGCTCCTTCCCCTTGAGGAGCGCGTCCTCGACCCGCAGGGCCTCCTTGAGGGTGAGCTCCGCGCAGATGAGGTCGGGGTCCAGCTTGCGGAGGGCGTCGTGAACGCGGACGGCTTCCCCGGGGCGGCCGGGGACGACCTGCAGCAGGGTGAGCCGGGCGGGCCCGAGCTGGACCAGGATTTCCATGCCCAAACCACCGGAGGCGCCCGATTTATACCTATTGAACCGAGTCTGGGCTGCCCTCGGGGGCCTGTGATAACAGGAGGGGGCGCGCGAACCAGCGGCTGCGGAACTCGTCCGGCGTTCCCGGGTCGTAGGTGAGGGTGCCAAGCTCCACGAAACCCCGCCGCTCGTAGAAACCCCCAAGCCAGGGGTGCCCCGCGTCAATCTCGAGCCGTGCCTCGGCGGCGCCCATCGCGCGCCCCCGCTCGAGGGCGAAGGCCAGGAGGTCTGCCGCGTGGCCGTCGCCGCGGGCCGCGGGGTCCACGGATAGCCGCCGCACCTCCACCAGGGGCGTGAGGGCCACAGCGGCAAGGATGCGGCCTCCCTCCTCCCGCACGTACACCTCGGAGGTGGCGAGGAGGTGCCGCACCACCTCGGGGGCAACGGCGGACGCATAGTACTGGAGGCCCAGCTTCTCATTCTCCTGGTACGTGCGGGCGAAGAAGGCGCTGAGCGCTTCCGCGTCCTCCTCGCGTGCACGCCGGACGCCCTCGGGGAGCTTCGGAGTGAGCGCCTTGCGGAACTGGAAGTACCGTTTTCCGCCCGGGATGTCTAGGCCGCCCACGTTGCGGAAGCCGGCGCGCTCGTAGAACCGGGGCAACGCCCCCTCCGCCTCCGCCGTGAGCGTCATCATGCGGGCGCCCGCCGAGGCGGCCTCGCTCTCCAGATAGCCCAGGAAGGCGGAGCCGAGGCCTTGCTTTCGGAGGGGCTCGGCGACGGCGAGGTGGCGCAGGTGGGTGCGCTGGTCGAGGCTGCCTGTGGCGACGAGGGCCCCGGCCTCATCCTCGCCCACATAGACGCGGGCGTTTGCGAGAAGGTCCCTCAAGTGCGCCTCGGTCCAGGCGGGAGCGTCCGTGGGCCACGCGGGCATGGGGAACGCCTCTTTCAGGAGCGCCTGGAGGCGCGGCAGGTCGTTCGGGCCGGCGCGGCGGAAGCGGACCTCGGAAGCCATGATGCCCCATGCCGAAGCCGGGAGAAAAGCGTTGGCCCGTTACCGCAGGCGGGCGAGCATGAGGACTCCCGACAACGCCCCGACGAGGGCCGTGAGGGCTTGGGCCCCGAGCATGCCCGCGTCGGCGCCGCCGGGCAGATCCACGATAAGCCAGCCCCCCGCCGCAAGCAGGAGGAAGCCCAAGGGACCGACCACGAAGCCCGCGGCCCGGGCGAAACGGACGCGGCGGCTGAGCGCGGCGGCAGTGAGGGCCGCAAGGAGCGCGCCCGCGAGAACGACGACGGCCACGAGCACGTAGGCGACGGCGCCGAGCTCCAGGTAGGGGTTCGTTTCCGCAGCGCGATAGAGGAGGTAGGCCTGGCCCACGAGGGCAAGGGCCAGGAGGCCGGAGAAACGGGAGGCGCGGCGGATGCCTGCGGCGGAGCGGGCCATTGCGTCCCCATCAGTGGGGCAGGGACAAAAGACTTCGGTTTCCGTTTGGCGTTTACCCCTTCACGACGCCGATGGGCTTCATGCGGGCCACCTTGCGGCTGATGCCCGCGCCGTGGCAGACGTCCACGACCTCGGTGACGTTCTTGTAGGCCTCGGGCGCCTCCTCAGCGGCGACGCGGAAGCTTGCGGGCTTCACGAGGATGCCGCGCTCGGCAAGCTCCGCCACCACTTCCTCGCCGCGGCGCGCACGCGTGGCGGCGGTGCGGGAGAGGATGCGGCCGGCGCCGTGGCAGTTGCTGCCGAAGGTTTCCTTCATGGCCTGCTCGGTCCCGGCGAGGACGTAGCTCGCGTTCCCCATGTCGCCGGGCACGAGCACGGGCTGGCCCACGCTCCGGTAGTCCTGGGGGATGAGGGGGTGGCCCGGGGCAAAGGCGCGGGTGGCGCCCTTGCGGTGGACGTACACCTTCTTGCGGCGGCCGTCCACGATGTGCTCCTCGAGCTTCGCGATGTTGTGCGCCACGTCGTACACGAGGTGCATGTCCATGCGGTCGGCGCTCTGGTGGAACACCTGCTGAAAGCTCTCGCGCACCCAGTGGGTGATGAGCTGGCGGTTTGTCCACGCGAAGTTCACGCCGCAGCACATGGCGCCGTAGTAGTTCTCGGCCTCGCGGCTCTTCACGGGGGTGCACGCAAGCTGCCGGTCCACGAGGTTCACGCGGTAGCTGTCGGCGGCCTGCTCCATGCTCTCCAGGTGGTCCTGGCAGATCTGGTGGCCGGCGCCGCGGCTGCCGCTGTGGATCATGATGCAGACGTGACCGGGGCGGAGGCCGAAGGCCTCGGCGGCCTCGGGGTAGAAGATCTCGTCCACGCGCTGAAGCTCGAGGAAGTGGTTGCCGCCGCCGAGGCTTCCCACCTGGGGCGCGCCGCGCTTGCGGGCCTTGTCGCTCACCTTGCCGGGGTCGGCGCCGGGCATGGTGCCCTCGTGCTCGATGTGCTTGAGGTCCTCGGGCCACCCGTAATCGTTCTCCACGGCCCAGGCGGCGCCGCGCATGAACACCTCCTCGGTCTCGCCCCCTGTGAGGCGGACGCGGGCCTTGCTGCCCACGCCCGAGGGGACGTTGCGGAACAGGGTGTCGATGAGCTCCTTGAGCTTGGGGCGCACCTCCTGCTCCGTGAGGTTGGTGCGGATGAGGCGGACGCCGCAGTTGATGTCGAACCCGACGCCGCCGGGGGAGAGGACACCCTCCTCGGCGTCGAAGGCGGCAACGCCCCCGATGGGGAAGCCGTAGCCCCAGTGGATGTCGGGCATCGCCATGGAGTGGCCCACGATGCCGGGGAGGGTGGCGACGTTCGCCACCTGCTGAAGGGCGTTGTCCTGCATGAGGGCGGGCAGCATCGCTTCTGAGGTGAAGACCTTGCCCGGGACGCGCATCCCGGGGAGGTGGGTCTTCGGGATCTCGAACCGGAAGGGGTCGATCTGACGAAGCTCGCCGCTCCAGACCATGGGGTTGACCGCTCACCGTGAAAACGGGAGTCTCCTTAAGGGTTCCTTTTCGAAGCCCGCCCGGCCCGTGGCTTCAGATGTCGAAAATCACGTACACTTCCGGCGGGTCACGCGTGACCACGAGGTCATGGAAGGTGATGGCCTTGATCTCATGGACGTGCCCGTGCCGCTCCTCGTCCAGGAACTCACCCCACGCCTCAGCCTCCACGACCCCCGCCTCGGGGTCGAACCGCTTTACCCGCACCTCCCGGAAAATGAATCCCTCCGTGAGAATCAGGAAGTTCAGCTCGTCCAGGAACTCCACGAGGGCGCGCTCCGCGGACCCTGCCTTGATCTCCACCACGCGGAAATCGTGGAGCGTCACCGTCCCCGCATCGTCGAGGATGTAGTCCACCATCCCCCGCGCCGCCTCCGCGAAAGCCTCCGCGAGCGAAGGCGCCCACGCCCGCACCCCCAAGTCCGCCGTGTGCTCCACAAACTCGTACCCGCGGACCGAGCGCGCCATATCAGGCGCCCGAACCAACCGCGCCCGCTTAACCCTGGCGGCCCCCTTGCTCGCCACGAAATCAATTTATAGGGGTTCCGCATTCTTAGGGTGCGCAGCCCCGCGGGACCCCCGCGAGGAAATGCAGCATCGCGCTCGTACGCTAGTGGTAAACTTCAACCTTGCCAAGGTTGACTCTCGGGTTCGAATCCCGACGAGCGCACTCAAACAGCTGGAGGCGTCGCCTCCGGCGACGCCTCGCTTTTTTCGTGCGCTCGTCGTCCCTTCGCTCGCTGCGCTCGCTCAGGTCCCGACGAGCGCACTCAACGCGCCCGACACCGCGCTCGCTCACGTCCCGACGATCCCGCGGCCCAACCCTTTTCCACGCCAGAGCAGTTCCGATACCACCTTGCCGTCCTCGGCAGGGAGGTTTGAGCCAATGCGCGCTTCCGTTATTGCCGTCGCGGCCCTCCTCGTTGGAGCCGCCCTTGTCGCGTTCGCGCCCGCTGCGAGCGCGCTGCCCCCGACACCCGGCTACTACTCCGGGTGCCCTTCGCACGATCCTGAGGAGCCCCACCCCTGCGACCCCGTGGTGTGCGACTTCTGGCAGTGCACCAAGCAGTGGGTCTACGACGTCCGCGAGTGCATGCTGGAGGACGCTGCGGCCTGCGTGCTCTCCTGAGCCCGGGCGGCCCCGGCCGCTCCGTTTCTTTTCTCCGCAGGGATGGCCCTAAGCAAGCCATCGTCAACCCGCGGGGGGCAGCCCCCGCGGGGCGAGCGCGGCGGTGAAGGCATCCACCAGGGCGCGGAGTCCCTGCGGCTGCACCCAGTTCAGCACGTGCGGCCCCGGGAGCGTCGTGAACTCCCCCGCGGGCAGGAGCGCCGCCACCTCCCGCGCCCACTCGTCGGGCACGATGACGTCGCGGTCGCCGCGCACCACGATGGCAGGGGCGTGCACCTGCGGCAGTTTCGCCTCGATGGGGTCGTGGACGGCGTACAGGGAGGTGCGAAGCGCACGGCGTGGACCCATCTGCCAGAAGTCGAGGGTTTCCGTAACGAGGAGCCCGAGGGGCTCGCGGGCGGAGTCGCGGAGGAGACGGCCCACCTGGCGCCACCAGGAGCGCGCGTGCCGGTCCATGGTCGGACCCACAAGAATGAGGCCCTCCACGAGATCCGGGTAGCGCGTGGCGAGGTCCACCGCGATCTGGCACCCCATGGAGTTCCCGAGGACCACGGCGGGCCCCACCTGCTCCGTCTTCATCCATTGGGCAAGGGCGTCCGCGAGCTGCGGGATGCTGAGCACCTCCCGCGGCTTCGTGGACCACCCATAACCGGGGAGGTCGGGGACGAAGACGCGGTACTGGGTGCCGAGGGCCTCCGCGGTTGGGATCATGTAGCGGCTGGAGACGATGAGGCCGTGCACGAGAACGAGGGGCGGCCGGCTGCGGGCCTCCGGGGGACCGGCAGCGTACCGGTAGTGGATTGTCCAGGGGCCCACCCCGGAGCGGCGCCGCGCGAGGGCGACCCCTTGGCGCTTCCGGAGGCGGGGACCCATGCGGGTCCTTCCGGGCGGGAGCGCGAAATAGGTTGTCGCAGCGTCGCCGATTAGCTGCCTGCGCGGTGGTACTCGGCGTCGCCGATGGTGAGGCGGTCGGGGGTAACGGCGAGGGTTTGGGCGGAGGACCCGTCCTCTCCCGCAAGCACGAGGTGGCCGCCGAGAACGAGGAAGCGGCCACCCACTTCTCCCTCACCGGGGGCCGTGAAGTGGAAGGACCCGTCGGGCCGGAACGCGAAGGCCGGCCCGTCCTCGTGCCGCCACGTCCCGACGAGGGGGCCGCGCAGTTCGGGGTTCTCGTCGAGGGCGCCGAAGCGGACGCTCGCCGCGAGCTGGTTCACGTCGCGGATGATCGCATCCGCCGAGTCGAGGGGCGCGATGCCGCCCACGACGGCGCCGAGTCCCTCGGGTGAGAGGAGGACACACACCTGGATGGCGATCTCGTCGCCGCTTCGGGCCTTGCCGTGGAAGGCCACCACCATGGCGGGTGTCCCCTCGATGTCGCCGTGGTCCGGCTCGCCCACGGGGTAGGCGTTCTCGACGAACTGGTCGAGAATGGCGGCGAGGCGGCCGAGGAGTGGTTCGAAGCGGCCGTAGATTCCCGCGTGGAGGAAGACCACGGCGCCGAGCTCCTGGTGCATCAGGAACGTGAGGTCCCCCCGGGTGACGGCTTGGGTCCATCCCGTCGGAACGGTGAGGCTGACGGGGAAGGGAGGAAGGTGCTCGAGCGTGGACGCGCCGGACATGATTACGGGGGGAAGGGCGCCCTCGCTCAAGGGGGTTTCGTTCCGTCCCTACGCCACCCGCGTGAAGAGGACGTTGCCAAGCTGGAGACGCTCCCCCACGAGGCGGTAGGGCTGGGTCACGCAGCCGCCCGAGTCCGCCGTGAGCGCGAGGTAGCCCCCGAGCACGAGGTATCTCCCACCGTCGGCCTCCTCGTCGAAGAGGCTTCCCGAGAGGCCTTCCACGTCCGAGACGACCGCGGACTTGTGGCGCACCACGAAGCGCCCGTCGGAGTGGAACTCGTAACGGTAGTGGTTGGTGACGGAGGCGCTGCCCACCCCGCCGGTGGATCCTTCCGTCTCGCTCCCGCTCCAGCCGCCAACGAGAGCCTGGGCGGCCCCCGCGTCAGGGTGCACTTCGCCGATGCGGACGGACTCGAACAGGGTGGCGGCGGCAGCCCGCAGCGCCTCCGTCACCAACCACTAC
>Ga0247718_1000194_pt1 | contig 15476 bp, 14 predicted proteins | sample 21E_DmetaG_FD_189045 | JGI IMG/M metagenome (GOLD analysis project Ga0247718, IMG submission 189045) | Soil microbial communities from hillslope of Landscape Evolution Observatory, University of Arizona, Oracle, AZ, United States - 2-1-E_D | ecosystem: Engineered > Artificial ecosystem >...
GGTCACGAGAAGGAGGACCAGGGCGGCGCCCGCGAGGGCGAAACGACCGCGGGGGATGGCGCGGAGCTCCTCCATATAGAGCGTCCACAGGCTCATGCGGAGGCCTCCGGGAGGGGGGCTGGGAGGATAACAGGGGAGGTGGCAGGAGGCCAGGCTTGCGGTCTCATCACCCCAAGAACCGGGGTGGGGGTGTTTTCCGTTCCTCCCCATGGATACGTACTGGCGGTACGTTGCCTGCCCGGCTGGGGGATGGGTATATGAACGGAGGCCTCCATCCCGCGCCTAGCAGGGTGGTCCCCATGGCGACGACCGAGTCCATGTTCGTGAACGGCAAGTGGGTGGCAAGCAGCGACGGGAAGACCTTCGAGACGCGGAACCCCGCGACAGGGGAGGTCCTTGCGACCCTTCCCGCGGCCACCACCGCGGACGTGGATGCCGCCGTCAAGGCCGCCCGCGCCGCCTTCGAGAACCCCGCCTGGCGCGCCATGGACCCGAGCGAGCGCGGCCGCCTCCTCATGAAGGCTGCGGCCCTCATCCGCGCCCGCCTCGACGAGATCGCGCTCGTGGAGAGCCTCGACAACGGGAAGACCCTCCGTGAGGCGAAGGGCGACATCACCTTCGCCGCGCAGACCCTCGAGTACTACGCGGGCCTCGCGGACAAGGTGCAGGGCGCCACCATCCCCGTCCCCGGTCCCCGCATGGCCCACACGATCGTGGAGCCCGTGGGCGTCACCGCCCACATCGTGCCCTGGAACTTCCCCTTCCAGCTCGCGGTGCGCGGCATCGCTCCCGCCCTTGCGGCCGGCAACACCGTGGTCGCGAAGCCCGCGAGCCTCACGAGCCTCAGCCTGCTCAAGCTCGCGAAGGCCTTCGAGGACGCGGGCCTTCCCGCCGGCGTGTTCAACGTCGTGACAGGGAGCGGTCGCGTCGTTGGCAACCACCTCGCCTCCCACCCGGGCGTGAACTCCGTGACGCTCACGGGGTCCTGCGCCACCGGCATCGAGGTGCTGCAGGCGGCGGCGAAGAACGTGGTGCCCGTCACCCTCGAGCTTGGCGGCAAGAGCCCCAACATCGTCTTCCCCGACGCCGACATCGACAAGGCCGTGAAGGGCGCCTTCTACGGCATCTTCCTCAACGCCGGCCAGATGTGCTGGGCGGGGTCCCGTCTCTTCGTGCACGAGTCCATCCACGACGAGTTCGTGCAGAAGCTCGTGAAGATGGCCGAGGGGTGGAAGCTCGGCGCCGGCCAGGACAAGGACACCCGCATGGGCCCCCTCGTCTCCAAGGAGCAGCAGGACCGCGTCCTCGAGTACGTGAACATCGGCCTCAAGGAGGGCGCCACCCTCGCCTTTGGCGGCAAGAAGCCCGAGGATCCCGCCCTCCAGAAGGGCTTCTTCGTGCAGCCCACCATCTTCACGAACGTCCGTAACGACATGCGCATCGCGAAGGAGGAGATCTTCGGCCCCGTCCTCGCCGTCCTCAAGTTCAGCACCGACGAGGAGGCGCTCCGCCTCGCCAACGAGTCCGAGTTCGGCCTCTATGCGGGCGTGTGGACGAAGAACCTGCAGCGCGCCCACAAGTTCGCCCTCGGCCTCGATGCGGGCGCGGTCGCCATCAACGAGTACCCCATCACCTTCCCCCAGGTGCCCTTCACGGGCTTCAAGCAGTCCGGCATCGGGAGCGAGCAGGGCATGACGGCGATGGATTTCTACACGCGCCGCAAGGCCGTCATCACGAACCTGGGGTAAGCCTCAACGGCTGTACCGGGAGGGGGCCTCGCGTGAGGCCACCGGGGGAAGCTCCCGGAGGCTTGCGACGGCTCCCGTGATCTCTCCCGTACGCGGATCCCTCAGGGGCGTCGTGGAGACGGCGACGGCCACCTGGGAGCCGTCGTCCCGCTCGAGGAGCAGCGGCTCGTCCTCCACCACCTCTCCCTGGCGGAGCGTCCTCGTGAAGGGGAAGCGCTCCGGGGGCAAGGGGAGCCCCTCGGGGCTCAGGAGCGTGTAGGGGAGTTCCTCCAGGCTCACGGCTGGGGCTTCCGCGGCGAGGCCCAGGAGCGCTCGGGCCGCGCGGTTGATCACCTGGTAGCGGCCCTCCACGTCCGTGATCACGAGGCCTTCGCGGGCGAGGTCGAAGACGGCACCGAGGCGGGCCTCGTCGGCGCGGAGGGCGGCCTCCACGTCCTTCTGGCGCGTGATGTCCTCGGCGATGCCCACGAGCTGAACTCGGTTCCCCTCCTCGTCCAGGACGACGGTGGCGTGGTCGCGGATCCAGCGGAGCCCGCCGTCGGGGCGCACGATACGGTACTCCACGTCGTACTCGCCCTCGCCGCGCAGGAAGCAGTCGTAGGCCTCGCCCACCCGCTCCCGATCGTCGGGGTGCAGGCTCTTGAGCCACGCGCGCTCGCCGCGCAGGATCACTTCGACGGGGCGGCCGAAGATACGTTCGAAGGCGGGGTTCACGTAGACCGGGGTCGCGCCCGAGGGCGGGGACACCCACACGATGTCGGGCAGGTTCTCGGCGAGGCTGCGGAAGAGCTGCTCGCTCTCCCGGAGGGCCTCCTCGGCCTCGCGGCGCTCCGTGATGTCCTTGGCGATGGCGTGCATTCCCGCGAGCTCGCCGCCCACGCGCATCGGGACCCCGGTCACCATCACGTGCCGGAGGCGACCGTCGCGGGTGCGGATGGTGAACTCGTTCGTCTGCGTGTCCCCCGCGAGCACCTCCAGGAAGCGCTCGATGGCGCGGGGCGCATCCTCCGGGATGACGAAGTCCAGGAAGGGCCGGCCGAGAATCTCGCGGCTCGTGTACCCGGAGAGCCGCTCGCAGGCGGGATTCACCTCCAGGAAGCTGCCGAGCAGGTCGAGGGTGAACACCGGGTCGGGGTTCTCCTCGAAGAGGGAGCGGTAGCGTTCGCGGCTCTCCGCGAGAGCCACGAGGGAGGCTTCGCGTTCGCGCACGGCCTCCTCGGCCCGCGCGCGGGCGGAGCGCTCGGCGGCGAGCAGGCGCTCCCGCTCGCGCTCCGCCTGCTTGAGGCCGGTGATGTCGCGGAGGTAGGCCGTGTAACGGCGGCCGGCCGCCACGGGGAGCTCGACGATGGCGAGCTCGGCCGGGAACTCCGTGCCGTCGGCGCGCATGGCGGGCATCTCGATGCGGCGGTTGAGGATTGGGCCCTCGCCGGTGGCGCCGTGGCGCGCCATGCCCCGCCGGTGGGCCTCCCGGTAGGAGGGCGGGATGATGAGCTCGCTGATCTCCCGGCCCATGGCCTGCGCGGCCGGGTACCCGAAGGTCTCCTCTGCAGCGGGGTTCCATTCGAGGACGCGGCCGCGGTCGTCGATGGTGATGATGCAGTCGAGGGCGGAGGAGACGATGCTCGCCTTGAGGCGTTCCGACGCTTGGAGGGCGGCCTCGTAGCGGTAGCGCTCGGTGATGTCCTGGAAGACCACGACGGCGCCCTCCACCTCCCCGTCGTGGAAGATGGGGGTCGCGGTGAGGGAGACGGGGAAGAGGTCCCGGTCGGAGCCGCGGGAGTAGCACACGTCTTCCCGGTGGACGGTGGCGCCCTGCTGGAGGGCGGCGAGGATGGGCGCTTCCTCCGCGGTGAGGAGGTCGCCCTCCTTGTTGCGGGGGCCGAGCACCTCGATCACGTCCCGGCCCAGGGCGGCCTCGGGCGCGGTAGCGAGCATGCGGGCGGCCGCGTCGTTGATGAAGGTGACGCGGCCCGCGCGGTCGATGGCGACGACGCCTTCACCGAGCGTGCGGGCGATGACGGTGGCGCGGCGCGTGCGGTTCTGCGCTTCGGTGGCGAGGACGTTCGCGAGGTAGGGGTCGTTCTCCCGGGAGGCGGCGGCGAGGGCCGCGATAACGTCGTCGTCCGGGAGGGCCCTCAACACGTCAAGGGGCTTCTCCGCCTCCACGAGGCGCCGGTACGGGTGCGTGTAACGCAGGTCCCCCATCTTGGGGAGAGTCCCTTTCCTTCCGATAAATAGGCTCTGGGTCGACGCGTTTAATCGTCGACGACCTTCGGCCGGGGGACGCCGCGCTTGGGGCAGAGGTCGGCGACCACGCAGGCGGCGCACTCGGGTTTCTTGGCGTCGCAGACGGCCCGACCGTGTTCGATGAGGTAGTAGGTGAGGAGGAACCACTGCTCCCGCGGGAAGAGGTCCATGAGGTCCTGCTCCACCTTCTCGGGGTCCTCCTTGGGGCTGAGGCCGAGGCGGCGGGACAGGCGGCCCACGTGGGTGTCCACACAGACGCCCTCCACGATGCCGAAGGCGTTCCCGAGCACCACGTTCGCGGTCTTGCGGGCCACCCCGGGGAGCGCCACGAGCTCCTCCATGGTGCGGGGCACCTCGCCGGCGTGCCGTTCGAGGAGGGCTGCCGCCATGCCCTGGATGTTCTTCGCCTTGTTGCGGTAGAATCCGGAGCGGAAGATGATCTTCTCGAGCTCCTCCCGCGGGATGTCCAGGTAGTCCCGCGCGGTCTTGCAGCGGGCGAAGAGGGTGGGCGTGATCTTGTTGACCATGGCGTCCGTGCACTGGGCGGAGAGCATTGTCGCCACGAGCAGGTCGAGCGGGGTGGTGTAGTCGAGGGCGCAGTGGGCCTCGGGGTACTCCCGGCTCAGCCGCTCGAAGACGGCTTGACCGCGCTTTGCGCGCAGGGCCTTCGTTTCACGCATAGCACCCCGCGGAAGCCCGGCCCGGGATATAGGGTTGATGGGGCTGCGGGCGCGTGCTCCCCCGGGTGGTCCGCGCCGCGCTTACGCACCCTTATTAGGCCCCAGCCGGCTCGCCGCCTGAGCTGGCTCCATGCAGGAGACCCTTGCCGTTCCCCTCGAAACGCCCCCCGCCCGGTCTCCATCGCCGCGGCGACGCCGGGCCCTCATCGCGCTTCTCGCGGTCTTCGGGCTCGTCCTCGCAGGTGCCTACGGGCTGGCGCTCCACGCCTACCAGACGAGCACGGAGAATGCCGCACCCATGTACGTCGGGGAATGGTATGAGGCGGAAGGGTCGGTCCTCGCGCAGGCCACCGTCGTCTCCGTCGATCAGGGGAAGGGGGAGATGGTGCTCCGCCTCGAGTTCTACCCTCAAGGGAGCGTTCTCGACCCCAGCACGGGGCACCCGACGGTGAACATGACCCTCTCGGCGTTTGGTGGCGGCGACTCGGTGCAGAAGGAATTCCGGGTGGGGAATCCCATGACGCCCACCGACCTCACCGTCCGCCTCTATGGTGGCCACGTGTCCGACTACCCTTTCGACAGGCACCAGGGCTCCTTCGGGTTCTACATGACGGGCTACCCCGACGGCGACGAAGCGGCGCTCGCCGTCCCCCTCAGCATCGCTTTCGTGCCCACCTTCCCCGGGTGGACGATCGGGGCCGAGACAAGCGAGCTGTACGAAGACCATGGGGGCGCCGTCCAGCTTACCGTGGAGCGTTCCGCGCTCACGAAGGGCGTCGCCGCGTTCATCTGGGTGGCGATGCTCGTCCTCGCCCTCGGGTCCATGGCGATCGCGGTGGCGACCCTGTTCCGCTCGGACCCTCCCGAGTCGGACCTCCTCGGCTACATGGGCGCGCTCCTGTTCGCCTTCCCCGCGCTGCGTGAAGCCTCACCGGGAACACCGCCCCTGGGGGCGCTCAGCGACTTCATCGCCTTCTTCTGGGCCGAGGGGCTTGTGGCGGTGGCGCTCGTCATCATGGTGACGGTGTGGCTCCGGCGGCAACGCTACCAGTGACCCGGAGCACGGCGGCGCCTCGAAAGGTACATAGCGCGCCCGCGCCGTGGGGCGCCCCGTGGCCGAGCTCGCGCGCGTCCTCCTCATGACCCCCGCGCTCAGCTTCGAGGCCCGCGCGGAACCCCTCAGCGCCATCGGGGTGCAGGCGCTGCGGGGGGAGCTCGGCGAGGGCGCGATGCTCGTGTTCGAGATGCCCCGGAACGGCGGGCGCGCTCTCCTTGGCGTGAAGTCGCGCGAAGAGTTCCTCGCCTTCGCCGAGGCCGCCCTCACGGAGGCCAAGCGGCAGGACAAGCGCTTCTATCGCGGCGAGTTCGCGCTCCAGGTGGAGGTTCCCGTCGGTCCCACGGGCACCCTCACGGTGGGCCCCATCCGCGGGAAGCGCATGGTAAGCTTCGTGAAGGACGGGAAGCGCATCTTCCACGCCTGGTGCGAGGGAGGCATCCTGCACACGGTGTGGGAGCCCCGCGAGCTTGCGGAGGCACTCGCAGGCGCCGTGGAAGCGCTCGAGCGGCTGCCCCTGGCGGCGGCGGAGCCGGTGCCGGCGGAAGACGGGTGATGCCCGCCTCGCGCGAGGTTCCACGATTAGAGCCACGACGGCACGACGCCGACGATTGAACCGCGACGGCACGACGACGCGACGAACGGACTCAAACGGGAGGTTGACGGCCCAGGCCCCACGAATCAAGTCGTAGCGTCATGCGGACTTCGCGTCGTCGCGCCGTCGTGGTTTTCTATTAACGTCGTGAGGTCGTCGTGCCGTCGTGTCGTCGTGGTTAGCCCGTCGCCGACCGACCCCTGGACTCACCCCATGAGCCGCACGGCGTTCTCCCACAGCATCTTGCGCTTCGCCTCAGGCGGCAGGGGGAGCGCGTCGAAGGCCCGCGCGTTCGCACCCGGCGAGGGGACACCGGGCGCAGGCCAGTCCGAGCCCCACAGGCACTTGTCGGCAAGGCGCGGCAGGTCCGGAAGGTACTCGAGGAGCTTTTTGGGGGGAATGCTCGAGAGATCAAGGTGGACGTTGCGGTGGGCGCGCGCGAGGAACATGGCCGCGTCGCACCAGAGGGGCCGGCCCGCGTGCGCGAGGATGATGCGGAGGTCGGGATAGTCCACGGCGATGTCGTCCGCGTGCATGGGGTCGCCGTACTTGTTGCGGGCGCCGGGAAAGATCGAGGTCCCGGTGTGGATCATGATGGGGATGCCGCGCTCCTCGCAACGGCGGTAGGTGGCGGCGAGGGCCTTCCCGGCGGGGCTGTCGGGGGCCTCGGCGTGCGCGTTCACGGGGAACCCCTGGTGCAGGGGGTGGAACTTGAAGCCGCGTGCTCCGAGGGTATCGACGAGGCGATCCACCTCGGCGACGGGGTCGTCCACGAGGTGCGGGTGGAGGGACGTCCACAGGTGGAGCCGCTCCTCGGCGCCCTTGAGAAGGTCCGCCGTCCACTCGTGGATGGCTGCGGTGAAGCCCATCACGTCGGGCGCGGCGTAGGCGATGATGTTCGCGCGGGTGATGCCCTCCTCGTCGAGGTAACGCAGGATGGCGGGGGCGCCCTCCTTCTGGAGTCGGTGCAGGAGCGCCACCTCTTCGGGGGAGCGGCCGCTCGCCATGACGGGCGCCACGGCGGGCTTCAGCATGAACCAGGGTTCCACGTGGAGGTGGAAATCAAAAACGGGGGCCGCCATCGCTCCTGGGAGCGGGGGCGGCGGAATGAACCTTTCGCGGCCCTCCGGGGTCAGCCTTCGTCGAGGATGCGGCGCTTGTCGTAGAGCGCTTCCGGGTCCTTCGCGTTGCCGTAGAAGGGTTTCGGCTGCGTGTTCTTCTTCAACAGGTCCTCCGGGATGGGCGCGTCGCGAGCCCTTTGAGCGATGCCGCCCGCCTGCTGCTCCTTCTCCTTGGGGCTCTCGCCGCCTGGCATCATCACGGTGCCGCGCTCTTCCTCTTCCTCAATGGTCATGGGCCCGCGATCGGGCGCGGCGAGGTTAGGGGTTCTGGCCCCGTTGTCGTTGCGGGACTCAAGGCTCGTCGGAGGAGGTGACGTCCGGGGGGACACGACGGAGGCCGGGGCCGCCCTGCACGCTCTCCACATCAGGCGGCGCCACGCGCTCGCGCATGGGACCGCCGGCCACGGGGTCGTCCGGCCGGGGAACCTCGCGCTCGCGCATGGGGCCGCCCGCCACCGGGTCGGACTCGGGATGGCCGAGGGCTTCCCGCATGGGGCCGCCCTCCACGGGGGGCCCTCGCTGGGAGGCAACCCTGCGGCGGGCGCTGGAGGGATCTTCAGAGGGGTCCATGGGAACCCCTCTGGAGGGCGCCCCCTTTGCGGGTTCTGGCCGGGTCCTCACTGGAAGCGGACGGGGTGGCCGTGACCGTTGCCGTTGCCGTTGCCGTTGCTCGAAGGGAGGGCGGCGGGGCCGTCGCGAAGCTCCCTGAGGGCGCGCTTCGTGTACACGCCGGCCATCTTCTTGCGGTACGCTGGGGGCAGGCTCGTGTTCTTCACGGGCCGCACGTTCTCCTCCACGTGGTGGGCAATCTTCGCGATGACGTCGTCCGTGAGGGCGCCACCGAGGTAGGGCTCCACAGCCTGGTCCATCACGACAGGCCACATCTCGAGCGCGTTCGCCACAAGGTGCAGCTCCGTGACGCGGTCGCCCTCGAAGCGGGCGGAGGCGGCGATGCCGAGCTCGGGGAAGTCCCAGGAGTCGCGCAGGCGGAGCTTCTGGTACGTGGCGCGCAGCCCCTGGCTTTCGCGGGGGATGTGCACGAAGGTCAGGAGCTCACCGGGCTTCTTCTGGTTGCGGTGGATGCCGTCGAGGCCGGTGTAGAAGGTCGCGGCGGGAAGGGTGCGGCGGCCCTCGGGACCAACGAGCTCGAAGACGGCGCCCAGGGTGATGAGGGGCGCGGGGAGGTCGGCGCTGAAGGTGCTGTAGCACTTCTCCTTCTGCGGCACCACGTGGCACTGGTCGCCGTCGGCCTTCAGGCAGAAGTTGATGCTCTCCCGCCAGAAGTAGGTCTGGTTGAAGTAGAAGCACCGGTTCTCGAGGAGGAGGTTGCCGCCGAGGGTGGCGCTGTTGCGGATGAGGGGCGAGGCGATGAGGCTCGCCGTGCGGCCGAGCACCGGGAACACCTGCTCGAGGCCCGCGTGGCGTTCGAGGTCGCGCAGCGTCACGAGGGCGCCCAAGCGCTCGGGTGTCGCTTCCGCGAGGCCTTCCACGCGGCTGAGGCTCACGACGTGGGGGCGCGTGTTGACGCCCCACTTGTAGTTGGGGAGCAGGTCGCTGCCGCCCGCGATGAAGTCCACCTTGTCGGCGCCGAGCTCGCGGACGAGGCGCGCGGCCTCCTCCACGGTGCGGGGCTCGTGCAGCTCGAAGGGGGGAAGGAGCATGCTCATTCCGCGCCACCTCCGGGCATGCGGGGCGCCATGGGCGGGGCCTTCACCTTCACGGTGAGCGTGGGCTTCTGCTTCGGGCTCCGCTCGATGCCGTTGAGCACCTTGTCAGGGGTGAGGGGGAGGTCGTAGAGGCGCACGCCGATGGCGTCGTAGATGGCGTTGCACACGGCGGGCAGGATGGGGAGAAGGGGACCTTCGCCGGCTTCCTTCGCGCCGAAGGGTCCCTCGGCGTCGTTGCTTTCGACGATGATGACCTCCACTTCAGGCATCTCCATGCTCGTAGGAATCTTGTAGTCGAGGAAGCTCGGGTTGCGGAGGCGCGACTTCAGGAAGTCGAGCTGCTCCGTCTGCACTTGGCCGAGGCCCATGTGGATGCTGCCCTCGATCTGGCCCTCCACGCTGAGGGGGTTGAGGGCCTTGCCGCAGTCGTGAGCGGCCCACACCTTCGTGCAGCGCCAGATGCCGGTCTCGACGTCCACGTCCACTTCGGCCACGTAGGCGCTCATGGAGTAGGCGGGAGCAAGGCCCGCCGTGGCGCCCTTGAACTCGCCGCCCATGGGCGTGCTGATGAAGGTGCCCTTCGCGACGAGCGCGCCCGAGCCCGCGATGGCCTCCTTCACGGCGTCGTTGAAGGTGACGCAGCGCGTGGGGTTCGCAAGGTCGAAGATCGTTTCGTTCTCGAACACGAGGTTCTCCTTCTGGCCGCCGAGGAGGCGGTGGGCCGCGGCCTGCAGCTGGTCGCGGAGGTCCTCCGCGGCCTTGCGGGCGGCGTTGCCCATCATGAAGGTGACGCGGCTGGAGTAGCTGCCGAGGTCGATGGGGGCGGTGTCGGAGTTGCCGCTGTAGACGCGGAGGCGGTCCATGCTCACGCCGAGCACCTCGGAGACCACCATGGCCGCGACGGTGTCGGAGCCCTGCCCGATCTCGGCAGCACCCGTGTGGACGGTGATGCCCGCGTCCATGTCCACCTTGAGGTGCACGGTGGACTGGGGGTAGCGCTTGGGCTCGATGTCCCAGTGGATGGGGAGGTTGCTGCCGGAGATGTAGAAGCCGCACCCGATGCCGATGCCGCGGCCGTAGGGCATCTTGCGGAACTTCTGGTCCCACCCGCTCCGTTCGCGCACGCGCTCCAGGCACTCCTTGAGGCCGTTGGAGGTGATGCGGAAGTTGTTCACCGTCAGGGAGTAGGGCTCCATGAGGTTCTTGAGGCGGAGGTCGATGGGGTCCATGCCGAGCTGCTCCGCCGTCTCATCGAGGAGGATCTCGAGGGCGCAGCGGCTGTTCACGGCGCCGTGGCCGCGCATGGCACCGGAGGGCACCTTGTTGGTGTAGACGCGGCGGCCGCGGTAGCGGAAGTGCGGCACCTTGTAGGGGCCCATGCTGAGGACGCCGTTGTAGTAGGTGCTGATGATGCCGAAGCTCGCGAAGGCGCCGCCGTCGATCACCGCTTGGATCTCGAGGCCCGCGAGGGAGCCGTCGGCGTTCACGCCGAGTGCCATCTCCGTTTCGGTGGGGTGGCGGTGGCGGCCGCTGAGGAAGCTCTCTTCGCGGTCGAAGAGGAGCTTCACGGGGCGCCGCGTCTTCATGGCGAGGAGGGCCACCGCCATTTCGTGCGCGAAGGGGTCGGACTTGCCGCCGAAGCCGCCGCCCACCTTGGGGCGCACGACCTGGATGCGGTGCATGGGGAGCCCCGTCACTTCGGCGAGGGAGCGGTGCACGTAGTAGGGCACCTGGGTGGCGCTCCACACGGTGAGGCGGCCCTGGGGCGAGTAGTGGGCGATGACGGCGTGGGGCTCGGTGAAGGCGTGGGTGACGCCCTTGAAGCGGAAGCTGCGGCGCGAGAAGGCGGCGGCGCCGGCGAAGGCGGCGTCCACGTCGCCGAAGATCTGGTCCACGTGCTTCTGGACGTTGCTGCCGTCGATGCCGATGCCTTCGTGGATCTTGTCCTTCACGGGCTTGAGGCCCTTCTGGGGGTCCTGGTGGTCCGTGAGGGGCTCGTACTCGACCTTGATGCGGCGGACGGCCTCGATGGCGGTCCACTCGTCCTCGGCGGCCACGATGGCCACCTGGTCGCCGATGAAGCGGACGCGGTCGATGGCGAGGGGTTCCTCGTCCTTTGTGAGAGGGAGCACGCCGAAGCGTTTGCCCTCCATGCCTTCGCCGGTGAGGACGGCGACGACGCCGGGCAGGGCCTCGGCTTCGGAGCTGTCGATGCGCTTGATCTTCGCGTGGGGCATCCGGCTACGCAGGAGCTTCGCGTAGAGCATGTTGGGGAACTTCAGGTCGTCCGTGTACACGGCCTCGCCCGTGACCTTGAGGGGGCTGTCCACGAGGGGCTTGCGCGTGCCCACGACCTTGAGGCCGTTCTGCGGGTAGTGCGGGTGCTCGCCCTTCGGCATGGGCTTGCGGTAGGGCTCCCAGTTGGTGAGCTTGGGCTCCTTCACGACGACGGCCTTGCGCGCGTCGGGGATGGGGTCGAGGGGCATTACTCCGCACCTCCACCAGAGCGCGCAGTCGCAACGGGCGCGGCCTTCTCGCCGTTGAGCTCCGCCGCGGCGGTCTTCACGGCTTCAAAGATCTTCACGTAGCCCGTGCAGCGGCACAGGTTGCCGCTGAGGGCCTCCCGGATCTCCGCGTCGGTGGGCCGGGGGCTCTCGTCAAGGAGCGCGCACGTGGTCATGATGAAGCCGGGCGTGCAGAAGCCGCACTGGCTGCCGCCGCACTCGGCGAAGGCGCGCTGCACGGGGTGGAGGGCCTCGCTGTTGCCGACGCTCTCGATAGTGCGGACGTCCTTGCCCGCGACGGTGGAGGCGAGGGTGAGGCAGGAGAGCTGGGGGACGCCGTCCACGAGGACGGTGCAGCAGCCGCAGGTGCCGAGGTCGCAGCCGCGCTTCGTGCCCGTGAGGTTCAGGGTGTCGCGGAGGACGTCGAGAAGGAGGGCTTGGGGCTCCGCCGCCACTTCGCGCGGGGTGCCGTTCACGTTCAATGTCAGAATCCGCTTGGCCACAGGAATCCCCTCATGCGCGCCCGTGCGCGCCTAGATAGCCGCGCAACGGAGTGGCGTGCCATAAGGGCTTCGCCAAACCGGCGGCCGCTTCCCTTTCGCCTCGCCACGGGAACCCTTATGACGCCCCAGGGGGCGATATCGACCGGAGGCGTTTCCCTGGCATCCCGGCCGACCCTGATCCCCTTCGTGTTCCTCTTTTCCGCTTTGGGCCTCGCAGGCTGCGTCGGGACCGCCGAGGAGGAGGCTCCGGCGGCGGAGACAAAGGCGCCGCAAGCCGAGAACCTCACGGGGAGCCTTGCCGTCCTTCCCCCGGAGAACGTCACGCGCCCTCTTGCCGCGACTCCCCTGAGCTACCAGGGAACGGCGGAGGCGAGCGCCTGCCCCGTGGCCATGGGCAGCGGGCCCTGCTTCGGGCTCGTGAACGGCGAGAACGTCCTCTACCCCCTCGACGTGCCGGGAGTCCTCACGGCGGTCCGCGCCAACCTGACGTGGAGCGGCGCCACTCAACTGCAGGAGCCCTTCACCGCGATGCTCTTGCGGCAGGTGGAGGGCAACTGGGAGTGGGCCGAGGGAAACCTCTCGGCCGAGGGGACGAGCCCCATCGTCATCGACTGGACCCTCCCGAACCCCATCCCCGGCGCACAATACGCCCTCTACGTGCAGAACTACCAGTGGTTGTTCGTTGCCGGGAACGGCCTTGCCTGGGGCGTTCCCCAGGACTTCGCCGTGGAAGGCGTCCTCCTCAGCACCCCCGCCTGAGACGGTACCGGTCCCACCCGCGGTGGCCGAACACGGTCTCGTGCATAGGTTCAAGGATCGCCTGAGGTATCATCGCGCGGGAGGCATCACTTGCACCACCGCCGCGTCTCGAGCGCCCTCGCCGCGCTCCTCCTCCTCTCGACCGCCCTTGCCCTTCCCGCGCTGCCGCGGGCAGGCGCCGACCCGTTCATCTCCCTTCAGGAGGGGACGGGTACAAACCTTCACCCACCCATTTTCGCCTGGGGCGACGAGGAGCTTGCCGCGGGCTGGAACGGCATCCGCAGCGGGTCGGGCACCGCGGAGGACCCCTACCTCATCTCGGGGTGGACCATCCTCCTCGAGGACCGCTCAGCCATCGCCCTCGTGGGCACCCGCGCGCACGTGATGATCGAGGACATCGACATCGTCGGCGGCGCCGACGTGGGAACCCTCGGGACGGCCGGGTGCTACCTGCACCGTGGAAAGCCCTGTCCCGGCTTCGCGCCGGTCCACCTCGTCGACGTGGAGAACGTGACGGTGCGGCGCATCCAGGTAGACCGCGGCATCCCCGCCATCCAGGTCGAGGACTCCCGTCACGTCCTCCTTGAGGACCTCACTTTCACCCCCGACCCCGTCACCGGGTACGTTCCCCTGAACGCGATCGTGGTGGAGGGCGGCGCCTCCATCACGCTCCGGCGGATCACCTTCGACCGCGTCCTCGGGTACCCCTTGATGGTTCAGTTCACCGAGAACCTCGTCCTCGAGGACAGTATCCTCAAAAGCGGCCCCAACGAGCGGCAGGACCCGCGGGGTGGCCGCGGCACCTACATGCGCGTGTACGGCGCCGTGAACGCAGTCTTCCAGAGGAACACCTTCCACATGGGCGGCCTCATCCTCGACAGCGACAACGTGGCTCCAGTGATCCGCGACAGCCTCTTCGAGGGAGGCGCCTACGGTGTTGGCGGCTTCACGATGGACACCCTCCCGGTGTCGGACCTGGTGGTGTGCGGCAACCGGTTCGTGAACCACGACAGCCTCGCCCTCGACCTCTACGGGGCCCGCCTCGTCGGGGCGCGGATCCACGGGAACGAGTTCCGGGACGGGGCCGGCGCCCTCACCCTCTTCCATGCCAAGGACCTCCGTTTCGAGGACAACCTCGTGACGGGTGCGGGGTGGCGCGGGATCCGGTTCGAGTACGGGACGAGCATGGTGGCCCACGGGAACAGCTTCTCCGGCAACGCCGTCGCCGTGGCCGCATCCCCCTACGTCGCCGCTCCCCTCGACTTCACGGGCAACTGGTGGGGCCACGCCTCCGGCCCCTCGGGCCACGGGCCCGGCGAGGGCGACCCCATCCAGGACCGCGGCGGCAAGCTGGTTCTCTCCCCCGTCCTCGAGGAGGCGCCCGAGCTGTCCGTCGGGTGCGCCTGAACGGGCGCCTAGGCGCCCGGGCGGGCCTTCTCGCCCTGGATGATCTCGGCGAGGATGCTCACCGCGATCTCCTCGGGGGTTTCCGCGCCGATCATGATGCCCACGGGGCAGCGGATGCGCTCCACGGCCTCCTCGGGGTGGCCGCGCTTCCGGAGGCGCTCGTGGAAGGACTGCTTCTTCGCGCGGCTCCCGATGAGCCCCAGGTAGCCCGTGAAGCCGCGCGCGAGGAGGGCGTCGAGGATGTCCACGTCCTGCTCGTGGCTGTATCCCATCACGTACGCGTGGCTGTAACGACCGAGGTCCGCTCCCTTGACCCAGGGGGCGGGATCGGCGTGGACGGGGGTGCCGTGGGGGAAGCGTCCCGGAGCGGCGTAGTCTGCGCGGTCGTCCACCACGGTGACCGAGTACTCGAGGGGCTGAGCGAGGTCGTGAAGGGCCTTCGTGACGTGACCGCCCCCGAACAGGAGGAGGTGGGGCTTGGGGTGGACGTACTCGATGCTCAAGTGGACGGTGCCTCCGCAGACGGAGTTGAGGCCTTGGGGCTTCCAGTTGGCGAGGTCGAATTGCACGAGGCGGCTCTTGCGGTCCGCGAGGGCCTCCCGGCAGAGGGCTTTCGCGCGCTCTTCGAGGCCCGCGCCGCCCACGGTGCCGAGGACGCTCCCGTCGGCCCGCATGAGGAGCCGCGCACCGGGCTTTCCGGGCACGGACCCTTGGGCGTGGACGACCGTGGCCACCGCGAAGGGGATGCGCGCGTCGAGGAGGCGCTGCATCTCATTGAGGAGGGCGCGCTGCATGGACCGCCCTCCCTGCGGCGTAGAGGTCGAGGGACCGCGCGTACTCCTCGGGCGTGTTCACGTTCACGAGGATGCCGGGATTCGTGACGGGGATGCGGCGTACGGCCTCCGGTTGCGCCTCGAGGAGCGCGCGGAGCGGCGTGTCCGGCCCCATCACGAGGACCTCGTCGCGGGAGCGCGCGTCGATGAGGAGGGGGTGGCCGCCGCGGCCGGCGTAGGTGGGAACGAAGAAGCGCGCCTCGGGCCCGTGCTCGGCTCGCGCGGCCTGGAGCGCGAAGAAGTCCGCGGGCCCCACGAGAGGGACGTCCACGGGGTGGACAAAGAAGGCCTCGACGCCCGGGGGAAGGGCGCGGACGCCCGCCTGGAGGGAGCCTGTGCGACCCGCGGCAGGATCGGG
>Ga0247718_1000196_pt1 | contig 15418 bp, 11 predicted proteins | sample 21E_DmetaG_FD_189045 | JGI IMG/M metagenome (GOLD analysis project Ga0247718, IMG submission 189045) | Soil microbial communities from hillslope of Landscape Evolution Observatory, University of Arizona, Oracle, AZ, United States - 2-1-E_D | ecosystem: Engineered > Artificial ecosystem >...
GGACATGGAATGGTCGGAGCTGATCGGCAAGATCAAGCAGCAGTCCGGTTATCCGGAGCTCCCGGTAATCGTTCATACCGGCAAGGACCTGACCAAGCGCGAAACGGCCAAGATCAAGAAACTCGCGGAGACTCTCATCATCAAGGACGCCGACTCGATGGAGCGATTGGTGGACGAGACGGCCCTGTTTCTCCACCGCGACGTCGCCGACCTGAGCGAATCGCAGAAGAACATGATGAAGCGGGTCAACATGACCGACCCGCGGCTCGAGGGCAAAAAGGTGCTGGTCGTCGACGACGACATCCGCAACATCTTTGCCCTGACCAGCGTGCTCGAGCGGCAGCGAATGGAGGTCGTCTACGCCGAGAACGGCCGCGACGGCATCGAGATGCTCCGCAAGACGCCCGGGGTCGACGGCGTGCTGATGGACATCATGATGCCTGGCATGGACGGCTTCGAGGCGATGCGGGAGATACGCCAGATCACCAAATTCAGGAGCGTCCCGATCATTGCCGTGACCGCCAAGGCGATGAAGGGCGACCGGCAGAAGTGTCTTGAAGCCGGAGCCTCCGATTACATCACCAAACCGGTCGACACCGAGCAGCTTCTCTCCCTTTTACGTATCTGGCTGGACAGATAAAGAGCGTAGGCGAACAAGTAGGGGAAAATGCAGGAACAAGCAAAAGCCAACGTACTGATCGTCGATGACAGGCCGGAGAATCTCCTCGCGTTGGAGACCGTCTTGTCGGACCTCGATCAGAATCTCGTCCGGGCGTACTCGGCGCACGAGGCCCTCAGAAAGCTGCTTCTCGAGGACTTCGCGCTCATCCTTCTGGACGTGCAGATGCCGGGGATGAGCGGCTTTGATCTGGCGGAGCTGATCCGTGAACGCGAGCGGACGCAACATACTCCCATCATCTTCGTCACGGCGGACACCAGCGAGAAGGATTACATCTTCAAGGGATATTCGCTCGGCGCGGTCGACTACCTGACAAAGCCGATCGAGCCCGAGATCCTCAAGTCCAAAGTCAGCTTTTTCAGCCGACTATTCATCCAGCAGCAGCAGATCAAACGCCAGGCGGCCGAACTCGAGTCCGCCAACCAGCGGCTCGATCATTTGAACGTCGAGCTCGAGGAACGAGTCCGCCAGCGGACCGAAGAACTCGAGATCGCCAACCGCGAGCTCGAGGCCGAAGTAAAAGATCGCCGGGAATCCGAGGCCCGCCTCGCGACGGAACACGAGGTCACGCGAGCCCTGGGCGCCGCCGAAAGCATGGCGTCGGTTCGCCCTCGGATCCTGCGGGCGTTCATAAACAACATGAATGCGGTCGCCGCATCGCTATGGGAATTGGAACCGGGTAGCGACGATCTGCGGTGCGTCCATATCGAAACGGCGGACGGTGAGGCGGCACGGCTTCGGACCTTTGTTGCAGAGTCCATGAACCGGAGGTTCAAGGCCGGCGTGGGCCTCCCGGGGCACGTCTGGCAAAAGCTCGAGGCCGTGTGGCTGCCCAATACGCTTCGCGGCGAACAGTACCCGCGGGCGACGGTCGCCGCCGCGGCGGGCTTGCATAGCGCTGTCGGATTTCCTATCAAGATCGGGTCCGAATTCTACGGCGTGATCGAGTTCTTTACTCTCGAGCCGCTCCCGTTTTCAAAGCCGCTGGCGAACATGCTCGACGCGATCTGCAGCGAGATCGGGCAGTTCATCCGGCGGAAACGCGCCGAGGAGGAACGCGAGCGTTTGATCAAACGTGAGAAGGCGCTCCGCGAGCAGGCTGAAAATGCGAACCGCTTAAAGGACGAGTTCCTCGCGACCGTTTCGCACGAGCTGCGTACGCCGCTCAACTCTATACTCGGCTGGTCGCAGCTCGTACTCAACGACCAGATCGGCCCGGGTGAAGTGCGGGCGGCGCTTGAGACCATTCACCGCAACGCCCGCTCGCAGTCTCAGTTGATCAATGATCTCCTGGATGCCTCGCGGTTAATCACCGGTAAGCTGTCGCTCGACCTCACGCCCAGCGACGTGGTCCCCGTGATCGAGGCGGCGATAGATGTCGTCCGCCCGGCCGCCTCTTCGAAGAGGATCTCCATTTCAGCGCGCTACGCGTCCGACTCGGTTTCGGTGATGTGCGATCCGACACGGCTACAACAGATGGTTTGGAATCTTGTCGCCAACGCCGTCAAATTCACTCCCGAAGGCGGGCGAATCGACGTGACACTGGAAAATGACGGCGAGTCGGTCCGGATCGTCGTTGCCGATTCGGGCGTCGGCATATCGCGCGACTTTTTGCCGTTCGTGTTTGACCGATTCCGGCAGCAAGACAGTTCCAGCACGCGCCGCCACGAGGGCCTTGGCCTCGGTCTCGCGATTGTTCGCCACCTTGCCGAGTTGCACGGCGGCAATGTCTCGGTGCATAGCGACGGCGAAGGGACGGGAGCCACTTTTACCATCTCGCTCCCGACCTCGCGCACGAACGCTTCGGACGGCAATTCGGCCCGGGAGTCCGTCGAGGTCTCCCCGGGTTTGAACGGTGCACGGCTCAACGGACTTAGGATCCATATCGTCGACGATGACGCCGACGCTTGTACGATGTTAAAGTTCGCGCTTACCCTGCAGGGCGCTTCGGTCGAAACGTCTTCGTCCGTCCCGCAGGCCTTAACCGCCATTTCGGACCGACAACCGGATGTGCTCCTGGCCGATATAAACATGCCCGGCGAGGACGGCTACTCTTTGATCAAGAAGATCCGCAGCCTGCCCGACGGGAGGACCTCGAAAATTCCCGCCATCGCGGTAAGCGCAATGGCACGGAGCGAAGACACCGAACGCGCGATCGCGGCCGGCTTCGAATTACACATTCCAAAGCCGATCGAGATCGATGACCTTTCCCACTCGATCGCCGAGCTTGTCGCCCGTAAATAGCGCGGCTGACGGTCAGACGAAAACGCGACCCAAGCTCAACCGTTAACAGCCGGCAATTCGGATCGACCCCCTATACGTTCAGTCTCACCTAAATACCTCTAAAAAATCCGAGATAATTCTTTCGATCGGGGCTTGACTCTGTAGTCTACTACAGGGTTTAGAATTAATCTGTGGCCGCTAAATCGGGCGGTCGATTCTAATGAATATGGGACTGGCGGACGCAAGAGAAAAAGCGAGTACGGGCAGGCTGCTCAAGATCGGCGAAGTAGCCAAGAGATCAGGGATCGGCGTCGAGGCGCTGAGATTTTACGAGAAGAGCGGCTTGCTCGACACGCCGATGAGGACCTATAGCGGCTATCGAGCGTTCGATGAGGGCGTGCTCGAGCGGCTCGAGTTCGTGAAGAAGGCTCAGGTGCTGGGCTTCACGCTCGACGAGATCAGGGAACTGATCGCGCATAAGCGTCGGGGTGAGAACCCATGCCATGAGGTCCGCGAGATCGTCGCCAATCGCTTGGCGGAACTGGACGAGCGGATCGAACGGATGATCCGGTATCGCGACGAACTTTCCGCGGCACTGGCTGATTGGGAAGCGACGGGCGAGGCCGAGGGGCACGTCTGCGGATTGATCGAAGGAACGCACATCAACAACGGCGTGCAACAGACCTCACCGCCGATGAGAGAATCTTTGCTGCGACGGAACCAAAGGAGAAAAAAATGAGCGAACTATCAAATGTGACTACGACGGTAACCGCACCCGACATCGTGTGTGGTGGCTGCGCCTCGGCGATCAAGAAGGCGCTTGAGCGAGTGGAGGGCGTGAGCGAGGTAAATGTCGACATCGGGGGAAAAAAGGTGAGCGTCGAGCACCAACCCGATGTAGACCGCGAAAAAATAATCAGTGTCCTCGATAGGGCGGGGTTTCCGGCCAGCTGATCTAAGCCGGTTGGCCGGTGTCTCAGCCGGCAGCGGGAGTTTGGAGTATGAGCGCAGTAAATGCGGAAACGAGCACCGTATCGCACCGCAAAGAATCCAGCATCGGCGATGATGTCCGACCGGCGGTTGACCAGCGCGCGGACCTGTCCATCACGGGAATGACCTGTGCGGCGTGCGCTAATAGGATCGAGCGAAGCCTAAAACGGCAGCCAGGCGTAAGCTCGGCTGCTGTCAATTTCGCGACCGAACGCGCGACGGTGAACTTCGACCCGGGGATGACGAGTTCGGACAAGCTCGTCAAAGCGGTCCGCGATGCCGGGTACGATGTGATTCCGGAAGCGGCCCCGGGTGGGTCCGGGGAGATCGCCGACGATCCTATGGAGGCCGCGCACGCTGCGGAGTACGCCGAGGTGAAACGCAAATTCTGGATCGCGGCCGTGCTGTCGTTGCCGGTGCTTGTCATTGCGATGTCGCACGGTGCGATCGAGTTTCTCAATTTTGAAGGTGCCAACTGGCTTCAGCTGCTGCTGACGACACCGGTCGTGCTTTACTCCGGCGCACAGTTTTATCGCGGAGCATGGGCGGCATTCAGGCACCGCGCGGCCGACATGAACACGCTGATCGCGGTCGGCACCGGGACGGCATACATTTACTCGGTGCTCGCCACGGTCTTTCCGTCATTTTTCGCGCCGGCCGGTCACGCCGTTGGTGCGCATGAAGGCGGTGGAATGGCGGTCCCCGTTTATTTCGAGGCGGCGGGCGTGATCATCGCGCTGATTCTTCTCGGTCGGATGTTCGAGGCACGAGCGAAGGGCCGTACCGGCCAGGCCATCAAACGCCTGATCGGACTACAGCCCAAAACAGCACGCGTCGTGCGCGACGGTATCGAATCGGAGATTGCGATCGACGCGGTCGTCGCCGGCGACGTCGTGATCGTTAGACCGGGCGAGAAGATTCCGGTCGACGGCGTGATGACCGAAGGCGCCTCGGCGATTGACGAATCAATGCTGACGGGCGAGAGCATCCCGGTCGAGAAGCGTGTAGGCGACAACGTGTTCGCAGCGACGATCAACAAGACTGGCGCGTTTAGGTTCCGCGCGACGAAAGTCGGCAAAGACACGGCACTTCAGCAGATCGTCAGACTTGTACGCGACGCGCAGGGGGCCAAGCCGCCGATCGCGAAACTCGCTGACAAGATTAGCGGCGTCTTCACCCCGGTCGTGATCTCGATTGCGATCGCAACGTTTGTGATCTGGTTCGTTGCGGCGTCACCCGAGGTGCGGTTCACCATGGCGTTGGTGAATTTTGTTTCTGTCCTCATCATCGCGTGCCCCTGTGCTCTCGGGCTGGCGACGCCGACTGCGATCATGGTCGGGACGGGTAAAGGGGCGGAGCTGGGAATTCTAATAAAGGGCGGCGACAGCCTCGAGACCGCGCACAAACTCGACACGATCGTGCTCGACAAGACCGGCACGATCACTAAGGGCGAGCCGAGCTTGACCGACGTCGTCGCGGCGGAGCCTTTCGTAGAGGATGAACTGCTTCGGCTGGTTGCAGCGGCGGAGCGGTCGAGCGAGCATCCGCTGGCAGCGGCCATCGTTCGCGGTGCGGAGCAGCGAGGATTGGAGCTTGCGAATGCGGAAAAATTTAATGCAATCGAGGGCCGCGGAGTCGAGGCCATAATTTCGGGACGGCAACTACTGCTCGGCAATCTTCGGCTGATGGACGAGCGCGGCATCGAACTTCGCGAGGGCGCAAAGCAGGTAGCCGATAAACTCGCCGCGGAGGGTAAGACGCCGATGTTCACCGCCGTGGACGGTAAATTCGCGGGTGTAATCGCCGTGGCCGACACCTTAAAGCCGGAGTCGAAGTCCGCAGTGGCCGAACTTCAGCGGCTCGGCCTGGATGTCGTTATGATCACCGGCGACAACCGCCGCACAGCAGAGGCAGTGGCGAAGCAGGTCGGCATCAGAGGCGTACTCGCCGAGGTGCTGCCGGAGGGAAAATCGGGCGAGATCAAGCGGCTTCAGGCCAGCGGCAAGCGCGTCGCGATGGTTGGCGACGGGATTAACGACGCACCGGCTTTAGCGCAGGCCGATGTCGGAATCGCGATAGGCACCGGCACCGACGTGGCGATCGAAGCGAGTGACATCACCTTGATGCGTGGTGATCTTCGCGGAGTCGCTGCGGCGATCGCGCTTTCGAGGGCGACGATCCGCACGGTCAAACAGAATCTTTTCTGGGCCTTTGTTTACAACGTGCTTGGGATACCGATCGCGGCGGGTGTGCTGTACCCGTTTTTCGGGCTGCTGCTGTCGCCGGTGATCGCGAGCGCGGCGATGAGTCTATCGAGCGTCTCGGTAGTTACGAACAGTCTTCGTCTCCGATCATTCGAGCACAACACGAGAGAATCTTGAAATGGACACGACAGAGATAATCGTCATCGTTGGGGGAATAGGCCTGATCGGTTTCGTGTTTTGGTACTTCTTCGGCGAACGCAAGCGCATAGCCGTCGAGACCGGCGAATCGGGCGTTCAGGAGATCGACATCACAGTCAAGGGCGGCTACTCGCCAGACGTAATTGTCGTTCGCCAGGGCCAGCCCGTACGGTTGAACTTTAATAGGCAGGAGACTTCTTCCTGCAGCGATCAGGTAGTCCTCAGCGACTTCAAAATCGTCCGTGATTTGCCGGCCTTCAAGAACACTCCGGTCGAATTCACGCCTGACCGACCCGGTGAATTCGGCTTCACCTGCGGCATGAACATGCTCCACGGCAAGCTAATCGTGGAATAGTTACGGCGACCGAGCTAACACGGAATAAGAATTCACACGTGGTTGGGAATCAGATCGGCTCGCTGGACCGCTAGCCCTCGATGCCGATCGGTGACGAGTTGTATGTCAATTGGGATATAGCGCACCACGACCGAACCTGAAGGACGTGCCCAAGCGCCCCAAGCCGTCAGAGTAAGAAGATCATTGTAAAAACTCGCCTTCTGATCTTACCTAGATCGCCGAAGAGTTGTACGGCGCCACAGTTTCGGTAGCAAAAACTCTCTTCCTGCGCGGCTCCTAAAATCCTTTTCGCTATGGAGTCAGAAAGTCTAATTGCCCCATTCTATTAGCTAAAGCATTGTTTTTATTTACTTTTTAGCAGTTTGTGATGTAACTGGGCCCGTCCGGCTAACGTGTATATTATCAGTTATTTACGATGTGTATTCCAGAAGACAGAACGCCCGAAAGTGTTCGCGTAACGTTCAATCATTCAATTTAATGCGAACCGCCTTTGAACTTCGAAGGCTTTTACCGCAGGCGGGAATGTCTAAGTATTTTTGCGGCTTACAAATTTTTTGCCCGGGTCTCTCATCCCGCCGGGGGCTTTAGCGCGGCAAGTCAGAAATCAGGGAGGATAATTAAATGCAGGACAATCGAATCAATGTCCGACGCGCGTTCTCGAGCAAGAGGATAATGTTGCTCGCGTTAACGCTTGGTGTCGGCATGACGCTCGTAGTGGGCATGCTCTTCGGCCCGACGGCTAGCTCGACGGCCGTCCAGGCCGCCCCGCAAGAGGGGAATCGGGGCGTGTCCGCCGAGGCACTTTCCATCGCTTTGAACTTTAGGGACGCCGGCAGTTACGCCGCGTTCGGCGGACGTGGACTCAACGCCCGAGGCGGACGGATGAACGTCCGCGGTAACGCCGGTTCGGCCGGCAGGGTACAGGGCCTCGAGGGTCTCAGGCCCGACACCGGCAACGCCCGGCAGGCAAAGGACGACCTCGACACCTCGATGTCGCTCATCAACCAGCTTCCGTGCGCGGACGTCGCCGAAACCGATCTGGGCGGCAAGTCCTTTGGGCCTGGCGTTTATTGCTTGGCTTCGGCTGACTTGGCCGGTGCGATGACCCTTGATGCAGGTGGCGACGAGAATGCTCGCTTCGTCTTCCGCGTCGCAGGTTCGATGACCACTGGCGCTGACGCTTCGATCAACCTGGTCGGCTCGGCAGCAGCGCGAAATGTTTACTTTGTCGCCAATGACGATATCACGATCGGTGAGAGCAGCGACATCTATGCCAACTTGGTCGCGGGCGACGACATCATCGTCAACAGCGACTCGACCGTAACCGGTCAGACGCTCGCTAAGGGCAGCCTCACGGCGACCGACGCCAATCTCGGCGGCGGCGTCGGCTTCATCGAGATCTGTAAAGATCTTGCAGCTGGCGAGACCACGATCCCGGCCGGAAGGATCTTCCGGTTCACGCTGACAGGTCAGATCAACCCCGTGGCGGAAATCCTGGTCCCGGCTGGTCAGTGCTCGGGCCCGATCGCGGTGACCTCCGGCAACCAGACGGTGACCGAGGTCGCGCAGGCGAACGTTCAGGTCAGCGCTATTGTTACGACGCTTGGCAACGGCACCGCTGCCCCGACCCGTTTGATTAGCTCGAACCTGGCGACCCGCACGGCTGTTGTTAACGCTCCGGAAGAAGGCGGACAGGAGAACGAAACGCTCGTTCGCTTCACCAACCGGACGGTCCGCAGTGGCGTCATCGAGATCTGTAAGAACGCCCTCGACACCGACGTTACCGGTCCGTTCACGTTCAACGTGCAGGGAGCGGCTTCGCCCGTTACGGTGTTCACGGGAGCTTGCTCTGGTCCGATCAACGTGACGATCCCGACACAGGTTCCTGCCGGACAGTTCTTCAATATCCAAGTGACGGAGGTCGGACGCACGAACATCCGCTTCGAAAGCGCCTTCACACGCCCGGCAGGACGGGTGGTTGGAACGCCGACGCAGAATCCGGATGGTGGCGGTACGGTCACTATCCAGGTTGTCGCGGACGGAGAGGTTGCCACCCAGACGACTGTCTTCTTTAACAACCGCTCGGTACCCGGCCAGATCAAGGTCTGCAAGATCACCGCAGATCCGACCAACATCCCGGTCGGCACGGTCTTCCGGTTCAACGTGCGCGGCATCACGCAGGTCGGCGGTGAGCCGGTGACCGAGGAGGTCGTCGTGCAGGCCGGCCCGCTCAACCAAGGCGGCTTCTGCCAACTCACCGCGAACCGGTTCGTCGTGGGCAGCACGGTCCGCGTTGACGAGACCACCAACATTACCGGACTGCCGGCCGGCATCACGGCCGATATGGTCCGCGTCTCCAGGATCCAGTCGTTCCCGGCTGGCACCCTGGGCACGTTCGAGATCGGCAACCCGCGCGTGGCGGGTACCGAAGGAACAGTCATCGCCCGTGCCAACGTGACCCAGCGCAACGCGATCACGACGGTCGAGTTCACCAACTTCGTCTTCCGCCCGGCGATCCTGAAGGTCTGCAAGTCGGTCCAGGGTACCGGCATCCCGGCGGGTACGAATTTCACGTTCACGCTCGCCCTCGCCGACCCGCTGACGAGCCGCCCGCTCACGCAGACGACCGTCACGGTCCCGGCCGGTGGCTGCCAGTTCGTCAACGGTCCGTTCCCGGCCGTCGCGGCGTTCGACCCGGATCTCGGGACGTTCAACTTCGGCACGCGGCTGATCATCACCGAGGCGTTCCAGGCCGGAACGACGCTGGTCGCAGTCAACTCGCCGACCGCCGGCACCGGCGACCTCCAAGTCAACCTCGGCGCACGTCAGGGTAACCTGCGTCTCAACCGTGGGCTCAACCAATTCAACGAGATCGAGTTCGTCAACACGGCAGGAACCGGCACCCCGCTGGCGGCTGGCGTGAGGCTCGACTTCGACGGTGACCGCAAGGCCGACCTCGCGATCTTCCGTCCGTCGACCGGCACCTGGTGGTACGGGGCCAGCTCGGCTTCGAATCAGCCGCGTGCGACGCAGTTCGGCAGCAACGGCGACATCGTCGTCCCGGCCGACTACGACGCCGACGGCAAGACCGATTACGCCATCTACCGCCGCGGCGAGTGGCACATCATGGGCAGCACGATGGGCTATCGCGGCTACAACTTCGGCGTCGCGACCGACATCCCGCAGACGGGCGACTTTGATGGCGACCGCAAGGCCGATTTGGCGGTGTACAGACCGAGCGACGGTACCTGGCACGTCTTCGGGTCAACGAACGGTTACTATGCGTTCCCGTTCGGCATCTCGACGGACAAGCCGGTAGCGGCTGACTTTGACGGCGACGGCAGTACTGACGCGGCCGTTTATCGCGGCGGCACGTGGTACGTTCTCGGATCGAGCAGCGGATTCCGCGGCTTCAGCTTCGGCATGGCTTCGGATACTCCGGTTGTTGCCGACTACGACGGCGACCGCAAGGCCGATGCTGCTGTCTATCGTGGCGGCACGTGGTATGTCCTTGGATCGAGCGCCGGCGTTCTGGTCAACTCGCTCGGCACAAGCGGCGATTCGCCGACCCCGGCCGATTACGACGGCGACGGCAAGGCTGATCTGGCTGTTTACCGCAGCTCGAACAACACGTTCTACATCAACTACTCGAGCTCGAGCTCGACCGGTTCCGTCAACTCGGTACCGTTCGGAACGAGCGGCGACGTGTTGATGCCGTTCTAACCCGTGGGTTAAGCCCGCCAAAAACGGGCGAAACCTTTAACCTTGGAAGAGACGCGGAGGCCGTGAGGCTTCCGCGTCTCTTGTTTCTACCGGTGAGTAACTAGAAAGTCGAAGAGGGTGCGGGCAGAAAAGTAACCCATCACCAGCACGACCACCCATCCAGCCAGCTTAAGGTAAAGAGGGTGATCGTAAGCGCCGACGATGGCTTTTCGGCCCGAGGCAATTAGGATCAGAGCGAGCCCCACAGGCAGGATGAAGCCGTTGAAGGTGCCCGCCCACACAAGTAGTTCCGCAGGCCGTCCGAGCCCCAAAAATATCGCTGTTGAGATCAGGACAAAGACGATCACCGTACCATTCTCATGACGGCCGACGGTTGAGTTAAGCGTTTTGAGGAATGAGACCGAGGTATACGCCGCTCCTACGACCGAGGTTGTGGCAGCCGCCCACATTACAATGCCGAACATTCTGTAGCCGAGATCTCCACCAGCATGACGAAATACTGATGCCGGAGGATTAGTATCATCGATCGTCATCCCCATAGCGATCACCCCAAGGGCCGCGAGGAATAAGAGGATTCTAATAACCGCTGTCAGCAAAATGCCCGTAACCGCGCTTCGGTTGACGAGAGGTAGTGACTGCGGCCCGCTAACGCCGGCATCGATAAGCCGGTGTGCTCCCGCGAAGGTGATATATCCTCCCACCGTTCCGCCAACGAGCGTGACAACTGCGTGTGCACTTATCTGATCCGGCCATACGGCTTTGATCGCCGCCTCGCCGACAGGTGGGGACGACGCAAAAACGACGTACAGGATCAGTCCGATCATCAGCACGCCGAGCAGCTTCACAAACAGATCCATCGCGACGCCGGCTTCCTTCACGAGAAATATCCCAACGGCGATCGCGGCGCTGACCATCGCTCCATATGCTGGCGGCAAATCAAGAAAGGCGTGCAGGCCCAGTCCGCACCCCGCGATGTTCCCGATGTTGAAGATCAGCCCGCCGAGGACGACAAGAACGGCCAGCATGGAACCGGATCCGGGGATCGTCGCGTTCGCGACATCCTGAGCACGTTTTCCCGATACGGTGAGGACCCGCCAGATATTTAGCTGAGCGAAGATGTCGAGAACTACTGATAGCAGAATTACGAACGCAAAACTGGCCATCAACTGCTTCGTAAAGACAGCCGTTTGGGTTAGAAACCCTGGACCAACGGCCGACGTCGCCATCAGGAACGCGGCGCCAAGCAGCGCCGAACGGGCTGAATCTCGTTTCATTTGTCTTTGTGTGTTGGTGGTGCGATTATGACGCCGTTTTCTGAAAGGACGCGTCGGATCTCTCGAGCGAATTCAACTGCGTGAGGGCGGTCGCCGTGGATACAGATCGTCTCGGCCATTATGTGAATACGTTCGCCGGTCGTGGTGGCGACCTGCTCATGAAAGACGATGTCCAGCGCCTGATGTGCCGCTATTTGCGGGTCCTCGATCATCGCGTTGGCGAATGTCCTTGGTGTCAAGGATCCACCGGGCTGGTAAGTGCGGTCAGCGAACGCTTCATTGGCCGTGTGAAGCCCGCGCTCAGAGGCCGAGGTGATGCTCATGCTGCCGGCAAGACCCAGAAGAATGAGGTCGCGGTCGATCGAAGCAACAGCATCCGCGATCGCTACGGCGATCTCCTTATCCCTTGCGGCACGGTTGTAGAGAGCTCCGTGCGGTTTTACATGTGTCAGATGCCCGCCGACCGACTCACAAATTCCCTTGACCGCGGCCACCTGGTAGATCACGGCGTCAAAAACCTCGCTCGGCGAGAGACTCATCTCGCGCCGGCCAAAACCTTGCAGGTCCGGATAGCTCGGGTGAGCTCCAATCGCGACGCCCTTCGCGAGACCTGTTTCTATTGTTTGGCGTATCGTCGTGGCATCTCCCGCATGGAAGCCGCAGGCGATGTTGATCGAGGATACATGGTTCATCAGCTCGGCATCGTTTCCCATTCGCCACGCACCAAAGCTCTCTCCCATGTCGCAGTTTAGGTCGATAGACTTGATCATTCAGGGCACAAAGATTAGCACATCAGACAGTCAGCGCCGATTCGCTGTCCCGAGATCGCAACCGGCGCGTAGAAATTTCAGGGAACGCTCAAACTCAAAATCCAACGACTCCGGCTCACTGATCGTAACCAGTTCGAATGTCACGCTCGCGCCGATGTTGGTCTGTGCTAACTTGGGAAGATCACGTTTAATAACGTTTCCTATACGTGGGTAACCGCCGGTTGTTTGATGATCTGCCATTAGGATCACCAACTGACCGCTTGGCAGTAGCTGCATAGTGCCAAACTCTACAGCGGATGACACGAGCTCGGTATCGTCGATGAGCGAAAGTTCTGCCGCAGACATCCGGAAGCCCATTCGGTTCGATTGAGTTGAGATTTCAAATGTTGATCCGAGAAGAGTTTGGACGGAGATCGCGGTTAGAAGCTCAAATTCAGGGCCTGGTGTGATTCGGATCGCGGATGGTGACGACCGATTGGAGCGAACTGAAGGACCAGCGATCACAGCCACAGAGGATAGCTTCGCCAAGGCAGGGTTTTTTAACTCGATGCGGTCACCTGTCAGCAGCCTTCGTCCGTCGAAGCCGCCGGCTTGCGCTATAAGGTTGGTGCTGAGGCTACCAAGCCATGGCTGAATACGAAATCCGCCGGCGACGCCTAAGTAGACCCGCTCGCCATCTAGTTTCCCGGCAAACCTCAAAACACTCCCATTTTTCGCATTATGTGTTCCCCATGGGCTTATCCGTTCGCCATCAAGGCGTGCGTCAAAGTCGGCACCAGCGATGCAGAACGCACTCTCGGCCTCAAATTCGATTTCCCCGGCGGGGAAATGCATTTCGACAATAGCCTCGTTTTCATCGTTGCCGAGGAGCGTATTGAGTACTCTGACCGCCGCAGCGTCCATGGCCCCATTGGGGTTGACGCCCTGCCGACGAAAGCCTAACCGGCCGAGATCCTGGATTGTGTCCAGGACTCCTTCTTTGCGAAAACGGATCGCCATTGTGAAATCTCGGCTCGGCTACTCCGGTACAAATCTAACGGTATCACCCACCCTAAGCGCTGAAGGTTCTGCAGCGGCGACATCGAACATTCTCAGCCTGGTTCTGCCAATGATCCGCCATCCGCCAGGTGACTCGAGCGGATAAATGCCGGTTTGTCGGCCGGCAATCCCGATGCTCCCGCTCGGCACCCTTAATCGCGGAGTATCACACCGGCCCATCGCGATCCGATCGTCGACCTCACCCATGTACGCGAACCCGGGCAAAAAGCCCAACATGTAAACGTGATATGTTCTGGATGTAAAGACCTTAATCAACTCGTCGCGCGTCATACCGGCAAAGTCAGCGACGAGCGAAATATCCGGTCCTGAGCGCTGGTCGAAGCTGGCCGGAATTTCGATCACGCGCGCGGGCGGCGCTTCTAGAGTTGACGATTTGTGAAGCAGCAACTCAACATATGAACGAACCGACTCGAATGCCGTTCCGCCAGCACTCGAATTGAGCTGGACTTTCCTCAGGTCGAAGTAAACGGCCGTGGATGCATACGCCGGAACGCTCTCGATATAGCCGGGAAATGGCGAACGGTCGAGAGAATCGGCAAGAGCGATCGCCCTTTTATTTAGCTCTCGCGAGATCGTGCGACCGAACTCGACGATAAGCGCATCATCGCCGAGCGGGAAAAAGCGGGGCGAGTGATCTGTATTCATCGACGCCGCTGTTTTGGGTCGAGGTATTCGCGAAGGCCGTCGCCGATAAAATTAAATGCCAGCACCATCAAGGCTATCGCGATACCTGGGAAAAACAGTACGTGCGGGGCGTTAATTAGAATGTCGAAGCCGCGTGCTTCTTCGATCATCGTCCCCCAGCTCGGGGCCGGCGGCGGAATACCCAGCCCGAGGAATGAGAGCGAAGCCTCCGACATCACCGCACCCGCCATTCCAAGCGACGCCTGCACAATAAGCGGCTGAATGGCGTTAGGCAGGATATGCGTGAACAATATACGCATATTACCGGCTCCCAGCGCGCGGGCGGCGGCCACAAAGTCATATTCCCGCACCTTCAAAACCTGGCCGCGCATGACTCGTGCATAGCCGACCCAGCCGATGACGCAAAGGGCAAGGATAAGTTTGCCGAGGCCGGCACCAAGAAAGGCTACGAGAGCAATCGCGAGCAGCAAGCCGGGAAAGGCAAGGAAAACGTTGAAGATGTAGCCGGACAAGACTCTATCGATCCAACCACCATAAAATCCGGCGAGCGAGCCCACGACGGTTCCGATTACTGATGAAACAAGAACTACCGTAATACCGACCTCGAGCGAGATCCGCGCACCGTAGACGACTCGGGAAAACACGTCTCGGCCGAGTGCATCCGTGCCGAACCAATGCTGCGCCGACGGGGCGGCATAGCGCGTGGCCAGATTCTGGGCGGTCACATCGTGCGTCGCAATCAGTGGCGCGAAGACCGCCGCCAGAATGAACACAGCAGCTACCGCGATCCCAATGTAAGCGAGTCGATTCATCTGAACTTCAAGACAGCCTAATCCGCGGGTCCAGGCGGCTGTACACAAAGTCGGTTACAGAGTTTGCGAGGATATACGTCACGCTTACCACCAGGACGCAACCTTGCACGAGTCGATAGTCTCGTTTGCCAATGCCGTCTTCGAGCAGGAGCAGCCCCAAACCGGGCCAACCGAAAATCTTCTCAGTGATGATCGCTCCCGCGAGGAGGACACCGAGCTGCAGACCGAGAACCGTAACGACCGGGATCAACCCATTTTTTAAAACGTGCTTGTAAACGACTGTCCGCTCGCTGAGTCCTTTTGCCCTTGCGGTCCTGACGTAATCTTCGCCCAGTTCTTCAATGACGCTTGATCGGACCATTCGGGTGAGAATCGCCGACAAAGCCGCGCCGAGCGTCAAAGCAGGAAGAATGATGTCCTCAGGATTGGCGCTTCCCATCGGGGAAAACCATCGCAGCTTAATCGCAAACAAATAAACAAGGAACG
>Ga0247718_1000197_pt1 | contig 15405 bp, 14 predicted proteins | sample 21E_DmetaG_FD_189045 | JGI IMG/M metagenome (GOLD analysis project Ga0247718, IMG submission 189045) | Soil microbial communities from hillslope of Landscape Evolution Observatory, University of Arizona, Oracle, AZ, United States - 2-1-E_D | ecosystem: Engineered > Artificial ecosystem >...
GATCTGCGCCATGACACGGTCCGGAGAAGTCATGCCGGTCGCGACCGCGAACGTCATGCCTACGGAAAGGGTCGCGATAATGGCGAATAGCCCGACGGCGATCGGACGCGACTTCACGTATGCGAGCTGATTCTGTACGAATTCCATGGTGATTTACTTATATCACGATTAATAAACATTGTCAAATATAGCCCCTGCCGCTTTCGCGACGTACAAAAAGGGGGAGGTTTCGGGCAGACGACTGGTGTAGTCGCCTGCCCGCTACCCTACTGGATGCCCGGGAATCCGCGGCGGATCGCCGCTTCGTCTTCCCTGGTCGAGGCCCAGAACGCGAGGCCGCCGGCTTGGTTGAAGCCGATGCCCTGCGTCCGGAGCTCGCCCGAGGAATAGAAGATGCGCGCGTGGCGCTCATCCTCCACCCGGGTGAGATAGTCCTGCGACCACCGGACGCCGACCGCGAACGAGCTCCGCACGTCGCCGTTCGGCAGCCGGTACTTCACGCAGAAGACCGGCAGCTCGTCGGGCGACAGACGGACCTGGTAGAGGCCGGGCGAGTCGAGCGGGATCTGGCCCTGCGCGACGTGCGGCCCCCCGAGCGCCTCGTTGACGGCAGTGAAGTCGCACGGGCGGCCGATGCAGCCGCGCGGGACTTCGTGCCACTGAGCGCTCGGCGTGTCGGGCTCGAAGACCCGGGTGACGCGCCGATAGGCGAAGCAGGGATCGTCCGCGCGCACCCGGCGTTGCCAGATGAGCGCGTACTCGTTCGAATCCCGGACCTCGATGTTGACGTACACGCAGACCAGGTCGATGCGGACGCCGACCGGATTGGTGCAGTTCTCGGCGAGGACCGGGCGGCCCGTCTCCGGATTCACCCAGGCGCACTCGTCGGTCTCGAAGGACCGGCTCATGCCGTTGAGGTCCGTCTCGCCCAGGCTCGCGCCGGGACGCACACGGATGCGGTCCATCTGATAGATCCCCTCCATGTCGCAGTCGAGGCGCAGGGTGCGCATCTTCTCCGCCATGTTCTCGAGGGTCCATCCACCGTGAGGGTCCTTCTGCTGGAAGGACTCCAGGTAGTTGATGGGCGCCGCGCACGAGCCGTCGATGCGGCACTTGTTCCGGTCGAGCATCGTGCGCCCCGAGGGGTCGCGCTCGAGCGCCGCCTCGATGAGGTCGGCGAGCTCGCGCGGATGGTCGAGGCCGTAGAAGTAGCCGGTGTACCGGACCCGTTCCTGGGCGTTCGCTTCGGTCGCCATACCGGCCGCTCCCCCGAAGGCGAGCAGCGCGGCGGAGACCAAGAGAGCGGTTCTCATTGGGTAATCTCCCCTGTATGCGCCGCCCCGAAGGGGGCGACTGGTTGAAGGTTCAGGTGGTCTCTCTGTTCTCACAGCGACCTATCCGATAAGGAGCGTTAGCTCCCGAGCGGGTAGGTCTCTACAAGTTCCGCCGTAACGATGAAGCGGTCGGTCTTCTTGCCGAACGAGTCGCAGGTCGCGAGCGTAAGGATGCGGCCCTCCGCAGTAAGCGGAATCGCTGCCTCCTCGGCGTCCGCGGACGCGACGTCGGTCACCGCGTACACGAACACCGCGGTCTCGCCGTATACGGTGATGCGGTCGCCCTTCTCAAGGTCCTGGATCTCGTTGAACGCCTTGAACGCCTCGTTCTGCACGATCGGCAGGTAGCTCGAGTGCCCGAAGAGGACCACGTTGCCGTCCTCACCGAGCTCTGCCGACGTCGGGTAGCGGACCGCGCCAGAAAGGAGCGCCTCGTCGAGCACCGCGACACTGGTCGACTCCGGATTCCGGATCTCTACATCAAGGTCGATCGCCGGCACCACGATGCGCATCGGCTTCTCAGGGCCCGCGAGCGCGACGCCGGCGGCGAGCGCACCCGAAGGCACCGTCGTATCCTCGGCGACCGTTAGAGGCGCCTCGGGGACCATATCGAACGCAGCGAGCGTCGAGAACGTGACGAAGAACACGACCAGGAAAGCCGCGAGGAAGCTCCACTTCTTCTTCCATGCGCGCCCGAGGGCGCGGATGAACTTGACTGTTTGGGTTACTGCTGCCATACCTGGACCGGGCCATAATTACATCATACCTAGTATTTGTCAAGTTTTAGGCCCGGGAACCGGCGGCCTTCCCTCACTCGCCTGCTTCACCCTACCTTTGGGATGCTGAAGGTACTCTGAAGCCCTCAGATTCCAGCTAGACCAGGGATTTGACAAAAAATATAGCGTGTGGTAAACAGCAGACATATGGAAACGACAACCATCAGGACGACGAACGGGGACGGCGCTCGCCGCGCAGCGGTGAACGCGCTCGCGATCGTTGGCTTTATCGTGCTTCTCTTTATCGGCATGGCGCTCGCGGTATACGCGGCGCGCTTCATCCCTGCAGCGGTATCGAACATCGGTTCGGCTGCGGTATACCTCTCCTCGCAGGTATTCCCTTCCGAGGATGAGGGCGACCTCGTAGTCGTAGGCGATCCCGAAACCGTACCGTTCGGCGAGGACGAAGTGGCAGCCACCTCGACCCCGGCGACCACCACCCCGACCACCGGCACCGGCGGCACGGTAACCAATCCGCGCCCAGGCACCCCGACCACCGTCGTGGTCCCGGTACAGGTACCGGCATCGACCAACTACCATGGTCTTCCGGACCTCGTCGTTGAGAGCGTTGTCACCGGTTACCTCAACACTTCGGACACCAGCTCCTTCCGCGCTTCTGACGAGGTGCCGGATGGCAAGCGCGGCGCCGTGAAGTTCACCGTGATCAACCGCGGTACGAACGTCTCCGGACGCTTCGAGTTCGAGGTAGAGCTTCCGACGACCCGCACCTACACCTACAACTCTCGCTCCCAGCAGTCGCTCCGCCCGGGCGAGCGCATCGAGTACGTGCTCGGCTTCGACCGCACGCGCGAGGGCCAGAATCGCACCATCGCGATCACGGTTGATCCGGATGACGAGATCGATGAGTCGAACGAGCGCAACAACGACCGTTCGGTCTCCATCGATATCGAGGACTAGGAAGTCGTTTCTCTACTCCTTACGAAGAAAGCCCCGCATTCGCGGGGCTTTCTTCATGTCTTCCCTTCCTAAACGTCGAGCCGCGCGAGCTTTGCGTTCGACTGGATGAAGGATTTGCGGCTTGCCACGTCGGTGCCCATGAGGATGTCGAAGATACGGTCCGCTTCCGCCCCGTCCTCGACCGTAACGCGCTTCAGGACACGGTTGCCCGGATCCATGGTGGTCTCCCAGAGCTCCTCCGCGTTCATCTCGCCGAGACCCTTGTAGCGCTGGATCGCTATCTTCCCGCCCTTCTTGGTTGCGATCTCCTCCTCGGGAGCCTCCTCGCCGGTCTCCTCGGTGCCCTGCTCGTCGTCCGAGGCCTCTACCGCTGCCGCGTCGTCGCCGAGGATTCTGAACTTCTCCTCGTCTGAGTATGCATAGAACACCTCCTTGCCCTTCTTGATCTTGTACAGGGGCGGCTGGGCGATGTAGATGAAGCCGCCGTCGATAACCGGACGGAAATGGCGGTAGAACAAGGTCAGGAGAAGCGTGCGGATGTGGGCGCCGTCCACGTCGGCGTCGGTCGCGATAATGATCTTGTGGTAGCGGAGCTTGTTGATATCGAAAATGTCGCCGATGGCGGTACCGAGCGCCACCACGAGGTTCTTGATCTGCTCGGACGCGAGCATCTTGTCGAGGCGCGCGCGCTCGATGTTGAGGATCTTGCCGCGGAGCGGCAGGATCGCCTGGGTCCTGCGGTCGCGGCCGGTCTTCGCGGTGCCGCCTGCGGAGTCTCCCTCCACGATGAAGAGCTCCGACTCCTCGGCGTCCTTGGTCTGGCAGTCCGCGAGCTTGCCCGGAAGGGTCATGCCCTCAAGCGCGCCCTTACGGAGCACCGAATCCTTCGCAGCCTTCGCGGCCTTCCTGGCCTTAAGCGCGAGAAGCGCCTTGTTCACGATCGCCTTGCCGTCGTCCGGGTTCTCCTCAAGGAAGGTCGCGAGCGCGGTGCCGAATACGGTGGCGGTCGCGCCCTGCGCCTCGACCGAGCCGAGCTTGCCCTTGGTCTGCCCCTCGAACTGGATCTCGGGCATCTTGATCGAAACCACGGCCGTGATGCCCTCGAGCACGTCGTCGCCCGTAAGGTTCTCCTCGCTCTCCTTGAGGATGCCTGCGGCGCGCGCGTAGGAGTTAAGCGTACGGGTAAGCGCGGTCTTGAAGCCGGTCACGTGCGTGCCGTGCTCCGGGTTATAGATGTTGTTCGCAAACGCGAGCAGGCGCGGCGAGATGTCGTCCACGTACTGGAACGCGACCTCGACCGCGACGTCTCCGTCCGCGGAATCGACGTAGAACACGTTCTTATGCACCGGCGTCTGGTGCTTGTTATAGAAACCGATGAGAGAGCGGAGGCCTCCCTCGAAGTAGAAGGACATCGATGGGCAGTCGAGGTTCTCGTGACGGAGGTAGTACGCGCTCTCGCTGTTCATGACCGTCTCCTCGCGGGCGTCGATCACGGTGATACGCGTCCCCTTCACGAGGTACGCCTGCTGCCGTAGGTGCGCGACGATCTTCTCCCAGTTCCAGTTGATGCCGTCCTTGAAGATGGTCTCGTCCGGGCGGAACATGACGATGGTGCCGTGCTTGTCGGACTTCCCGATCTGCTTGACCTTCGCCTTTGCCTTGCCGATCTCGTACTCCTGCATGTGGATGCCGCCGTCCTTATGGACGATGACCTTGGTGTGCGTCGAGAGCGCGTTCACCACGGACGCGCCCACGCCATGGAGACCGCCCGAGACCTTGTAGCCGGATTCCTCGCCGCCGAACTTGCCGCCGGCATGCAGCGTGGTCATGATCGTCTCGAGCGCCGAGACCTTCGTCTTCGGATGGATGCCTACCGGGATACCGCGCCCATTATCCACGACGCGCACGTACCCGCCCGGCAGGAGCGCCACCTCGATATCGTCCGCGAAGCCGCCCATGGCCTCGTCGCGGGAGTTGTCGAAGATCTCCCAGATGAGGTGATGGAGGCCGTCGGGACCCGTAGTGCCGATGTACATGCCCGGTCGCTTGCGGACCGGCTCGAGGCCCTCGAGCACCGAGATGGAGGAGGCGTCGTACGCCTTCTCTTTTGCAGCCTTAGCGGCCGCCGGAGCAGCCGCTTTCTTCGCTTTTTCCTCCCCTGCTTTAGCCATATTGTTAGCTTCAGTATAGCACGAACGGGCTCCGAAAGCCTGCCGTCAACGGGTGCGGGAGCCCGCAAAAGGCTGTGGATACAGGCCCTCAAAGAGGGGTATAGTAAGAAAAGATGTTCTCGGCTCCATACGTGAAAGGAGAGTCCCATGCAGCTGCTCCAACACCTCTGGAGACCCCGACTCGTCGGTCTGGCGATCTTCGCCTTGATCGCAATCCCCGCAGTCCTGTTTATACGCGAGGTGCCGCCCCGGTTCCTCGCCGAAGCCGTCATCGCGCTTCTCGGCACGTCCCTGGTGCTCATCTGCCACGGATTCAGGAGAAGCCCCTGCCTCTTCGGCGGCGTGCTCGTGTTCGTCATGAGCCCGATCATCGGACAGATCCTGCTGGTCTGGGTCATCTGGTATGTGCGCTGGGCCGCTTCGTACTTCCTCTGACCGGAAAACGGAAAGGCCGTCGGAATCCCGGCGGCCTTTTGTCTTTTCCTTACCGCACCTCCCAGCCTTCCTTCCGGTTGAGCGCCTCGGTGATGCGCGCCATCGCCGGATCGAGGTCGGCGTCCGAGAGCGTGCGTTCCATGGACTCGAAGACCAGGCGGAACGCGTACGATACGCGGCCATCCTTCTCGAACCGGTCGAACTGATCGATGCGCACGAGGAGATCCCCCGCTTCCTTCACGATGGCGTTCACCGCCTCGCTCTCCTCCGTTCCTTCCGGGGTCCATACGGCGATGTCCCTGAGCGCAAACGGATATGCCGCGTACGGATGATACGAACCGAGCGCATAGGGCTCCGGCGCATAGTCTTCGCCGAGCTTCTCGAGATTGAGCTTCCCGATCGCAAGCTCCATCACCTGACCGCTCGCCGCGTACTGCGCGCGCGACGGCACGGAAAGCACGTCGTGCTCGAGCGCCATGACATCCTGGCGCAGCGCATCTGCGGCCTTCGCCTGCTTGCCCTGTACGAGAGCGACTCCCATCGCAAGCATGAGCTCTTCGCCGGTCTTTCTGAACACCGTGCCGATCTCGAAGATGCGCACGTACGGATCAGGACCGAGGACGCGCGGCGCCACCGGCACGGCGCGAGCGAGCGCCTCCTCCATATGCCCCACGAGCGAGGCCCGGAGGTACGGCCGCTCCTCCTGAAGCGGGTTATGGAGCTCAATGTCGCCCGCAGTATCAAATGACGGCGTACTCACCTCCGCATACCCCTGCGCTACGAGGAAATCGCGTATGCGCTCGATGCCGCGGAAACGCGCCTGCTCGGGAGCGGTGGCGGGCACCGGAAGCTGTACCGGGACCACGCGGTCATACCCGATGGTACGTCCCACTTCCTCGACAAGGTCCGCAGGGATCGAGAGGTCGCGACGCTCGAACGGCACGAGCACGGTGAAGCGCCCCTTCTCTTCTTCGAAGGAGAACCCGAGCGCGGTCAGCGCGGCCCCAACTTCTTCAACCGAGAGCGCGATGCCGAGCGTTCCCGCAATCTCCTCAAGCGACACCGAGACAGCGCTCCGCTCCTCTGGAGAGGGGTACCGGTCCGTCACGCCGATCACCGTGCCGCCGGCGATGTCCGTGATGAGCGCGAGCACGTCGCGCATGCCATATGCCACGAGCTCGGGCGACGGGCGGTTCTGGAAGCGAGACGAGGCGTCGGTGAAGAGTTTCAGGCGCTGCGCGCTCCGGCGCACCGACGTCGCATCGAAATTCGCCGTCTCGACCACGAGCGCCGTGGTTCCTTCAGTTACGGCAGCCCGTGCGCCGCCCTTCACGCCTGCGACCCCGAGGACCGCACCGTCAGCATGTCCGTCAGCGATGAGGAGTACGCCCTCGGGAAGCTCATACTCCTCGCCCGTGAGCGAAGTGAAGCGCTCGCGTTCCTGCGAAGCGCGCACCTGGATTGCATACGACCCGTCCTTCTCGGCGAGCTTCGCCGCATCGAACGCATGGAGCGGCTGGCCGATGTTGAGCATCACGTAGTTCGTGGCATCGACCACATTGTTTATGGACCGCTGCCCCACGCTCTCGAGCGCGTCCTTGAGCCAAGCGGGCGACGGCCCTACCGACACTCCTTCGACGAGCGCACCCATGTACCGCGCGCAGGTCCCTTCTCTATCAAGGGAGACCGCGAGCCGGTCGGTCTTCGGGAATTCCGGGAGCGCCTCGCTGAGAGGGTCCTTGGCGAGCTGCAGGCCGAGCGCCGTGGCCACCTCCTTAGCGACGCCCCGGTGCGACATGAGGTACGCCGCACGGTCCGGAAGCACCTTCACGTCGAGCATGTCCGCATCGGACTCCTCGATCTCGGCCGCATGGAAGGTAAGCGCGTCGGCGAGCGCCTCCGTATCCGGAAGCTCCGTGGCGAAAAACTTGTTGAGCCAAGCGCGTGAGACTTTCATAGCTATGCGATAGCGAACCCGTACACGAACCTGAGGTCGCCATTATGAAAGGCGCGCACGTCTGGGATCCCGTACTTCACCATCAGCAAGCGCTCGATGCCGCCCCCGAACGCGAAGCCCCCGACCTGCTCGGGATCGAGCCCTGCGTTCCGTAGGACATCCGGATGGAGCATGCCCGCGCCGGCAACCTCGAGCCACCTGCCCTCCTTCCCGGGTGCCTCGTACCACACATCGATCTCGACGCCCGGCTCCACGAACGGGAAGAAGCTCGGACGGAAGCGCACCTTCGCGTTCTCGCCGAGGTACTCGCGATAGAAGTACTCGAAGATTCCCTTGAGATGCGCGAGCGTTACCTCGCCAACCGGACCCACGGCGAACCCGTCAAGCTGGTAGAACTGCGCCTCGTGCGTCGCGTCGGTAGCCTCGTTGCGGAACACCTTGGACGGCGCGATCATGCGGCCTTCGGTGCGGCCTTCGCGCGCCATCTCCTCGAGGCAGCGCACGGTGACCGAGGTGGTATGCGTGCGCGGTGCGCGGCGCGGCTCCTCCTTGGTCCAGAACGTGTCCTGCATGTCGCGCGCCGGATGGTCTGCAGGTACGCGCAGCGCGTCGAAGTTGTGGTGCTCGTCCTCGAGCTCGGGCCCGTACGCGATGCCGAAGCCCATGCGCGCGAATATCGCGGCTATCTGGCGGATATCCGCAGAGAGGGGGTGGAGGCGTCCGTGGGCCATACGTAGAAGTGAGTATACACGGCCGTTCCTAGAAAAAACAGGCGTATTTGCTATGCTTATGGGAACTTCGGCACTTATGTCTCTTGAGGTACTCGCCTACCCGTTCGTCTTCCTCGGTCTCTATTTCGAGGTATTCCTGCTCCTCACCTTCCTTTCGGAGTCGGCGCGGGAGCGGCGGCAGCGCCCGGCGGTTACGGAGACCCCCAAAATAGCGATCATCGTTCCCTGCTGGAACGAGGAGGACACCATCGACGGGACCGTGAAGTCCCTGCTCGCGCTCGACTACCCCAAGGACAAGCTCCAGATCATCCTCGTGAACGACGGCTCGACCGACAACACGAAGGAGGTGATGGACCGCTATCAGGGCAATCCGCAGATCACCGTGATCCACAAGAAGAACGGCGGCAAGCACACGGCGATCAATGCAGGCATCGAGGTCGCGAAGGATGCCGAGTTCGTGGGCTGCCTTGATGCGGATTCCTTCGTCGCTCCTGACGCCCTCAAGGAGATTATCGGCTCCTTCGATTCCCCGAAGGTAGCGGCCGCTACCCCCGCGATGTCCGTATTCCAGCCGAAGAACATCCTCGAGCAGATGCAGAACGCCGAGTACATCATCGGGATTGCGGCGCGCCATGCGCTCTCGGCAGTGAACGGCATCTACGTAACCCCAGGACCCTTCTCCTTCTACCGCCGCTCCGTCATCGAGGAGCTGGGCGGCTTCCGGCATGCGCACCAGGCGGAGGACATGGAGATGGCGCTCAGGATCCAGCGCGCCGGCTACGAGATTGAGAACGCGCCGCGTGCGCGCGTCTACACCAAGGTGCCGCGCTCGGTCCCGAAGCTCATCAAGCAGCGCACCCGCTGGACCACCGGCTTCCTCCGGAACGTCATGACCGACTACCGCGACCTCGTCGGGAACCCCCGATACGGCGCGCTCGGCCTCATGGTGCTGCCTCTCGGGTTCGCAGCGATCGTGGGCGGCGCCTTCCTTTTCATGGTGGCGCTTTTTGCCCTCTTCCAGGGATTCTTCAGGACCTACGCGCTTACGAGCGGCGTCCCGCTTTCCTATACACTCGCGCCGCGCCTTGATCCTGACCTGTTCTACGTGCCGGTCACCTTCATCCTCCTTGCGAGCGTCGTCGTGGGCATACTCTCCGTGGCGCTCGTGCTGATCGGTCGCAGCGTATCGAACACGCCCGCCAAGGTCGCGCTCGGCATCGTCGGCTACACCTTCATCTATGCCTTCATCGCGCCCTTCTGGCTCATGCGCTCGATGTATGATGTGCTTACCGGCAAGCGCCGCGCTTGGCGTTAATCCGTATCCCTCGTAACTTCCTATCCATGCCACTAGCAACCCGAAACGCCATCCTCGCCCTTGCGATCACGGTCGCCATCATCGGTACCATCGTCGCGGCGATCAACCAGCTCGACCGCCAGCGCATCGCCGAGCTCGACGCCATCCAGACGCAGCTCGCGACCGATACGCTCTCCATCGAGACGCAGTTCGCGCTCCTTGAGGAGGCGCCCTGCGAGGACCTTTCCGTGGGATCGGAACTCACCCAGGAGGTCTCGTCGCTCGGCGACCGCCTCGGCGCCACCGAGGCGCGGCTCGGCAGCGACAACCAGGAAGTGATCCGGCTCAAGAAGCAGTACACCCTGCTCCAGATCCGCGACTACCTCCTCACCAAGCGCCTCGCGGAGACCTGCGACGTCGAGCCGGTTATCGCGCTCTACTTCTACTCGAACGAGGAGGGCGCCTGCGAGAGCTGCGACCGCGCAAGCTACGCGCTTTCCTACCTCCGCCAGACCTACCCGGGCCTCCGCGTCTACTCCTTCGACTACAACCTCGACCTCGGGGCGCTCAAGACCCTCGTTGCCGTCGAGCGCGTCGAGGAGCGCTTCCCTGCCTTCGTGATCGAGGGCACGCGTTCCTACGGCTTCGAGGACCTTGAGTCCTTCCAGGAGCGCTTCCCCGAAGAGCTCTTCGAGCTCGCGAGCACTACCGCGACCTCCTCTGCGAACACGCGCCGGTAGGAGGTACCAGACGAAACCCGGGACCCATGAAAGGGTCCCGGGTTTTCTCTTTGGAGCCGGGAGCGAGGCTTGAACTCGCGACCTACGGTTTACAAAACCGTTGCTCTACCAACTGAGCTATCCCGGCACGCTGTGCAGTATACGACGCTAGTCGCCTTTTGGCTTGCGCGTAGCTGCGCCGCGCACCGCCGTGCGCACCTTGCTGAACGCCTTCTGGAACGCGGTCTGGTCTTCGTGCGATTCCTCGACCGGCATGCCGCGGCGCTCCCGCAGGTACTTCACGAAGCGCGTGAGGAGACGCTCCGTGGTGCGTACGAAGCGGAGTACCGAGTGCGCGAGGTCATGCGCGGTCCGCTCTGCAGCTGAGCCAACCAGGTGCCGCACGAAGGCGCCCCAGTCCACGTGCTGCGCGATGAACGCGGCACGCGCCACCTTCTTATCGAGCGTATTCCGGAATTCCCCTGCGACCCGGAGCCCGCGCGACCGCTCGAAGGATACGAGCACCAAGAAGGCGCCGAGAAGGGCGAGACTGATGCCGATGAGGATGAGGTAAAGCATAGAGACGGGTGAAGGCCGGAACGGTCCGGCCTTCGGGGTGTGCTAGCGGGCCGAGAAGCGCGCGAACCTGGAGATCTCGACGCGCTCGCCGAACTTCTGGGAGGCCTCGTTGAGGAGGTCCTTGATGGTCTTCGAGTCATCCTTGATGTAGGACTGCTCGAGGAGCACCTGGTCCTTGAAGTAGGACGCCATCTTGCCGTCGAGGATCTTCTCGCGCATCTCTTCCGGCTTGTCCTTCACCTCCTCCGTGAAGATGGCAAGCGCCGCCTGCTTGGCGTTCTCGGAGATCTCCTCGGTCGAGAGGTAGGTCGGATTCACGGCTGCGACATGCATCGCGATAGCGCGTGCGAGCTCGCCGAACTCCTCGTTCTTAGAGACGAAGTCGGTCTCGGAGGAAAGGAGCACCATCGCGCCCACGACGCCGTCATGGACATAGGTGCCGATAGCGCCGGCGCCGAGCTCGCGATCGGCCTTCTTGTCGGCTGCCGCGCCCGAGCGCTTCTTGAGGATCACTTCCGCCTTGTCCATATCGCCCTCAGCCTCCTCGAGCGCCTTGCGGCACTGCATGATGGAGACGCCCGTCTTGTCGCGGAGCTGCTTAACGATATCGAGTGAGATTTCCATGGATAGCGGAAGTAAGGTGCGTAAAGTAGGGACTGAAGCCCGGGTCCCCGAAAACTAGCCCTTGAGGCCGGTCTCGTAGGCGGCTGCGAGCTCGTCGAGCACGAGCGCGATCACGTCACGAGACGCGTCGTTCACCACGATCGGGTACGCCGCATCCTTGAGGTCGCAGTCGGAGCTCATGACGCCGATAACCGGGATGCCGAGCGAGCGAGCCTCGCGGGACGCATGCGCCTCGTGACGGGTGTCGACGATAACCATCGCGTCCGGGCGGCGCGCAAGGTTCGTGAGGCCGGAGAGGCGCTCGGTGAGCTTGTCGATCTCGCGGTCGATGCGGATGCGCTCGAGCTTGGTGTAAAGCTTGGTGAGCTCGCCTGCATCGCGCTTCTGCGAGAGGTCTGCGAGGCGGTCGATGCGCTTCTTGATCTCCGTGAAGTTGGTGAGGGTACCACCGAGCCAGCGGCCGGCGACGAACGGAAGGCCGAGGCGCTTGCCTGTTGCCTTCACCGCGTCCTGTGCCTCGCGCTTGCCGCCGACGATAAGCACTACCTTGCCGTCGCGCGCGAGCGCTGCCATTACGGACTTCGCCTTCGCGAGCTGCTCGTCGGTCTTCTTAAGGTCGAAGATCTCTACGTTGCTCTTTGCGCCGAGCACGAAAGGACGCATGGTCGGATGGCGACGGCTCTTCACCTGCGCGAAATGAGCGCCTGCGCCAAAAAGACGCTCGACGCCAGGGCCGCTCATGGCGGTCTGTGTTGCTTCAGTCATGATTTCGCTAGGATACCACAGGCCTTTTTGGGTTTCAATCGTCCCCCTCGGCCGCCCCGATGCCCCCGCCGGCTGCCGCGGCCTGGAGCGCCTCCACGATAGGGTCGATGCCGCCTGCCATAACCTTGGGCAGATTGTGCCAGGATTCCTTGAGACGGTGGTCCGTCACGCGGTCCTGGAGGAAGTTATAGGTACGGATCTTCTCGGAGCGGTCGCCGGTGCCGATCTGCCCCGCTCGAAGCGCCGCGTGCTCGCTCGCCTCCTTCTCGATAGCGAGCGCCTCGAGCTTCGCAGCGAGGATGGCCATCGCCTTCTCGCGGTTCGCGAGCTGGGATCGCTCGGATGAGGAGCGCACGTCGATACCGGAGGACTTGTGGATGAGGCGCACCGCAGTCTCCACCTTGTTCACGTTCTGGCCGCCTGCGCCGCCTGAGCGCGTGAACTCCATCTCGATATCGGAGGGATTGATGGTAACCACCGGCTTCGCGCGGATCGGGAGCGCTGCCACGGACGCGGTCGAGGTGTGGATGCGTCCGGACTTCTCCGTTACAGGAACGCGCTGCACCCGGTGCACGCCGGTCTCGTATCGGAGCGCGTCGTACGCGTCCGCCCCTTCAATCTCAAGCGTGAGCTCGTCAATGATGCGCACGCGCCAGCGCTTCCCTTCGGCGTACTTCTGGTACATGTCCTTCAATTCCTGGGCGAACAGGGTCGCCTCGTCCCCGCCTGCGCCAGCACGGAACTCGAGCACGATAGCCTTGGCTGCGGCCGCCTCTTCCTTCTCCTTCTCGAGGATCTTCTCGATCTCAAGGAGGATGTCCTTCTGGCGCGCTTCGATACGCGCCTCGTCCTCCGCTGCCATCTCGCGCAGCACCGCATCCTCCCCGGCCGCCTCTGCGGCCTCATGCTTCTCGCGCTCAAGGCGCTCGTACTCCTCCGCAAGGTACGCGGTCTGGTGGTTTGTCTTAAATTCCGGGGAGTATTCCATAGGTAGATGATAGCGTACGAGCGCCCCGCCAGTGGCGGAGCGCTCGGTACAGGGTCCTTACTTAGCCTTCGCTGCGGCTGCGCGCTGCTTGAAGCGCTCGACGCGACCGGTCTTGTCGAGGGTGCGGTCCTCGCCGGTATAAAACGGGTGGGACTGGCTCGAAATCTCGATCACATGCTTCGGGTACTCCTTGCCCTCGTAGGTGCCGGTTTCGGTCGTGCGGATCGTCGATCCCACGAGGAACTGGGCGCCAGAAGACATATCCTCAAAGAGGACGGTGCGGTAGTCGGCCGGGTGGATGTCTTTCTTCATTGCCCGGAAACTATACCAGAGCCCTAAAACCAAGGCAACCGCTCGCGTTTGCGGGCGGTTGTCTTGAGTAGATTCCCTTCTAGAACTCCTGGAAGTTCGGGATGACGTTTACCGTCACCGACTCCGAAGCCCCTCCACAGGTGAGCGTGTAGGTGCTCTGCGTGGTAATGGTCGGATTTGCTGATCCAGAAGCGCTGCATTGCGGAGACGCAGATACTGCCGAACTCCAGGATACGCCAGGGCCCGATACAGTACAGGTGGCGTTCTGGCCGTTCACGCCGGACGCACTCCACGTGAGCGCTATCGACTGCCCGGAGCGCACGCGTGTTGGCGTTGCGGTAATGGTGAGATTCGGAGTACCTGCAGTACACCAGTTTGCCGTGACTGACACGTTCGGACAGTACGAGACGGATGTGCCTGATGCTCGAACGTTCATTGCGTACGTTCCAGGCGTTGAGAAGGTGCGCGTTACCGTTGCGCCGGTACCTACCGATGCTCCATCAGATGCAGCCCAGGTAAATGGAGCGGATGCTCCTCCCGCAGGATTTGCATTGTAAGTAACACTGCCGCCTGGCGTCACGCTCGTTGCTGACACAGAGCATGACACGGTTGGGTTTGGCGCTGTCGCCACCGTAATAGCGGTCCATGCGCCACAGTTGTTACCCTCGTTTGACTCAGACACAGCTGCACCTGTATCTGCACAAGCGCGGACATAATGGGTTCCTGCCGTAGCGAACGTATATGACGCAGACCTGACGATGCTTCCGCCTGCGGTTACGGCAGGCGTGGTGACGTCATTGATGGTCGTCGCTCCCGCACCCTCTGCTGAAGTCGCTCGCTGGAACCTGGTTGCAGACGCGCTTGCTACCGAAGCGCCGATATTGGATATGGTCGCGGAGAACGTCTGGGAGGTCCCCGCGGTTGCCGTCGTCGGGGTGATACTCCCCGCCGTTAGGTCAGGCATCGTCGGCGTCGTAACCGTTACGGTCACGGAATCCTCGGCCTCCTGCGATGGCGTGCCTGCACTGTAATTACACTCGTACACATCGGTGTAGATAGCGCATCCACCCGGATACTCGCCTACCCTGTTTATCTTGCACGGGCCTGTACATGACTTGCCCGCAGGATTTGCAGGGCAGGTCGGGAGACCGTAATACACACGGTTCGGGTCGGTAATCGGACATGCGAGGTCGCTCGTATCGGAGAACGAATATCGATAGGTACCGGTCGAACCGGTTCCATTCTTCTTACAGATAATCGAGTACAGCGTGTTCTCGCCCGGCGAGACCGATACCTGGCCGCTCGTCGCCCCGAGCGTATCGAACTGGGTGCTCGAGCACACATCGGCGTTGCTTGCGGCCCAGCTGAGGAGCGAGCTTGCGCCTGCGGTAATGCTCTCAGGAACGGCAGTGAGGTCTACCGAGGGTGGCGGCGCTGCGACTACGACATGCGTCCACGGACCGCAGTTGTTGCTCTCGTTCGATTCGGTAACAGTTCCGCCCACGTCCGCGCAGGCGCGGAGATAGAAGTTTCCAGAAGTGGTGAACGTATGGCTGAAGCTTACGTTGCGGGATGTACCCGGATTCAATGCACCCGTGGCTGCGGTACCTACATCATATGCGCCCGATCCACCCGCATCGGTCGCGCGCTGGAACCGCGTCGTTGAGTCACCCGCGTATGCGGCGCCCGCGTTCGTGATTGTCGCCGAAAATGTCTGCGCCTGGCCCTGCGCTGCAGACTGCGGAGTGATCGCGCTAGCGGTCATGTCCGGGAAGTAGGAGCCGCCTCCACCCCCTCCACCC
>Ga0247718_1000198_pt1 | contig 15336 bp, 14 predicted proteins | sample 21E_DmetaG_FD_189045 | JGI IMG/M metagenome (GOLD analysis project Ga0247718, IMG submission 189045) | Soil microbial communities from hillslope of Landscape Evolution Observatory, University of Arizona, Oracle, AZ, United States - 2-1-E_D | ecosystem: Engineered > Artificial ecosystem >...
AGCCAGAATTTCGGGCGCATCCGGATTCGCTGTCACGATATCCCTGGGGTGAATAATCGGTGTGCGTACTATCACGTCAAACGCATTTAGATTTTGTAAATATGCTTCACCTAAACGTGCGCTTGCGCCAGCCGGCACTTCCAGCCCTTCATTACGGTCACAAATGGTAATGTCATGCCCCTGAGCCTTCCAATACTCAAATGACGACTTTCCTTGACCGGCAAACCCTACGATAGCTATGTTCATGACTCTATTGTAACAACTCTCTTTAAGAGGCTAATTCGGTCTTTACCATTTCGGCGACTTGCCGCGGGGTCATTTCAGCCTTTAAAATAAAACGCCGCACGTTTAGTTGTTTTACTACGTCCGGCACTTCTTGTTCACCCATGTTGGTGAGGATGATAACTTTCATATCTGCTCCCCAATCGGTTGCCCGTAGCTTTACGAGCATTTCATCACCGGTCATCTCCGGCATCATCAAGTCAAGCAATACGATGTCAGGACGCATGCTCTCGAGCAGTTTCAGGCCGAGCTTACCGTTCTCGGCGGTTTCTACCTCGTAGCCCTCTGCCTCAAACTTAATGCGGTACATCTGCGAAATCGCAGCGTCATCTTCTATGATCGCAATTTTTGTTGCCATATTCAGATTGTAGGGAATAACACTTTATTACACAACTAGGGCAATACGAATTCTATAAGTCAAAGATAAACTTGTTAAGCTATGCATACAAGGAGAAATTAATATGCTGTCACTCATTGTTGCCATTTCGGACAATCAAGTCATCGGGAAGAGCGGTGCCCCCATGCTGTGGCATCTGCCTGCTGATCTCCGACACTTCAAAGATGTTACGCTCGGTCATCCAATTATTATGGGGCGTAAGACACATGAATCAATTGGTAGGCTGCTCCCGGGTAGGCAGAATATCATCGTTACCCGCCAAAAGAATTATGAGGTGCCGGGTGCTACCGTAGCGAGAAGCCTACAGGAAGCTATTTCTGCGGCAGAGGGTAATGTAGAAGCATTCATTATAGGCGGCGGGCAGATATTTGAGCAGGCCTTAGAGTTCGTCCAGCGGCTATACGTAACCGAAGTCCACGGGGAATTTGATGGGGACATAACCTTCACCGTACCGGACGGTTGGAGGGAGATTAGCCGGGATTCGCACCAACCGGATGATACGAACCAGTGGAGCTACGATTTCGTAACCTACGAACATCAGCCTTAATTTGCAGATAAGCAGCATTGTTGTATAGTTTCGTTATGGAACAGGATACTTCTGGACACGCTTCCGATATACCCGAGCACTATGCCTACGTCACTCGAAGCCTGATGCGTTTATTCCACGAAGGAAAATTAAGTAACGTTACTGCTATCGATGTCGAGCCGAACTACGGTTATACCGCTAGAATTACCTATACCAATGAAACATATAGGGTTACCTACGGAAACGATTTAGGATTAAATCCGGGAGCGGCGAGTGATCTGGCTAAAGACAAGGGCCATACGAAATTCATGCTTCGTACTATTGGAGTGAATTGCCCGCAGGGCAAGGAGTTTCTCCTGCCATGGTGGGCGGAGCAGATAGGTCCATCACAGCAGCAACGCGGCAATGCCAAGATTAAAGATACCTCTATGGCCGCTGACTATATTGCGGAAATTATCGGTTACCCGGCATACATTAAGCCAGTAGACGGCTCTAAAGGCAGCGGTGTTACAAAAGTGATGCAAGAGAATGAGCTGAGTGCGGTGTTCGATGAGTTCAGTACGAAGCGTGTCAGGGTAGCGATCGTTGAAGAAGCGATAAACATGCCTGATTACAGGGTGGTTGTGCTTGACGGCGAGCTGATAAGTGCGTACCAGCGCATACCCATCACTGTGACGGGCGACGGCAAACGGTCTGTGGCTGAGTTGATAGATGATTTGCAGCAGGCATACCTCGCCACTGGCAGAGACACACGATTCAGCTCCGGGGATGAACGGTTCAGTCTGTACCTTCAGAGAAGCGAGCGTTCATTAGCCACTATTCCTGAGCCAGGTGAAACCGTCCAACTATCTGATATATCAAACCTTTCTGCCGGAGGTACTTCGGTGGACGTAACCGAAACAATCCATCCGCGCTGGATTGAACTTGCTACGTATGTAGCGAAAAACTTCAATCTTAGGCTTTGCGGTGTTGATCTGGCATGTGAGGATATTGCAGATGCCGAGGCCGAATACAGCGTCCTTGAGGTTAATGCCGCGCCCGGCTTGGACCACTACGCCCTATCGGGTATGGCCCAGCAGGAGATTGTAGATAAGCTCTATACGCGAGTCTTTAATGCCTTTCCGATCCGGAAATAGGTGCTGCAAGCACTGGCCTGACTCTCTCTATAAGATATAACGAGCCCGTTATAAGGATATGTCTGTCCTGTGACTCCAGGGCCGCCATCACTGCCTCGTGTGGATTCTGTATGATACTGACATTCTGAAAGCCCTTTTTTCTGATTGCTTCAGCCAGTTCGGTCGAGACCATAGAGGCTTTTAACTCATCTTGTGCGCCGCCAAACTCCGTAATAATTACTGCACGACACACATTGCGGAGCTCGATAAGGCTCTCTGTTGCCTGCGTCTGTTTATTTCGCCCCATTGCCACAACTGCTAAAAATCGTTTGTCTGGAAATTGTATTTCGAGGCTTTTTGCTAGCGTTTTCATCTTTTGCGTATTGTGTGCGCCATCTAACACTATGAGTTTGCCTGAGGCATCATAGATTTCAAACCTGCCAGGTATTGGTTGCATAGCTTGCTTAACGGCGTGCTCGGGAAGAGACCGCCCCCCACTCTTAAGGATCTGTCGTACCGTATGAAGCGCTAAGCTGAAGTTACGCTTCTGATACCTTGCCACTATAGGCAAAGGTCTGCCCTCTTCTTCAAAGATGGTAAGGCTTGCTCCCATTTCATGTACTTTCTCCCTCACAATGCTTTCTATTTCGTCCGTCTGTGAGTGCATGAACACGGCATTTCCCGATTTAATGATGCCCGCCTTTTGTGCGGTAATTTCTTTTAAGGTGTTACCGAGTATCTCTGTATGGTCAAACCCGATATCAGTTATGACGCACACCTTATCAGCCCGTTTAATGACGTTTGTACCGTCCAGCAGACCTCCCAGGCCGACTTCTACCACGGCATACTCAACGTTTAATTTGGCAAAAACCCAAAAGCTAAATGCCACTAGCAGTTCGTAATAACTCGGCTGCAGTTTGCTCTTACGGATAAGTCCCAGGAACTCCTCCATAAGAGAGCAGTAGGCCTCTTCGGGCAACGGCTGCATATTAATCTGCGTTCTTTCATTTATCTCTGTCACATGCGGTGAAACCGTTAGGCCGACCTTATGGCCTGCACCGGCTAGTAATCGGGCAATAAAATATGCGGTCGAGGTCTTGCCGGATGTGCCTGCCACATGTACCGTTTGGAACTTCTCGTGCGGGTGGTTAAGATGCGTCATCAAGGCCTGCATCGTATCCAGCGTGTATGTCCCCGGAGCATGCGCCCTCTGGTAACGCTGAAGGGCTGCATGGACATCTGTGAATGAGTTTAAATACACTACCCGAGCACCTCTTTGACAATTTCCACGACCTGGCTTGGGGTGTGGTGGGCCTTGACCACGTAGCGGTCGACGTTTAAAAAACGAAGCTTCATGGGCGCTTCGTCTTTGCTGATGTTGGTGAGGACTAAAACCCGCAAGGCACTACCCCAATCAGTTCCACGGAGTTCCTCTAACACTTCATCACCGGTCTTTTGGGGCAGTTTAAGGTCAAGCAATACGATGTCAGGACGCTCCCGTTCAATGAGTTTGAGACCATTCACGCCATCGTAAGCAACCTTAACTTCATAACCGGCCATAGAAAATTTCATCTGGTACATCTGCGCCAGCTGGTGATTATCCTCGACAATTACTATCTTTTTCATGGCAGACAAGAGATTCCTGATGGATGATTTGAATAAGCACTACAAGTATGGTACATATTAGTTAGATAATAGTACGTTAGAAGAATAAAAACGACACTTGGCCTAAAAGCTGGTGTCGTTTTTTGCATAGGTGCGTAATCATTAGCATAATATTGACAAAAAGCGTAAAAAATGATATCATGTTGACATGAAAATACCTGAACAACGTTCTACTGATTCACATCCTGTGGCCATGTCCGCAGAAAAAGAACCAATAGGTTATAAGGTGGCCGGTCTTGCACTGAGGGGTATTGCAAAAGCTATGTATGCATACAGTGATATGAAGGATAAATACGAACTGCACAAGAGCAGCCGCAACCAGAATGAAATAAAAGAATATCTGAAAGAAGTAGAGACCGCGAAGCAGATAGGACTGGAGTGTGAACTATTCTTTATGAGAAATAAAGAATCAGTAACTTTGGTTGATTCTGAGGCAGCACCTCATGGTAGTGGCGGAGAAGACTTTACGCATCACCGGGGTATTGGAAAAACTGCTGACGATAGATTGGTAACAATAGATCGTTATGTTGGAGAAAAATCATTTCACAACCAGGATAAATTACCAGTTATGTATAACAACGGTGAAAAGCATTATGTCGTTCGCGTATTTGATCCGGTGGAGTTCGGTCCATATGGCTTTACACGAAACGGAGTAGAAGTCTCTGTATCGCCTGAGCGTCCTAGCGTGAACCTTGCTAAACGGCCATTTGTAAGAACGGATGACAGGCTGGAGCGCTTTTTAGAACAGAATCCAACCTCAGGTTATCTTGGTGGTTGCGGGTCTGAGAGCGTCCGTCCAGTGATGGAAGACTCTACTTCATTTGAATCAGTTCAAGAACTGATTTCAAATCTTGCAGCATATAAACCACAGGCAGCTTAAACGTTCTGTATGAATAATCGTATCGGACATACGCTAGCAGGAGCAACATTACTTGCTACTTCTGCGGCTGGGCTAGCAGCAAGTGCTATGGAGTACACACCGCAGCCCGAAGTCAGTTCTGTGGGCAGTGAAGCTCTCATAGAACTCAATGATCTATCAAGAGAATATGGCACTGAAGCTTTTTTAGGATTTCTTGCTGCTTCTGCCGCCATCTACGGTGGTGCTAAATTAAGTCCTCGAAGAGCAGAAATGCTCAAATCAACAGAAAGCAGTTTAAACAAGAGCAATGCGTTAGCACGTGTACTGCCGCCGTTTCTGATTGCATCAGTCGCAGTTGCAACTGGCTTAGGAAGTGAAGCGGGCGACGGAGCAAATGAATCTAACCGTGTTATGGCTGAAATCATGGGTAATGACACCTCAGATATACAGGTGATAGTCCAGCACGAAAACGTCTTGCCGTTCAATCATTCCACTTTGGCGAAGGATGATGCGGCTAAGGTGGAATCTTGGGTAACCGAGAATGGTGGGACATCACTCGTATTCAAACAGGCACTCGGTGACGCAAATAATCCGGAACTGGAGACCAACCCTTCCAGTGCTGCGATAACTGCAATTCCGGCCGAATCAATGGAAAGCCTCGGATTAGATTCGAAAGATATTAGAAAACCTGGTATTCAAGCAGTAGTCTCTTCGCAATTCGCTGAATCAGGAGATAGCGTACTGATCGAAGGCAAGGATGCGGAAGTGATAGAAGCACTTGATGTGTATCCTGGCCTTGACCGCACATTTGCCTTCGCTTCCATAGAAGACACCATGGATAGTATTTTTAAAGGTGAGCAATACAGCGGAGTGTTAGTAGCGGGGTTGGAAGATAATGTAGACCTCAACAAAATGCTTGCAGATATGGGCATCGATGCTGCATCCATACCAATGGACCAGTGGATCGATAATTACAATCAATTTTGGGACCGTAGTGTTAAGCCGCCAGAGATGCAATTTGTATTGATGATTATTGGAGCAGGTCTGATTGGCAGCAGCTATATACGTTATGCCGATGTGCTCCAGCGCAAAAAGCAGTTGGCCGTTCAAAACATAATGGGCGTGCCTAAGCGAACCATGAAAACTGCCGAATACATGCGCAGCGTTGTAACGACATCGAAGGCCAGCCTCACCGCTACGCCGCTCATCGTGGGGCTTACTGCCGTTACCAACTCTTCACAGTATGGCCTTAATATGCCAACAACCCTTGCTGGTCTTGGCGCAGGTACGCTGTTTTACGGTATGGCATCGTTAGGAAGTACTATGGCTGCAAACGGCATCATCGATAAGATGGATAGTGCCACGGAGGTGCGAAAATGAGCCGTAATCGAGCTGAAATCTTTAGCCCTTCCTTTGATATTACCGCTACCGACCTTTCGGTTTCAGTAAACGGTGAAATGTTACTCGAAGATATAAACCTTACTATTCAATCCGGTGAATATGTAGCTATTAACGGCGAAAGCGGATCGGGTAAAACCAGTCTTGCGAATACATTGATTGGCTTAGCTGGTGGGGATCTGAAAATAGAGAGCGGTGGAGTGAAATGGGGCAACGTTGATTTGTATACCCTCAATGAGGAAGAACGAACCCGCTTGAGAGGGAGCTATCTCGGCTACGTCCCTCAATCTCATAATCTGATAGAAGATATCAATGCAAGCGCAAATGTGCAGCGCCCTCATCTTTTAATGGGGAAATTACTCCGCAAATCTTCAGTCAGAATTGCAGCTGAAACGCTAGGCGTCAGCGATAAACTTGATGCCCAAAATACTGAATTGTCGGGTGGTCAGAAACAGAGAATCAATATCCTCCGCGGAATTGTTGGCGATCCTGGTCTTATCTTGCTCGATGAGCCAACGAGCTCTCAGCACCAGGAGATGAAAGAAGAGATAAACCGTGACCTTGAGAAATTGGTGCGCACCATGGGCAAGACGGTCATAGTCGTTACTCACGAGGCAACAACGGCCGACCGTTTGATAACCCTTGCTAGCGGAAGGGTCGTCGCGGATAATACCCGTCTAAGAGAACCTACTACACCAGGCAACCTTACTCTTTGGTAGGCTAAGATTAGGTTGACTTTCACAGTTAGCCAGAGTAAAAAGAGGTTAGTACATTACAAGATTATGAAGACGCCCGCATATGTATACTTTTCGCGTGGCGTCTTTTTTATCAGAAAACATAACCAATAGTTGACAAAAAATACTTTATGTGCTAATATATATTAAAGGTACATATTAATTATGACACTAATAGAAACACCACAGCCTACCCCGGAGCAAATACCCTTGCAAAGGATGGATACGCCAGCTGATCTCGGCGTTGACCCGTTTATTGCTCATGACGAGTATATGCTGAACCGGAAAGGGGCTTTATTGCTCGACAAGGTGGGTGAAGAGAAGCTGAAAGACATACAAGACTCAGTCAGGGACTGGGTAGAGCAGTCGGGCGTCCTTGAGAACCAGTCAGAGTACTATGGCAAATATGACAGGGCATTTATCGAGATAAAGATGAATGGTCTTATAAGCCACTTGGCCGAAAAATTCGATGGGCTGATCCATCCGCTCGAGTATGAGACGTCCAAACAATTTGTTAGCACGGCATTTGATTTATACGAAGACGAATCAGATAAAAGCCCAGAGTACGAGGGTTCTTTTGCGTTTGTCGTTCCTGTACGCATGTCCCGCAACAACGTTGAATACGGGGAAGAAGCTGAGCCTATCTCACCTCTTTTCAGATACATTCCGAATGAGTTAAAGGCACAGTTTTTGGTCGGCATGCCACCCTTCATAATCGATAGGTACGAGGTTGACAGCAACGGGAAACGTGGCTATGTGATTTGGGGGGCAGTTTCGCAAGATATCATAGATGACCTGGAACCCCTGGACGCTCTTGTCACCGGGCAAAAGAATGTCAACAACGCTATCGATTTCGCCCAAAAAAAATTGGGGGTCAAGGTTGTGGGATTAGGTGCCACTCTCCCGGGAGTAATGAACCTCGGAAGGGACGTAACCAATGACGACGTGATAGTAACTACCGGGCACGGTGGAACGGTCAGGTTGATTGAAGAGACGATCGTCGCGGCAAAAGAGCGTGGGTACGTGCAGGCCGACAAGGAAAAAATTGGTGTGCTTGGTTTAGGTGCCATAGGCTCGTCGATAGCGAGGCTTATATCCAGGCGCTTTCCAGAGTCACAAGTAGTTATATATGATACTGATCCAGCAAAAATACAGCGTACTGGCGCCTCATTAGCAGCCCAAGAATCAGACTACGAGGTAGCTGAAAGCGATGTAAATTTAATTACCTCAGCGGACATAGTAGTTTCGGCAGTTACTAACAAAATACATCTGAAAAAAAGCGGGCTTAATGAGCTGAACGGCAAATTCCTGATCGATGACAGTGAACCTGCCTGTTTTGATCCTGATGAAGTCACGTCATTGAATGGACGCATGACAAAAGTTATCGGCGAGGATGCGGCCGGTACCACGGCTGTCCGGGAAGACTACGACTACGGCACGATGCTAGACGCCAAGAAAGACTTATTTGGCTGCGAGGCGGAAGCGGCGTCTTTGGCCTCATATTATGACGAACTAATTGAACGGGGCATGCCCGAAAAGTTAGCCGCAAGAATTGTCAGAAAAGTAGCGATAACCGGGCCGGTAAGTCCTCAAGGGGCGCGATTAATAGGTGCGTTATTCAAGAAATATTCTATTGAACCAGCGACATTCCAGGCGTTCAGGGTTAAGACGTTACCGCCTGTAGAGTGATTGGTCAGCTACGCTAAAACTGTTATGCTTATGACAAGAATAAGCATATGCAAATCGTAGTAACACTACTTATATTTACTATCTTGGTGAACCTGGTTCTCGGTTCACTTGTGTTTTCCCGTGCTTCCAAAAAAGCATATGGGCTCTACTATGCCGTAGCCGTCTTCGGTATTTCATTATGGACTTTAGGAGCTTTGCTGCTTATAAATGGCCGGACGGAATTACCGATAAGCCTTGGAGCATTACTATTCTACGCGGGTCCGCTTATCATACCGGTGGGTATTTTATTTTTTTCTTATAGCTTTCCAATCAATAGCCGTATCCCTAGGTATGCCTATGTGCCCGCGGTGGCCTCATTTCTTTTCTGGACATACATAGTACTGTTCCAGAAAGAGCTGCTGGTCAATGAAATTATTGTCACCGATAACGTTAATGTTGTTATTCCCAATAAGGGTGTGTTCATGGCTTACGCGTCGCATTTCTCGATATTTTTTGCGGTGACTTACCTTGTTTTGTTGAAGCGGTTTCAGGAAACCAAAGGCCTACAGCGTAACCAAATAAGTTATACGTTGATAGGCGTACTGGTGGGTAGCATTCTGGGTATGACCACCAACATCGTTTTACCGGTCCTGGATGTGTATACCTATATCTGGCTCGGTCCTATTGCCACACTGTCATTTACTGCGCTTGCAACTACCGCGATTGCCAAACATAAGCTGTTTGATATTAGACTTGTTATTGCGAGGTCCTTGGGCTACGTGCTGTCACTGGCAATCTTGATAGCAATTTATAGTTTTGCAATTTCGCTTCCATATTTATATCTGGAAGAAGAACTGGCATCTAGCTCGAGCGTACGGTTTGCGATAACCATCGTGCTGCTTTCGGTTGCGGCAATATCATTCGCTCCGCTGAAGAGGTACTTCGATAAGATAACCAATAAGATTTTTTATCAGGATGCCTATGATCCTCAGGAGTTTTTGAACGAACTGAACCGCGCCGTGCTTACAAGCGTTGACTTGCAGCCGCTCCTAGAGAAATCTGCCGAGATCATATCCAGGAACCTAAAGAACGAATTTACCACATTCGGCTTAAGGGAAACGGCTTATGCGCCTCAGCGTATCATCGGTACACAGAACAAAACCTTTTCCCAAGAGGATATTAATGCGGTCCGGGCTATTACGCCACATATCCATCACAGAGTGATAGTTACCGATGAGATACAGGAACAGCAGCCGGAGCTGTATGAGAGACTTAATCAGAATGACATTGCCGTTATCACACGGCTTACTCCCACGGTTAAATATGAGATCGAGGGAATAGGTTACTTGGTGCTTGGCCCTAAGAAAAGTGGCAACCCTTACTCTAAGAACGACGTAAGAATTATCGGTATTATTTCTGGTGAACTGGTTGTTGCGATACAAAATGCGCTCAGGTTTGAGGAAATAGAGAAGTTTAGCATCACATTACAAGAGAAGGTGGATGATGCGACCAAGAAGCTCAAGCGGACGAACGATAAGCTCATAACATTGGATGAAACGAAAGATGAGTTCATCAGTATGGCATCGCACCAGCTGCGAACGCCCTTAACGAGCGTGAAGGGATATTTGAGCATGGTGCTAGAGGGTGACGCGGGAGAGCTGAACCCGATGCAGAAGAAGCTGTTAGATCAGGCGTTCGTTAGTTCACAGCGTATGGTCTATTTGATTGCCGACCTCCTGAACGTATCCCGACTTCGGACTGGCAAGTTCGTCATCGAACGTATCCCGACCAACCTTGCGGACGTAGTGGAAGGGGAGGTCGAGCAGCTCAAAGAGACCGCGGCGGGGCGTGGGCTTAAGCTTATCTACAAGAAACCTAAGAAATTCCCTGAGCTCATGCTGGATGAGACAAAGATCCGCCAGGTGATCATGAACTTCACCGATAACGCTATCTACTACACCCCAACAGGCGGAAAGATAACCGTTGAGCTCAAAGAGACCGTCGAATCTGTGCAATGTACGGTCACGGATACCGGTATAGGTGTGCCGAAAAGCGAGCAGCATCACCTATTTAATAAGTTTTATCGGGCCGGCAATGCCAAGAAGGCGCGGCCGGACGGTACGGGCCTGGGGCTGTTCATGGCCAAGAAAGTCATCATTGCCCAGGGTGGGGCCCTGATATTCCATACCCAGGAGGGCAAGGGAAGCACTTTCGGTTTCAGCTTTGCTAAGGCCAAACTGGCCGTACCCGACTCAGGAGAGACAGATAAAAGGTAATACTGCCCTAGTGTGTCCGTAAAAATGTATTAGAAATCTATCATTCTACATATCCCAGTGGTGCTACGTTTATGAATACAAGTAACACTTAGGAGAATTGTTATGAGTGAGCGCTTATTACAACAATCGACTGAAGTCGTAGCTGCGGGTGGGATGCCAGTGCATGAACTGGGCCGTGTGACCATCCTTGAGGCATTAGCACAAGAGACAAGTATGATAGCTCCGGATGCTCTCGGCCGATGCACCATGCAGGGTAATGTAGATTTTGACGACTGATATTAGGTTATTCAGAGGTGTAGGTGGTTCTTGTATAGAAACGCTATTTGGAATTTGTTGTAGGATTTGAGATATGAGCTCTCAGTCTGCATGTAGATATCCTAACTATAGGAAAGAGCTGCTGAAGTTAGAAAATGAGGACCAAAGTGAAATTAGAAATAACTTTCACAGAATTAGTCTGATTGAATCTGAAGACCTGAAGCAGCAGGAGTACGAGGCAATAGCTCGAAAATGTCACTCTAGAGCTCACCATGCGGTCGAGATATTAGAAGCAATTCAGGATCCAAACGCTGAAAATATAGGGGAAGACGGAGTAGATGCCTTACTGCTCCTTATTCAACATTCATATTTAGACATCATGAAAAAAGTTTTACCTCGGGTTGAGGCTTTCGTTTATAAGGAGAAGAACAGCTCTGCTATCCAGTCAATCCCATCCGTACGGGACAGAATTATGGTGCTTGAAGCACGAAAGCAGATATTTGGTACCCAGTGGTTTACTGACAAGCGCGGAAAGCCTTTTCTAATAGAAACGGAGAATTTTAATACTGTAAATCAGAGGCGAGCCGAGTATGGCCTTGGGCCCGTCCGAAAACCGGTTAACCTGGCGGTCGGAGCCGTAAAATATCCTCTGGGAAATGGGTTAGCTACCGAGAATGATCAAAAAGCAATGACCGATGAAGAGTATGCCCAATACTCACAGTTTTATTTAACAAGTCTATTAAGTTGAGACTCGACAATCGCATGGAAAGACCAATACTTATAGCCACCGCCAGTCTTGATAAACATGCTTTCGGTCCGGTACGTAGTGTTCTTGAACATAAAGGGTACCCCGTAGTCGTTTATCAAACAGATAACGTACTTTCAAATGCGGAGCAGTTTTGCCTTCAGGTAGATGAAGATGGTTGTCTAAGGGCGACTTATAATGATCAGTCAATCTCGCCTCACGAAATAGGTGCAGCGTGGTACCGAAAGCTGGGAAATTACCCTCATCGAGAAGGCCAGGATAGAGCTAGACAACTCTATGTAAGCAGTGAAATAAGCCATTTACATGATTCTATATGGTCACTTTATCCTGACGATAAATGGTTAAATTCACCAGAGAATATACGCAAAGCGGACAGGCGATTAGGGCAGCTCGTGATTGCCAGAGAAGTAGGGTTTGATATTCCTGAGACCGTGGTAAGTAGTGACTGGGATGAAATAACCTCCCGCTTACTACCTGCTGGGCCCCACAGCAGCATGATAGTTAAAGCGGTAAAAGGGGTAGTAAGCGACCAGGAAACACTGAAAGCGCTATACACTACCAGACTGGATCTTGCTGCGGTTCAAAAGATTGAGAATCATGTATCGCCCTTTCCGGGTATGTACCAGCCATTTATTGATAAGCATAAAGAATGGCGGGTAACAGTTGTAGGTGAAGACGTATTTGCTGCAGAGGTTTTTACTGATGAAAGCGCAAAAGTTGACTGGAGAACCCGGCAAACAACTAGCAGCGTAGAGTTTAAGGCAGGAAAGCTCCCCGACGATCTTACTAAAAAGTGTATTAGCTATTTGGGGAAGATAGGTCTAAGGTACGGAGCATTTGATTTTATTGAAGCATACGACGGAAATACTATATTTCTTGAGTGTAATCCCAATGGTCAATATGGTTGGCTCGAGAAACAACTTGGATTTCCGATTTCAAGCTCAATAGCTAGTGAGCTGATCAAAATTGCAAAAAATTCTTAAAAGCCAAATATAAAATCATATTTGGCTCGTCTGTCAGTAAAGCGAAATACTTCACAGAAGTAAGCAGATTGTAGTCCTACTATTGGTGGTATCTATACAACCGAAGGAGGCATTATGCGACGGAACATACTGAAACGATTATCATTAGTGGCTACGGCGTGGGCATTTGCGTTCACGCTTTTTGCTGTGCCGGCGTTTGCGCAGACGGCTGGCCGGGATTGCGATGACAATGCGGTGATCCGCTGTGGCGTCGGCAGCCAGGCTGAGCTAATCCAGAAATACCGCGAAAACCAGGGTGGTAATGTCCATGCGGCATTTGCCCACCATGGTATAGCTAATGAAGCCGCACTGAACGGCATGGTGGCCGGACGTGTGACTAGTGGGAACGAAGTGTTCGTAGGTGATCAGAAAGTTGCCACCAATGCCGTAACGATGGGCCGCCAAAACATGCCTGGCAGCACGCCGATTCTTAACGGACAGTTCTATGAGCGGCCGCCCAGCGCCTCTTTTCGCAGTTCTTCTCTCCCTGCGCTCGTAAAGATGGACGGTGGCACATTCCGATATGCGGTTATCATGTCTTGCGGTAATTCGGTCCGCGCCACGCCCGTACAGCAGCCGAAACCAGAGCAGCCCAAGCCCGTAGAGAAACCTAAGAAAACTGACTTTACCGTCATAAAAGATGTACGGATTAAAGATAAAGGCGACTACGCTCAAAGCGTAGAAGCGGGTAAAGGAGATGTCCTGCAATACCGCGTAACGGTGCGTAACACGGGTGAGACCGAGCTACGTGATGTCGTGGTGCGTGACGTATTGCCGAATGGCCTGAGCGTTGAATCGTACTCCAACCGGGATCTCTTCGGCCAAAATGGCTATACGATCGGCAACATCCTGCCGGGACGCCATATCGAACTCATCTACACTGCTACTTTGCCCGCTGGTGATGAGGTGTGTACTGGAGCCAAGCTGCGCAATGTAGCCTCGGCTCAGCCGAAAGACCAGCAGCCTAAACAAGACGATGCGATTGTGCAGCTATGTAAGCCTCAACCAGTGGCGCCGGTAGTACAGCCTTCTAAGCCCGTCGAACAACCCAAGCCTGTACAGCAGCCTGTCGCTGCACCCGTAATCCTGCCAAACACCGGAGCTGCGGCCATACTGCCCCTGTTTGCGCTTACGGTACTATCTGGCGCGTTCATTCACCGCCTAAAAGAATACTTCTTGGACCGCCTCTAGAAAGAGCTTGTGTTTATAGAGAAAACATTAGCATATATATTGACTTTAAGTATAATTTGTGGTAATATAATTACATCCTAGCTTACGGGTGTGGGGATTAAGCCGTTACCGGCAGTTAACAGGGGTGGAAATATCCAGAGTAGTTGCAAAACTATTCATACCTGTTCTCGCCGGGAATCCGTGGAGCTATGGGTACGTTAACAAGTCAGATCATTATAGTTTACTTGCCTGATGCTCAGGGCTTAATCAGTCTGCTTTAACGTTACACGTTAAACACCACTGATTACTCTGGCCGCAGAGCTCCATTTTTCTCTTCGCGAGCGCAGTCGCCGTACCTTTTGTACGTCTTCTTTGCCGCTTAAGAAGAAATGTACCTCTGCATACCAGCCTGAACATCAGAATCTGGTGTGTTCACATAAGCACATCAGAACAAACTGTGGGGGAAATCAGTGCAGACCGAGGGGCTTTGCCATAGGTGATATCTGATAGATAAAGATTATTAAACAAGCTTACTAGCATTGCGATGCTAGCGGAAGAATATATGCTCTGTTAATCAATTATTATCTATTATTTCTTACTTATAACGCAAAGCGTCACGGTCTGCACTGGTTGTAGCGTGTAGAGCTGATTTATTAGCTCCAGTAGCTCCCTTGCAGAGCAAGACGCAACAATCAACTTTTTGCAATTCGTACTCCAATCAGAACAGCACATCGTACAGAAGCCCTTCCGTACGGCGTGCTGTTCTGACTCCCACCAGGGGATTCAAATCGATTAGTTTCGATGGATCATTCCGATCCGCAGCCCGGCCCCACCATAAGTCGGCGAATCCATCAACCTGATGGAGGAGGAGTACATCATGACCACGCAGAACCTGAACATCCCGGACGACCTCGAGGCCAAGCTCACCAAGCTGGGTCACGACGCCATCCACCGTCCCGCTGACCTCGACAAGGCCGACAAGACGGCGCGAGAGCAGCAGGACAAGATCATGCTCGGGGCATCGGTGCTCTTCCAGCGCAAGCAGGACGAGATCGCCGTGCGGGACGAGGAGCGCCGACAGCTGGACGAGATCAACTCCCGTCAGCAGGCCCTGCTCGCCGCCGCCCGTAGCAGCGCTCCGTCGCCGGCCCCCGCGCCGACGCCGCAGCCCGAGCCCGTCGCCCCCGAGCCGGCCCCGCGGAC
>Ga0247718_1000199_pt1 | contig 15302 bp, 15 predicted proteins | sample 21E_DmetaG_FD_189045 | JGI IMG/M metagenome (GOLD analysis project Ga0247718, IMG submission 189045) | Soil microbial communities from hillslope of Landscape Evolution Observatory, University of Arizona, Oracle, AZ, United States - 2-1-E_D | ecosystem: Engineered > Artificial ecosystem >...
GCTTCCCCAACTACTACGGCATCCAACGCTTCGGCCAGGTGCGCCCCATCACGCACGAGGTGGGCCGCGCGCTCGTGGAAGGCGACTTCCGCCGCGCCGTCATGCTCTACGTCGCAAACCCCATCGAGGGCGAGCAGGAGGACTCCTACCAGGCGCGCCTCCGCCTCGAGAAGGAGGGGAACTTCCACGCGGCGCTCCAGTATTTCCCGGAGTACGCGACCTTCGAGCGATCCATGCTGCAGTCGCTGGTGGAGCGGCCCGACGATCCGCTGCGCGCGCTCAAGCAGCTCCCCGAGAACCTGCTCACGATGTTCGTGTACGCCTACCAGTCGCTCCTCTTCAACCGCGTCGTGACGGCGCGCCTCGCGGCTGGCCTCCCCTTGGGCGAGCCCGTGGTGGGCGACCTCGCGCTCCCGCCCGGCCCCGAGGGCACGCCGGATCACGAGACATACCTGCCTGTCGGGGAGCGCAACCGCGACAAGGTGGCGATGCAGGTGAAGCGCGGCAAGGCCTGGGTGAGCGGCATCGTGTACGGCACCGAGGTGCCCTTCGCCGAGGGCCGCATGGGCGAGATCGAGCAGCGCACCGTGGCCGAGGAGGGCCTCAACCGTGAGAGCTTCCGCGTCCCCGCCTTCCCCCAGGTGGGCAGCCGCGGCACGCGCCGCGAGATCATGTGCCCCCTCAAGGAGGTGGAGCTCACGGCTGGCACCGACGGCTTCGGCGACTACCTCGAGTTCGCCTTCTTCCTCCCCAAGGGCTCCTACGCGACGTGTCTTCTTCGCGAAATCATGAAAACGGACACGCCCGTCGGGTGAGTCCAAGAAAGGCGAGAATCCGTTACGCGTGGTGCGTAACACCATGGACGGATTCTCATGGTGCGCGTTGTCAGCCCGATTTCCAGGCGGCGACAGCTAATTCGGCCTTGGACGCTGCGTCGTGGGCCCCACCCACATTCGCTTAATTCTCGCGCACCGCCCTGAATGCTAATAGTATCGTTCCTTTCGGGGTCGACCGCGACGGCGGGGGTGAGAGGAGCCCCCAGACGCTGCCTCGTCGTCTTCAAGCGATTTTTCCGATGCGCCCCGAGATTCGTGTTCTTTCACTCCACCGGGGAAATTCAACCGTGCGTGTTCGCCATGGAGATCCCTCGCGGCACGGTCATAGGCCCGAGCCGCCTCCTCGGCCGTCGCATAGGTGCCAAGATAGTAAATTTTCTTGTTGTAAGTGATCTTTGCCTTCCATGGGCTTACGTGGGATCGGGGATCGGGGAGGTACATCACCCCCTTGTAGCCCGACTTATTATTTCTCGGCCTCTTTCGGTTCCTCATGTTCTCGGCGTGCGTAACCACGCGGAGGTTTTCCCGCCTGTTATCCAACCCGTCCCCGTTGATGTGATCCACCATCAAGCCGGGCGACGGCTGCACAAGAAACCGATGCATTGCGAAAAGAACGACACGACCGTCAGGGAGGTGCATCGGAGCGACCGCATAGGTTTTTTCGCCCATTTTCGTCGAATACCAGTGGTAACCCGCCAATTGATCCAAGTCAGCAGTGCTGACCAGCGCGGTTCCACCGCCGATTAGCTCTACTCTGCTCGTCACTGGCCTAGTTGCCTCATTGTTCGAGGCTTGGGGGGAGGGTTCAGGGTCCAGCGCTACCATTCCCCCAGGTGGCGACTCGCCGCTTCTGTTCGCTCGAGTCGAGATCAACTTCGCCGCATTCCTCCAGTAGGAACAAACGGGCCCCTTCCTGCTTGAGGCGCGTAAGCCAGCCTATCCGCGTAGCCATCGACGCCCCGAGCACGCCCGGGTCCGCGGCGATCACCGCATCGCCTGGCGAGAGTGGCATCAACGTCTCCAAGGTTGTAATCCTCTTTAACGGGACTCCGAGCGCGGACGCGAACTCTTGGAGAGCACCAAGCTGCTTTACCGGAGCTTCAGGATGCGCCAAGAGTACTCCACCTATAGCCTCGGAGACGGGAACTTGAGAAGCAGGAAGAACCCCCTTCGGGTTGGGCTCGATTATCGGCTGTGAGGGGGTCTCAACTGATGGCTCGCGAAGCTGCGGGCCGCCCCCCGGCACGCCATGGTAGAATGGGTTGGTGAGGCGCTGAGCGTTCCGCACGCTCTCGCGGTTGACGCGATTGTAGAACTTCTGTTGAGTGGCAACGCTATGGCCCGTCTCCTCCGCAACTGCTTTCGCGTTTGCGCCCCTGTCCAATTGGTGCCGTTCCCCTGCTTCGCGAAAGGCGTGAGGCGTCACAGCAAGGCGGAGAGCTTTGCTCCCATCGACCTCGCGCTCAGCAACATACTTGATGGTTAGACCCACCTTTTGCGCATATTTTTTTAGTATGAGTTGTGCCCCACGGGGCGTCAAGGCCCCATGTTTCCCGATAAGAAGGGGGGCGGCCCGGCTCCGCCCATCCTCGCGGAGGTCAAGGAAGAGATCAAGGTGCTGTTTTGTCCGGGGGCTGATCCCGGCATACCTCGGCTCGTGCACGGTGGGGCCGCCCCAGAGCTCGCGGTTCCCTCTAATCGTCCTCCAACTGATATGCCAACCCTCCTCCGCCTCGTCCTCTGACGCGAGGCGCCGCCATGCGACCTTCCCCTTTGGGAATCTGATATACAGCTCCGGCTCCGCCGTACTCATCCTGCGAAGGTCCCCGATGGTGGCTTTGCAGAGCTCTCCGATGCGGGCCTTCGTATCATAGAGCAACCCCATGAGGACAAGGTCGCGATAGTAGAGCTTCCGCTGGAACGCCGTGGGCGCAGGCCCCAGTTCGGGTGCCGTGAGGAGGCTCGCAATCTCAGTTTCGGTAAGGGCCGGGCGATCGTCATAGACCTCCCACTCGGACCCGTCGTCAACGGTAACCTTTGGTGCCTTCTCGTTTTTGATCGCGGAACTGGACATTGTGCGATGAATCGGGCAGAGGCACTACATCTAATCGCCGATTTTGTTCGTAGTTCTATAGACAACTACGAACAAACGCCCATGATCGGAGGGGGCCTCTGCCGGAAGTAGATACATTGTTACGGACGAAACGTAACTGCCAGTCCATTGTTGTATGGAGCTAGCAAGCCCCCCACCTGGGACCTTTCGGGCCGCCGAGCCACCCCACGTGGCAGGCCAGCCCACCCCCCGATCGTCGCTCTCCGATTAAAATTGAAGGCGATTATATTGCTATCCGCTTTGTTAGCGGCGGAGGACATTGCGCAGCTTCCTGACCGTTCCGAAGGCCAGGATGCCGGCCTCGGTGATGGCGGCAGCCCGGAAGGCCCCGATATCGGCCCGGGCGAGGGTGGCGCCGTTGAAGCGGCGGAGGCCGAGGACGTCGACGCCGGAGGCCCACGGGCTCATGGCAGGGAGCACCACGGTGCCGGTGGCCGCGTCGGCGAGGTACGCAGGATAACGGAAAGTGACTCCCACCTCGTCCCGGATGCCCAAGGAGGGGTGCTCGTGGCTCACGACCCGGCGCACGGCCCCTGCGGGGGCTGCGACGGCGAGGTGTCCATGCGTGAACCAGGTGCCTCCCGCGGTGAGGTGTTCCTTGACGAGCGTGACGCCCTCGGGGAGCATGGGCGCAATCTGGCCGTCGTGATTTCCTTCGACCACGATGAGCGCGGCCCGCGCCTGGAGGGCTTCGCACACGGCCGCAACGTCGCGCGACTGGGGGAGGAGGTGGCGGAAGGCGTGCTTCACGTCGCCGTTCAACACCACCGTCTCGGGAGAGAAGCGGTCGCAAAGCCCGAGGAGGGTGTCGAGGACGTGGCGCTGCTGCATGGCGGGGAGCGGCGCGCCGTTCGCGCGGTGGCTGCTCTCGTACCCCAGGTGGAGGTCGCCCACCGCGAGCACGCGCTCCCCGGGAATCCAGAGGGCGCGCTCAGGGGTCGCGAAGACGCCCGGAAGGATCTCAAGCACGGGATTCGCCCCCTTCCTCGTCGAGGAGCGCGAGGACGCGGGCGTGGAGCTGGCGCACCATTTCCTTGCGATCCTCCATGGCGACGGCGTCGCTGCGGCCCTGCGTGATGAGGCCGAAAGCGAAGGGGCTTGGGACGTGGCGGTTCACGAGCACGCGCACCGGAAGGCCTTCCCAGACGACGCGGTTGAGCACACCCTCTGCGTGGACGACGTCGAAGGCCTCCTCGAAAATCTCGCGGCGCATCTCCCGCAACACCGGCGACCCGGGATCGACCATCTGGAGGGTTTTCAGGAGGATCTGCGCATTCACCTGATCGCGCCCCACCGACTCGCGGCGCCCGAGGTAGCGCCGAAGGATGAGGAAGGATCGTGTGGCAACATGGCGGAAGCGCCGTCGCTCGATCTCGGTGCCGCCGATGGCTTCCTGCAGCACTTCTCGCAGAGGGAGGAAGAACAAGGAGTGCACTTCTCCTTGGGCAAGCCGCATGAAACGGGGAACAGTGATGACGAACCCGTTGTCCCCCACCTGAAGCGCAACGTTCGTGCGGCGCCGGCGGGAAACGATGCGTGCGAAGGCGCGGGCGAGCGCGTCGTTCACGCGGCGCCCCGCCAAGGAGTGGAAGACGTAGTGCCAGCGATCATCCTCGGGAATCTCTTCCACCAGGACTTCCGAGGCTGTCGGAACGATGGCAAATCGGGCTTGCTGGGTGAAGTAATTGAAAATGGCTTCCGCTGTTACGCCATCAACGTGATAGGCAGCCCTTAGATAAGCGATTATTGAACTGCGAGGCTCGGAAGCAATCCTGATAGCCATTTCGTCGCGGAAGCGCCCGATGGCTGCGGCCAAGTCCCAGCTCAGGGGGAGCTGCTCGCTGACCCAGGCAGGCACCGTGGGGCGGCGCGAGGGAGCGGGGCTCACTTGGGCCTTGAGGCCGCGAGCGTGGCGGAATTCCCAGGTGTGGCCGCCAAGCGTGAAGATGTCGCCCGCCACGAGATTTTCGAGGAAATCCTCGTCGATGCTGCCGATGTAGCTCGTGCCCTGCATCACGTGGGCTTGCGCCGTGTCGGGGATGACGCCGACGTTCATGGAGTAGAGGGCGCGCGCCATGCGGCCGCGCTTCCCGAAGCGGCCTTCGGCTTCGTCATACCAGATTTTTCCGTACACGCGGCGCGCTTCGAGGTCCCGCGGTTCGCCCGCGAGGTAGCGGAGGCACGCGACGAAGTCCTCCTTGGAGAGGTCGAGGTAGGGGCCGGCGCGCACGGTGGCGGCGAAGGCGTCGTTTACGCTCCACACCTGTTCGAGGCTCATGCCGATGAGATGCTGGCAGAGCACATCCAGGGGGTGGTGCGGGAGCTCGATGCGGTCGAGGCGGCGCTCGCGCGCCTCCTGCGCGAGCACGGTGCATTCCACGAGGTCGTCGCGGTCCATCACCACGAGGCGGCCTTTGCTGATGGCGCCCACCTGGTGTCCGGCGCGGCCCACACGCTGGAGCGCCCGCGCGATTCCCTTGGGGGAACCAAGGAGGACCACGAGGTCGACGCTGCCGATGTCGATGCCGAGCTCGAGGCTCGTGCTCGTGACGACACACCGGAGGGCGCCGTGCTTGAGGAGGCCCTCCACCTCGAGCCTGCGCTCGCGCGCCATGCTGCCGTGGTGTGCCGCCACCCACTCGGCGCCCTCCATGGCGTAGCGCGAATCGTAGCGCTCCTTCAACTGGTGGACGACGCGCTCCGTGCCCGCGCGCGTGTTCGTGAAAATGAGGACGGTGCGGTGCTCCTCCAGGTAACGGCCGAGCGTCTTGTACAGGGCTTCCTGGATCACCGGGTAGGGTGCGGCCACGAGGTCCACAACCGGGCTTACCACCTGCAGATCAATCTCTTTGCGGTAGGGAACGTCGGCGATGCGGCAGTCGCGGTCGCCCACCAGGAAACGCGCCACGGCCTCAAGGGGCGCGATGGTGGCGCTGAGGCCCACGCGCACGGGCGGCGCCGCGCACAGGTTCTCCAAACGCTCCAAGGAGAGCGCAAGGTGGGCGCCACGCTTGGTGTCCGCGAGCGCGTGGAGCTCGTCCACGACGACGTAGCGGACGCTCCGCAGGTGCTCGCGCATCTTCGGCGCGTTCAACAGGAGCGCGAGGCTCTCCGGGGTCGTGATGAGGAGGTGGGGCGGCTTGCGCGTCTGCGCCTGGCGCTGCGCGGGCGTCGTGTCGCCCGTGCGGACGGCCACGCGAACGGGGGCGAGCGGGACCCCCTTCGCCTCAAGGTAAGAGAGGATGCCGTCGAGGGGCGCGTTCAGGTTGCGCTCCACATCGCTGTTGAGCGCCTTCAGGGGCGACACGTAGAGCACATAGGTTCGGTCCTCGAGGCGGCCCCCTTTGGCGAGCACGACAAGCTCGTTGAGGGCGGCGAGGAACGCGCTGAGCGTCTTGCCCGTGCCCGTGGGGCTGCTGATGAGGGTGTGGCGACCCTCGTGGATTTCCTTCACGGCATAGCGCTGGGGCGGCGTGAAGCCCCCGTAGCAGGAGAGGAACCACTCAGCCACGTCCGGGTCCAGGAGGTCCACCACGGCCTCGTCGGAGGCCTCGTCCGCAATCCGGGTCAGCACGGGAGAATCCCCCCGATTACTGCCCTCATCGGAATAAGGTTCACCGGAGAGGCGGCCGAAAGCGCTGAAGCCCCATCCGGAGAACCTTAAACAACTTATTACGTGTCACGCACAAAGCGTTACAAGGTCTCAATCAATTGGAATCGGGGCTGACGTCGATGGGGTCGCTGCCGAGGCGGGTGCGCGCCGCGGGGAGAACGGGGATCCAGCGGGTCTCGCGGAGGCGGTGCCCTTCGGTGTCGTGGGCGACGACGATGAGGGGGCGCAGGCCCATGGTGTGGGGGACGAGGCGCCAGGACTCTTGGCGGCGGCCGACGCCGTTGTTCTCTCCCTTGCGCCAGCGGTCCTCGAAGAAAATCTCGTAGACCTTCAGCTCGTAGGGCGAGGTGACGGTGACGGTGACGTCCAGGGGCTCGCCGACGCGCGCGATGTGGGCGCAGCGGATGTCCACCTCCAGGGGGCCCGCCATGACGCGCTTGACGCCCTCCCGGATGGCGAGGATGGCGGCGAGCTTGGCGCCCTCCCAAGCCAGGGAGCGGCCGAGTTTGCGGACCTGGTTGACGTCCCGCCAGCGGGCGCGGGCCGAGGAGAACATGGCTCCGGTTAACGCCCGAGGAGGCATAAGGGCAGCGGCCGGGGGACCATGGCCCGGGTCCGCTTGCAAGCGAGCGCCTGCTGCGTTTTATATCATTCCAAGGGGTTCGCAGGCCGCGCCTCGAGACTCGGAGACTCCACGCCATGCCTCGCCTCCTTCTCACCGCAGTCGCGCTCGCCCTCCTCCTTGCCGGTTGTACCGCCGACCCTGCGCCGGGCGCGGTGGAGAACCGCACAAAGGCCTCCGACAGGGGTACCGAGGTGACTCCGACAACCGTACCCACCCCCGTGCCATCGGAGGTCCCGGAGGGGGAGCTGCAGGGCATCGCCGCAAAGGCCGCCCACGCCCGAGCGAGCGCCCTCGCGGAGCGGATGGACGCGCTCGCTTGGCTTCACCGGGTGGACACCAACGAGTTCGAGGACCAGCCTGACACCGGCTTCCACCGGGTGGACAATCCCCGCGGTCAAGGCCGCCCCGCCGGGTGGTCCTTCACCTACGTGAACCCCGTCAACCAAACCCTCCTGTTGATCCACATCTGGGCCAACGGGGACGAGGACGCTCAGGAATACCCCTTCCCAGACCCCGACCTCTCCAACCCCACGGGCCCCGTCTTCCGCCCCCTCGAGGAAGGATCGTGGCGCCTCGACTCCACGGCGGTCACGCAGACGCTCCTCAAGCGGGGAGAGTACCGCGAGGAGATCAAGAACCCAGACCGCGCGCTCCTGATGGCGCTTCTCCCCGAGGAGGACCGTCTCCTGTGGCAGGTGACAAGCGTCCCGCTCGGCCCCTTCCTCAACGGAGAGGAGTCCGACCCGATCCTGGAGGCCAAACTGGATGCGCGCACGGGCGAGGTCGTGCTCTTCCGGTACGACCCGCCCAAGGAGTAATCCGGCGGCGCGCGCCCGTCACATGCCCCAGAAGCGGTCTTCCTTCTGCTTGATCGCGGAGATCTGCTGAAGGATTTCCTTCTCGTCGAAGTTGAGCCAGTCGGCGTGCTCGCGGCGGAACATCTTCGCGTCCCCCGCGGTCATGTCGATGTAGTAGACGGGCCCGACCTCCATCTGGCGGCCGATGGTGACGTCGTCGATCGCGATGGCGACCTCCTCACCGGACTTCGCTTCGGGGACGGTCTCCTCGCCGCGGCGGATGCTCTTGATTTCGCCCACGACGCGGCCGTCGTCGCGCAGGATCTTCTGGCCCGTGCGGATGCGCCCACCGAGGATGCGGACGCCCACGATGGCGGGCTTCGCCATGCGGAAGACGTGGTTGGGCAGGATGTTGAACTTGCCGGGGAAGGTGTGGTTGAGGCGGCGCGTGGCGTCGAGGTCCACGGTCTTGGACTTGATCCAGGCCTCGTACTCGTCGAGCAGGTGGTAGATGATGTCGCTGTGGAAGAGCGGCACATCCGTCTCCTTGTTCGCGAGCATGTCCTTCGCGTCGGGGAGAATCTTGACGTTGAAGGCGAGAACCACCTTGCGGAGGGGGTCCTGGATGTTCTGCGCGTCGATGACGTCGCGGCGCGAGAGGTCGCCGACGGCGGCGCGGCTGATGGGGATTTTCTTGTCGCGGCACTCGGAGGCGAGGGCCTCGAGGGAGCCGAGGGTGTCGGCCTTGATGAAAACGCCCTTCTCCTCGGTCTGGATGTTGATGGTGACCTCGCTCGCGAGCTCCCGCTTGATGTCCTCGAGCGTTTCGGGGGAAGCCACCACGAGCGGCGCGCCCGCAAGGACTCCTTCGAGATCCTGCGCGAGGAGCTTCACACCGGCGGCCGCCACCACTTCCTTCACGGGAGAGAAGGGCTCGCGGTGGTCGCGCATCTCGTCCTTGGGCTTCGGCTTGAAGAGGCCTTTCACGCGCGTTACCTTGGGCTCCCCGAGGGCGCCGATGACCACCGTGTCGCCCGCGCGGATGTGCCCGTCGTAGATGATGGCGTCGATGGTGAGGCCGAGGCCGCGCTCGTCCTTCACCTCAAGAACGGTGCCACGGGCGGGGGCCTCCAGGTTGGTGGCGAGGTCCTTCTCCAGGAACTTCTGGGCAAGGCCCACGAGGGTGAGGAGAAGCTCAGGGATGCCTTCGCCCGTGTGGGCGCTGCAGGGCACCACGGCGACGGCCTTGGTGAAGTCCGTGACGCGGTCGATGCGGTCCGCGCTCGAGATGCCGTTCTCGGTGAGCTGACCGATGACGGTGTACACCGCATCCTCGAGGCGGCCGATGACGGCGGGCGTCTGGTTCTTCACGTTGAGGCTGAAGATGCCGCCGGGAGCGCTCTGCCAGTTGTGGATCTTGTCCACCTTGTTCGCCGCCACCACGAAGGGGGTGCGGTTCTTGCGGAGGATGCTGAGGGCCTCCTTCGTCTGGGGCTTGAAGCCCTCCGTGATGTCCACCACGAGGACCGCGATGTCGGCGAGGGCGCCGCCGCGCGCGCGGAGCGTGGAGAAGGCGTGGTGGCCGGGGGTGTCGATGAAGAGGAGGCCGGGGACGCTGAAGTTCTTCCCCTTCATGAGGGGGCCGCAGATGTCGCGGATGCTGTCGAGGGGCATCTCGGAGGCGCCGATGTGCTGCGTGATGCCGCCCGATTCACGGGAGGCGACGCCGGTGCCGCGAATCTTGTCGAGAAGGCTCGTCTTGCCGTGGTCGACGTGGCCGAGGATGCTGACGATGGGTTGGCGCGTGACCATGAGAATTGCCCCTGGCCCCAAGCGGGGGAGATGGTCGAGCTAACCCCGGACGATATTTAAAGATTCGCCCCACATCTGGAGGAAGCCGCGGAAGTCATGCACCGGGAAGCGCTCCCCTTCCGCGTATGGCGCCCCTGCATCCCCTGTTCGTTCACGCGCCCCTCGCGCTCCTCCCCACGGCGGCCCTCCTCGCCACCCTCGCGGCCACGCAGCGGTACCCCTGGGCGGCGCCGGCGACCGTCCTTGTGCTCGCGCTCGGAGCCGCGGGGGCCGCGGCGGCCGTCGTCACGGGACTCATCGACCACGAGCCCCTCGAGGATGAGCTGGAGGGGACGGAAGCGTGGGAGGTCGTGGAGCGCCACGAGTACCTCGGCATCGCGACCGCGGTCGCGGCGGGGGCCGTGGCACTGCTCCTTCTCTGGAAGCGTGGGACGTGGGCCGCTGCATCGTGGCGGTGGGGCGCCGTGGCGGCCCTCTGGGGCGTCGTCGTGCTCGTCCTCTTCACGGGCTGGCAGGGAGGGCGGCTCCCCTACGAGTTCGGCGTCAACACGCCGCCCTGACGGTGAGGCGCAGGAAAAGGAAAAGGAGGGAGGGGCGTGGACCCCTCCGAGGCTTATTCGGTGACCCACTTGCTCGCGGCAGGGGTCCAGGTGACGAGCTCGTCCTTCGTGAAGTAGATCTCAAGCTCGCGCTTGGCGCTCTCCACGGAGTCGGAGCCGTGCACGACGTTGCGGCCGATGTCCAGGGCGAAGTCGCCGCGGATCGTGCCGGGGAGGGCATCCCAGGGCTTCGTGGCGCCGTTCATGGCGCGCACGACCGCCACCGCGTTCTTGCCTTCGAGGCAGAGCGCGACGACGGGTCCGGAGGTGATGTACTCCACGAGGCCGTTGTAGAAGGGCTTCCCCTTGTGCTCGGCGTAGTGGGCCTCGGCCATGGTGCGGGGCACCATCATGAGCTTCATGCCGACCACCTTGAGGCCGCGGGCCTCGTAGCGGCGGACGATCTCGCCCGTGAGGTTGCGCTGCACGCCGTCCGGCTTCACCATCGCGAAGGTGCGTTCCATGGGAGTCACCTTACTGGAGCTTGCGGCTCGCCTGGCCCTCGGCGGTCCACCGCACGTTGCGGGCGACGCGCTTGAGCTTCAGCTGGTTGGTCTTGCACTTGGAGGAGCAGAAGTTGAACTTCGTGCCGTCCTTCTTGATGTAGAGCGTCCCGGTGCCCGGCTCGATGGGGGCGCCGCAGAAGCTGCAGTCCTTCTTGTCGACCATTTGAATCACCGGAGGCCCATCTTCTTGGCTTCGCGGGCGGTCTCGCGCAGCATCAGGATGTCGCCCATCTGGATGGGGCCCATGGCGTTGCGCGTGATGATGCGGCCCTTGTCACGGCCCTCGAGAACGCGGACCTTGACCTGGGTGGCCTCACCGGTCATGCCGGTGCGGCCGATGATCTCGACGACTTCGGCGGGGATACCCGCTTCGGTGTCTTCCTCAGGCATGCTTTTTCACCTCTCCTGGTTTTACTTGCGGAGGGCCGCAACCTGCTCGGCGATCTCGGCGAGGGTGGCCTGGCCGCGGCCGGCGTCCGTGATGGCGATGGAGGCCGTGGGGACCTCGAGGCCGGCGGCGTTGCCGAGCTCCTGCTTGCTGGTCACGTAGGTGTAGGGGATGCCCTTCTCTTCGCAGAGGAGGGGGATGTGGGCGAGGACTTCCTCGGGGGTGATGTCCGTGGCCATCACGACGAGCTTGGCCTGGCCGCGCTCGATGAGCTTCGTGACCTCGTTTGTGCCCTTCTTGACCGCGCCGGAGTCGCGGGCGGCCTCAATGGCCTCAAAGGTCTTGTCCTGGATTTCCTTGGGGACTTCGAAACGAACGTACATGGGCATGGGAATACTCTCCAAGCGGTGCCACCCCTTGGGAAGCAAAAAACGGGAACCGTCCTTCGCCTCCGTCACGAGGGTACACGCTTCTCATCGGAAGCGCAGGACCCGGGGGCTCACGGGGAGCCCGACGTCACAGGCCGTGGCAGCGCAAGAAAGCACATACCATATATAAAGATTCCCGACTTTCGCCCAGAGGTTTCGGGCCTTCCGGCCTGCATTCCTCCAAACGGAGGCGGCCGTGGGAGGGTGTGTCAGCCCTCGAGGGAGGCGACGACACGGGCCACCTCGCGAAGCCCGCGGGCCGCCCGCGTCCCGTACCAGGTGAGGGCCTCCCCGTCGAGGAGCTGGACGTTCCGCTCGGGGATCCCGCGGCGGACCCACTCGTCCCGGTGGGCGTCCTTGAACACGTAGGGCTCGCTTGGGAGGAGGACGGCCTTCGCGCCGCGCGCGAGCACGTCCTCGGCCTCCAGGGTGGGGTACCGCTTCTCGGCTTCAGCGAAGACGTTCTCGGCGCCGCACAGTTTTAGGACGTCGTGGGCGTAGGTGTCGCCGTTGAAGGTCATCCACGGGTCCTTCCAGATGGGGACGAAGACGGGGACGGGGTAGCGGTTGAGGCTCATGGCGCGCACTTCGCGGACGGCTTGCGCGAGCTCGGCCTCGTGCTTCCAGGCAACGTCTGCTCGGCCCACGGCGCGGCCGAGGTCAAGGAGGGCCCGGCGGGCATCGTCGAGGGTGCGGATGTCGGTCACGTGAAGCGTGAGCCCCGCGGCCTCGAGGGCCTCAGCGTGCTCCTTCAGGTTCTCCTCGCGGTTCACGACCACAAGGTCGGGGGCGAGCTCGACGATGCGGTCGATCTTCGGCGTTTTCGTGCCGCCCACCACGCGGGCGGCCTTCCGCGCCTCGGGGGGATGGACACAGAAGCTCGTGACGCCCACCACTTCGTCGCCGAGGCGGAGCCCGTAGTCCACGAGGGTCTCGGTGAGGCTGGGGACGAGGCTCACGACGCGCATGAGGGGGCATCGGGAGCGCCGGCAGATAGGGTTTTCGGGCCGCCTCAGAGGTCGGTGGTCATTGCGTAATCGTACCGGGCGCCGCCCTGGCCCTTCGGGTCCAAGGTGGTATCGTAGGTGGTGACGTGGTTCTCGGTGTAGGCGTCGCGGCCGCCGAGGTCGATGAGGCGCGCGAGGGTGGGGGCGGGTGCACCGAGGAGGGACTGCGCGCGGCCGCCGCCGTTCACGGGACCGGGGTGGGTGACCGTGTAGGCGTCGTTGCCTTGCACGTCGAGGAGGAGGCCCACGGAGGAGTCTGCGCCCCCGTTCGCGCCCTCTCCAGTTGCGCTGTAGCTGTCCCAGCCGAGGAGGTCGATGAGGGCCCCCGCGGCGAGGTAGGTGGCGCCGCCGTTCACGCCCTGCCACGCACCGAGGTAGCGGTCGTCGCCCCCCGTATCCACGAGCAGGCCGACGCCTTGGCCGTAGCCGCCGCCGTTCACGCCGAGGCTGCCGGCGCCGTAGCGATCGTTGCCGCTGGCGCCCAGCAGGAAGCCGATGCCGCCGGCGCTGCCGCCGCCGTTTCCGCCGTCGCCGCCCACCGTGTAGCTGGCGGAGCCGCCGGTCTTGAACAGGTAGCCGAGGCCAAGCTGGGTGCCGCCGCCGTTCGCGCCGCGGCCGGAGGCGGAGAGGCGGTCGAAGCCGCCGAGGTCGATGAGCGTCCCGAGGCCGCTCTGGGCGCCGCCGCCGTTCACGCCGTCGCCGCGACCCAGGTACCAGTCGTTTCCGTTGCCGTCCACGAGGAGGCCCACGCCCGTGAAGCCGCCGCCGTTCGTGGCGTGGTCCGTGGCGTTATACACGTCATGGCCCTCCGCGTCGAGCAGGAAACCAGTGCCGTAGGCGCCGCCGCCGTTGGTGCCGTAGGCGCGGGCCCCGTAGTAGTCGTTCCCGGTGGTGTCGAGGAGGAAGCCGCTTCCTTGGTAGCCGCCGCCCGTGGCGCCGCAGTAGCGGGGCGTGGGTCGCTGGTCGTTGCCGCCGAGGTCGAGAAGGGCCGCCGCCCGGAGCGTGCCGGTGCAGGTGCCGCTGAGGTCGCTGCCGCCCGCGTTGTTGGAGTAGGTGTCGTCGCCGCCGGCGTCGATGAGGAGGTGGACGCTCCGGGAGGCGGGGTAGGTGTTGCTCACGGCGTCGAGGTCGATGATGGCCACGGGCGCGAGGTCGATGGCGGCCGCCTGCTGGAGGGGGCCTGTGGCGGTGAGCGCGGTGTGGAGGTCGAGGGAGGCTGCGAGGAGCGCGTTCCGCGCGAGGAGGACAGGCGCGAGGCGCGTCACGTCGAAGGCGTCAGGCGCATTCCCTTGGAGGGCGTCCAGGGTGGCGGCGTCGAAGGCCAGGAAGGCGTTAAGGGTGCGCAGGAGGGCGCCGCGGACGGGTTCCGGGGTGGTGTCGAGGCGCTGAGCCTCCAGGATCTGCTGAGGGGTTGGCTCGTGGCCGTGGGAGCGGAGGAGGGCTTCGAGGGCCGCGCCGGGGGTTGCGTGCCCGGGCATGGCGGGGGCTGTCGCGGTGGCGTCCAGAAGGCGCGCCTGGTGGAGGGTGAGGCGCTCCGCGGCGAGGGCCGCCTGCTGAAGCGCGTCCCGGGGACCGAGGTCGAGGGCGCGGAGCAGCTCGTCGGCGGCGACGAGGTTCGCGCGCTCGGTCGCGAGGAGGGGCTCAAGGCTTTCCCCGAGCCCCTCGAGGGAGCGGGCGCGGGCGGCATGGGCGTCGAGGGCCGCGAGGGCTGCCGCAAGCGGGGCGGCGGTCGGGGGCGCAGGCGCGGGGCCGGGAAGCGCGGCGCCCGTGGTGGCGGCAAGCAGCGTGAGGACGATGAGGAGCGCGGCGAGGGAGCGACCAGGGAGCCTCATGGAGGGGCCTCCAGGTTTGCCGACCACTTCTGCACATATCAACTTACCTGCCGGGCAGGCAGCCGCGCCCTCGGGCGCCTAGGCTCGCTTCACGGGGACGCAGAGCTCGAAGGCGTCGTCCATGTCGCCGAGGTCCTCGTCGTGGAGGAGCTGGTGCTTCTCGGGCGCGGCCGCCTCGGTCCAGCCGTTCTTCTCGAGCCACTCGTACACGACGCCCCACAGGCTGGGGCCCCGGGTGTTCACGCCCTCGTAGAGGACGCACGCGCAGAGCGCCTCCTCGACCACGCGGGTGGTGACGGCGCCGGAGCCGGGCACAAGCTCCTGCAGGGGGAGGCACACGTCGCCCCGGAGCTCCTCCTCGGGGGTGACGGCGGAGTCGTCGTGGTAGATGAAGTAGACGGGGCCGGCGGCCTTCGCGCCCGCTTGGGCGGCCCAGGCGAGCAGCTCCTTCTGGCGCTCGTAGAGGACGTGGAAGCTCCCCACGTTGCGGAGGAAGGCGGTGGGGCCGCCGCGGCGGCGCTTCAGGTAGCAGGGGCTCACGGTGGGGACGAGCTTCGGGAGCGGGAGGACCATGGGCCCCCGGAGGGGGCGGGAGGCGAAAAGGGTTCCCGTCAGGGCCGGCGCGTGGGCGGGGCCGCGCGCAGGTACTGGTCGAAGATTTCCATGCGCAGGTCGCGCCCGATGCCGCCGATGCGGTCGAGGTCCTCGAGGAGCGCTTCCAGGACGGGGACGGGGTCCTTCTGGGA
>Ga0247718_1000200_pt1 | contig 15296 bp, 7 predicted proteins | sample 21E_DmetaG_FD_189045 | JGI IMG/M metagenome (GOLD analysis project Ga0247718, IMG submission 189045) | Soil microbial communities from hillslope of Landscape Evolution Observatory, University of Arizona, Oracle, AZ, United States - 2-1-E_D | ecosystem: Engineered > Artificial ecosystem > Mesocosm...
ATCACGGGCCTGGGATGGGATTTTCCTGATTCGACCGAAACGCTCACCCGGCAGTGGCTCGCGGAACTCGACAGGCACGGTGTCGATCGCGCCGCGCTGATGGCGAGCCTTCCGGGCGATGCCGATTCGGTGGCAAAAGCCGTCGCGCTCAACCCGTCGCGCTTCGTCGGCTACTTCATGCTCGACCCGACACGCGAAGATGCGATCGATTACGCGGTCCGCGCGCTCGATGAAGGCCTCCGCACCATCTGCCTGTTCCCGGCGATGCATCGCTATCACCTTCACGATGAGCGCGTCACCCGGGTATTCGAACTGGCCGCATCCCGCCGCGGCGGCACCGTCGAACCGATCGCCGTGTTCGTGCACTGCGGAGTACTGTCGGTCGGGATTCGCAAGAAGCTTGGCTTGCCCAGCCCGTTCGATATCCGCTACGGCAACCCGCTTGACCTGCACGGCGTCGCGATGAAGTTTCCGGGGGTGCCGATCGTGATTCCGCATTTCGGCGCCGGCATGCTGCGCGAAGCGCTGATGCTCGCCGATTGCGCGCCCGGCGTGTACCTCGACACCTCGAGCTCGAATTCGTGGATCAAGTACACGCCCGGCTTGACGCTCGAGCAAGTCTTCAAGAGCGCGTTGGACGTGGTCGGCCCGGATCGATTGATCTTCGGAACTGACTCGTCCTTCTTCCCGCGCGGCTGGCAGAAGATCATCTATGACCAGCAGCGCACCGCGCTCAACGCGATCGGCGTCGGCGACGCCGTGCAGAAGAAAGTGTTCGGCGAGAACTTCGCCCGCTTGTTCTCCTGACGCGAGCGATCAGCGCTTCAGCGCCTCACTGATCACACGGCGGGAGATCTCTTCATGGCTGACCACGCCCTGGGGACCGGTGCGTCGCTGGATGATGCCGACGAAGAGCAGGTCGTTGGTCGGATCGATCCAGAACCACGTTCCCGCGATGCCCCACCACCAGTAGCTGCCTTTGCCGACCTGCCGCTTCGCCGCATCCGGATCGAGCACCACCGCAAAGTCGTAGCCGAAGCCCTGCGCCGGCGAGAATCGCGCCTGTCCGATGCCGGAATTTGAGTTCAGCACCTGCTCGCTGAGGACATTCGTGCGCATCATGTCGACGGTGTCCTTCTTGAGGATCCGCCTGCCGTTGAATTCGCCGCCGTTGAGCAGCATCTGCGCAAACTTGAAATAATCGGCGGCCGTTCCGTAGAGACCGCCTCCACCCGACGGCAGGCCCGGCATCCTGGAGATCGCGGGATCGATCGGCTCGGGCACCAACGCCATCTTGTCGCGAATCCACGAATAGATTGTCGCGACGCGCGGCAGCTTCTCGGCGGGCACGGTGAACGCGGTGTCCACCATCTCGAGAGGCTCAAAGAGGCGCGTGCGCAGGAACTCAGGGAACGTCTTGCCCGACAACTTCTCGACGAGGTAACCCTGGATGTCCACCGACACGCTGTACGCCCAGCGAGTGCCCGGCTGGTACAGCAGCGGCAGGGTCGCGAGCGTGTTGATCATCCCCTGCATCGACGACTGGCCGAGCGGGTTTGCCGCCTGATACAGCTTGTCCACCGGCGTGTTGCCAAACAACCCGTACGTGAATCCCGCCGTGTGCGACATCAACTCGCCCATCGTCGGCGGGTGCACCGGCGCTTCAAGCACCGGCTGACCGTCCTTCTCGCCGGCGAACACTTTCAGGTTGGCGAACTCAGGAATGTGCTTCGCAATCGGATCGCCCGGCTTCCACTTCCCTTCCTCGAACAGCATCATCATCGCGACGCCAGTGACTGGCTTGGTCATCGAGTAGATCCGCGCGATGGTGTCGAGCCGCATCGGCGCGTTCGTCTCGAGACTCTGCACGCCGTACGCCTTGTGCTGCACCACCTTCCCGTTCCGCGCCACCAGCGTGACGACGCCGGCAAGGTGCTTCTTGTCGACAAGGTCCTGCATGCCCGCGTCCATCTTGTCGAGGGCGCCGGGGATGAATCCGACTGATTCGGGCGTCGCGGCCGGCAGCGGGGCAAGGGTCGCGACGCGCGCCTGTTCGCCTGCGCGGCCGAAGGCGGCTCCGGCGTAATCACGCCGTAGCTCGCCAGTCGACTGTCGAGCGAAGGCGGAGGCCTGGAGGGACGCCGAGAGGATGAGGACCGCAACAAAGCGAAGGGCGATGCGTGGCTGCATAGCCGCGGATGATACACAATGTCCCGACGAATGGCAGACGCAGCGGCCCCCCGCGAGCTGACCGCCGGCGATGAGATCGGGCGCTACCGGATCGTGCGGCCGCTGGGTCGCGGCGGCATGGGCGTCGTCTATGTCGCCCGCGACGAGCGTCTCGATCGCGAGGTCGCGATCAAGATGATCGCGGGCCTGGTCGACGACGTGGCGCGGGCCCGCTTCTGGCGCGAGGCGCGTTCGGCCGCCAGCGTCAACCATCCGAACATCTGCCAGGTCTTCGAAGTCGATGAATCGACCGCCGGCATTTACCTGGCGATGGAGTTGCTCGAGGGCGAGCCGCTCGATCGGCGATTGACCCGCGGCGCCTTGCCGTCACGCGAAGCCTTGCCGGTGGCGCTGGCCGTATTGAGCGCACTCGACGCGCTGCACGCGCGCGGCTTCGTGCATCGCGACGTCAAGCCATCGAATATCTTCATCACCCACCATGGTCCCAAGCTGCTCGACTTCGGCCTGGCGCGCCCGGCCATCGAAGTGATGCCGAACGACGGCTCGACGCCGGTGACGCAAGCCGGCGTGATTGTGGGAACGCCGCAGTACATGGCGCCCGAGCAAGTGACAGGCGCGTCGGTTGACGGGCGCACCGATCTCTATTCCGTCGGCGCCGTGCTCTTCCAGATGCTCGCCGGCCGTCCGCCATTTACCGGCACGAGTGGCGACGTGCTGTTCGCGGCGCTGAAGGAGAATCCGCCGGCGCTGCAGGGACCACCCGAGGTGGTGGCGATCGATCGCGTGATTCGCAGGGCGATGCGGAAGGAGCCGCTCGAGCGCTACTCCAATGCGTCGGACATGTCCGCTGATCTGTCGGCGATTTCGCCGTCAGGCTCTCATGCCGGATCGGCAACGCCGGTGCGCGCACTGACCAGGATCGTGGTGCCGCCACTGCGAATGGCGCGAACCGATCCGGACATCGAGTTTCTGTCGTTCGGACTTGCTGAAGCGATGTCAGGTTCGCTCGCGATGTTCGGGAATGTCGTCGTCCGCGCTCCCGCCGTCGCGGCAAAGTGGAGCGAGGACCCGACCGATCTGCGCAAACTGGCGGTCCAGGCTGACGTCGACCTCGTGATCTCGAGCTCGCTTCGCCGCGCGGGCCCGCAACTCCGCGTCACCACGCAGGTGATCGATCCGTCGAGCGGCACGGTCGTCGGCGCCGCAACGGTCAACGGAATGATGGACGACATCTTCGCGCTCGAGGACGCGCTTACGGTCGCTGCCACCGGCTTGCTGTCATCGCACGTGACCATGGGGACGCCACGGCCATCATTGGCGCTGAAGCGTGACGTGCCCGCGAATCCTCGCGCGTTCGAGCTGTATCTGCGTGGCCTGGAGGAGTCGCGGGCGTTGATCGGCACGGCCCGCGCGCGCGAGCTGTTCGAGGCCGCGGTCGACGCGGATCCGTCATTCGCCCCTGCGTGGGCGGCCCTCGGACGCGCCTACCGCGTGTGGGGGAAATACTTCGAAGATCGCGAGGCAAGCAATGCGCTCGCCGAGGCCGCGTTCGCCAAGGCGCTCTCCTTGTCGCCGGACCTCCCGCTCGCACACCGCTACCTCACGCACCTCGAGTCGGAAAGCGGCAGAGCCGCCGATGCGATCGCGCGACTGCTGAGACATGCGGCCACCAATCGCCACGACGCCCAGTTGTTCGCGGGTCTCGTGCACGCGTGCCGGTACGCGGGGCTCTTTGATGCCTCGGTCGCTGCGCACGATGAGGCCACGCGGCTCGACCCCAACGTCCTGACCGGCGTCGAGTATTCGCTGGCGCACCTGGCATTGTCTTCGCGCGAGGCGACCGAGCGAGTGGCCCGTGCTTCGACGTCGGCCGACGCGGACTTCGTGCTTGCCGCTATCGGTGATGAGAGGGTCGCCAGGCAGGCAATCAACGAATTGAACATGAAGAACGTGCCACCCGCGTTCCAGCGCAGCGTGGACGCCGTCATCGCGTCGTTCACCAAGCCTCGTGAAGAGGCGACGCTGTTCATCGAGCAGGCGATGGCCGCGCACACGGATCCAGAGGCCCTGTTCCTGTTCGGCGCGATGATGGTGCGGATCGGAAATTCGGAGCGAGGGCTGGACGTCGCAGCCAGGGCCGTTCGCGCCGGCTACACGCCCGCGCTGACGCTGGCGCACAACCGGAGCTTCGAGGCGGTGCGCGAACATCCGCTGTTCGTTGTCATGCTGGAAGAAGCGCAGCGCGCGGTGCGCGCTGCCCAGAAGGTGTTCGAGAACGCGGGCGGACCGGAAATGCTCGGCATGCCGGCCGCCACGCGCCTCAGTAACTAGCCTTTCGGCACCGGCTTGATCGCCGGGAAGATGGCGCCGTTCCCAATCAATTCCTTCACGAGTCCCGGAACCTTCGCCGCCGCAGCGTTCGCCTGATCGATCAATCCAGGCAGCGCCGCGCGCATCTCACGAATCTGCATCATCTGGGTATTCGTCGGCAGAGCCGTCGCCCCCATGATTTGGCCCTTCATCTGGCCAAAGCGTCCGCGCAGGTTCTCGGTGTTCCCGCCGAAGCCGCCACCGCCACCCTGCTGGCCGAGCCCCAAACGCCGCCGCACGGCTTCGAATTCCTTCACGACTGCATCGAGCTGCTGCTTCGCATTACCGGAGAGGTTGGCGCCCCGCGACTGCTGCTGCAGCGTCTGCACCTGCGCGAACGCGTTCTGGACCATCTCCGCCACGTCATTGGCCTTCTGCTGCAGGTCGTGCAGATCACGAGCGGTCTCGAACCACGCGCGCCGATCGGCATCGGTGATCCGGATGTCGGGATCGCCCTTCACCGCGACGTCAATCGTCTGCGCGTCGCGGCCGTTCACCGACAGCGTCGCGCGATACGTGCCGGGCAACACGTACGGACCGTTGTTGCCGCCACCGCCGAATCCTCCACCGCCACCGGCTCCGCCCGCACCTGCGGCCGCTCCAGGAGGTGGCGGCAACGGACGCAGCGGCTGCACGCGCAGGTCCCACTTCACGATGTTCAGGCCGGCCTTGTTGCGATCGCGCACATCGTTGCCGCTGATCTCGCGGACCGTCGCGCCGCCTGCGTCCTTGATCGTGAGCTTGACCTCCTTTGCATCCGACTTCAGCCGGTATGCGAGCGTCGCGCCCGGCGCAGGATTCAGGCCGAGGAACAGGCGATCGCCCTCGAAGCCCTTCATCTGGTCGTTCGCCTGGTTCATGATCGTCGCCGGTTCGCTGCTAAACAGGAACGCGTCGGCCGCTTCGGACTTCGCCCACTCCTGGATCGGCGACATGTCGTCGAGGATCCAGATGCCGCGCGCATGGCTCGCGAGGATCAAGTCGTTGTCGCGCGGATGCTGCTTGATCTCGTAGATCGGCATCGTCGGCAGGTTGGCCTTGAGGCGCGTCCACTGCGCGCCCTTGTTCCAGCTGACCCACAGACCGGTTTCGGTTCCGAGATACAGGATGTTCGGGTCACGGCGATCTTCAGCGAGGCCGCGCGCCACTTCACCCTTCGGCAGGTTGCTGACAATCGATCGCCACGTGGCGCCGAAGTCGGTGGTGGTGAACACGTAGGTGTTGAAATCGCCGCCGCGATGGCCGTCGAAGGCAACGTAGGCGGTTCCGGCCTGCGCGCGTGACGGCAGCACGTCCGACACGTAGGTCCACTTCGGCACGCCGGGAATCTTCGACGTCACGTTCGTCCACGTCTTGCCCGCGTCCTGGGTCACGCTGACCACGCCATCGTCGCTGCCGACCCAGACGACGCCCTGCCGCGCCGACGATTCTTCGAGGGTCACGATGTTGCCGAAGGAGCCAACGCCGTCGTTCTTGGCAATGCGCACGTCCTTGCCGACCACGCCCATGATCGACAGCGTTTCGCGATCGGTGTTGGTGGTGAGGTCGGGGCTAATCGGCTGATACGAACGGCCGCGGTCGGAGGACTTCAGAACCATGTTGGCGCCGATGTAGATCGTCGCCGGATCGAACGGCGACAACTGCATCGCCGTGTCCCAGTTGAAGCGGTATTGCCCGGTCGTGTCACCCGGCTTCAGTTCCGCCGGCTCCGGCCTCACTGTCTGACGCTCGTTGGTCAGCCGATCGGTGCGGCTCATGCGGCCGTCCTGCGATTCCGCATAGACGATGCGCGCGTCGGTGGGATCCATCAGCGGCTGGAAGCCGTCACCACCGCTGATCACGTACCAGTTGTCGTTGTGAATGCCGCTGTTGGTGCGAACCGCGCTGGGGCCGCACCACGTGTTGTTGTCCTGCAGGCCGGCGCAGACGTGATACGGCGTCTGCATGTCGAACTCGACGTGATACGCCTGCGAGGCAAGGAGGTTCGGATACCACGCCCACGTGCCCGAGCGGTCGTGAGAGACGCTGACACCGCCATCGTTGCCGATGATGATGTGACGCGGATCGCGCGGGTTGATCCACATCGCGTGGTGATCGACGTGAATGCGCTCGGCGCCGTCACCGCGGAACGTGCGTCCACCGTCATCGGACACCATCAGCGAGACGCCGAGCACGTAGATCCGCGAATCGCTCTGCGGATCGATCCGGATCTTGCTGAAGTACATCGGCCGCGGGTTGGTGTCGCTCAGCTTGCGCCACGCCGCGCCGGCGTTGTCCGTGCGATAGACGCCGCTCTGCTCGGGGTGCTCAACCGTCGCGTAGAGCACGTTCGGATTGGCCCGGTAAATGGCAAGGCCGATACGGCCCTTGGGCCCCGCAGGAATCCCGGCTTCGATCTTCGCCCACGTGCGCCCGGCGTCCGTCGACTTCCAGATGCCGCTGCCCGGGCCGCCGCCGTTCATGCCCCACTGGGCGCGCCGGCGCTGGTAGGTCGCGGCATACAGCGTGTTGGGATTCACCGGATCCATGACCATGTCCGTCGCGCCGGTGTCATCGTCAACGTGCAGGACCCTCGTCCACGTTGCGCCGCCGTCGGTGGTCTTGTAGACGCCACGCTCGCCGCCGGGTCCCCACAAGTTGCCAGGAGCGGCCACGTAGACGACGTTGAAGTCGGAGGGATCGACGATGATGCGCGCGATCTGCTTGGTGTCGCGAAGGCCCTTGTTGGCCCACGTGCGCCCACCGTCCGTGGACTTGTAAACCCCGTCACCCCACGACGAGCTCTGGCGATTGTTGGGCTCGCCGGTACCGACCCACACGAGGTTGGCGTCCGTCGGCGCAATCGCCACGGCGCCAACCGAGCTGCTGCCTTCGTGGTCGAACACGTTCGTGAAGGTCGTGCCGGCGTTCGTCGTCTTGTACACGCCCGCGGTGGCCATGCCGATGTAGAACGTCGTCGGATCGCTCTCCAGCACCGCGAGATCGTCCACGCGGCCCGACGGCGTGGCGGGACCGATCGATCGGAAGTACAACCGATCGAGTGGTCCGCTGCCGGTGGAATTCTCCGTGAAGACCGGCGTCGGCCGCGGCGGCGCCTGGGCGAGCAGGCCCGCAGTGGCGAGTGAGATGGCGAGTGTTGCAAGAGCGATCCGTCGAGTCATTTGATTCCCGTTCCTTGTTTTCCTATTGGCCTATTGGCCCATTGGCCTATTGGCCTATTGGCCTTCTCACGGCTTCGCGTTGGTGACTTCGTCGTAGGCAATTCCGAGCACGAACGCGAGCGTGAGGCGCGCATTCGGCGAGACGTTGTCCTCGAAACCCTTGAGGACGGGCAGCTTCTGCACTTCCTCCTTCGACTGGCCCGCCTTCACGCCGGCGCGCGCGTGTTCGAGCACCGCGGTCAGGTAGTTGCGGAAGTGCGTCACCTCGGCGCGGCCGTTGCGCACGTTGTTGTCCTTGGCGTGGCCCGCGATGATGACGGTGTCGTTCGACGCGCGCTTGTTGACCGCGTCGAGAATGGTGATCCAGTTGTCGATGCGCGCGCCCTGGGCGCGATCGATGTTCGGGTGCGCGCGGTTGAACAGCAGGTCGCCCATGTGCATGACGTTGGCCTGCTGGAAGTGAATCACCGCGTCACCGCCGGTATGACCCGGACCGTAGTAGCGCGCTTCGATCGTCTCGTTGCCGAACTTCTCGCTCCACACATCCTTGAATGTCGCGGTAGCGTAGGCCTGCTGATCGGCGGTCTTCTCGGTGGTCGCGCGATGCGACTTCAAGCAGTTCTCGTGCGCGACGATCTTGCTCACGCCGTAAGCCTTGTTGCCGCCGGTGTGATCGCCGTGATGGTGCGTATTGAGCAGCATCGCGATGCCCTTGGGGGCGCGCTGCTTCAGGCCGGCGACGCAAATCTCCGCGGTGTTCATGAACTGGCTGTCGACCCCGACGGCGCCGTCGCCATTCACCAGGTAGCCAATGGTGCCGCCCTGGCCGATGAAGATGCCGACGCCGCGTCGGATGTCCTCGAATCGGGTGACCGGCGGCGCGGCCGGTTGCGCCGGCGCTTGCATCGTCGCGCCGTAGCCGTGGGCAGAGGCGGACGCCCACGAGACATTTCGAGACAAAGCGACGGCGGCGAGACCTGCGGTAGAGGAAGATAGGAACTGTCTGCGATTCATGGAGTCCTCCCGAACGCGGAATTCTATCCTCGATTGGCTGCTGGCCGTGTCTGTGGCGCTGGCGGTCCTCGTCGCGCTCGCCGGACTGGACTTCCGCATCGGCGGACTCTCGATCCGCGCGCATGGCCCGCTCCGGGTGCTGGCGACGACCGGCATCCTGGTCGCCATCCGCTTGCGCTTCGGCGTCGAGTCGCTCCCCGCGTGGCTGACGCGCATGGTGCTGCTCACGGCGATCAGCGGCAGCGTGCTCACCTGGTTCCGCTACTTGCTCACCACCGTCGGCGGCGCTGATTCGTTCGGCTACGCGAGCGCCAGCCAGTTGATCGCGCAGGGACGGCTAGTGGACGCGGCGCCGATCGCGGAGTGGCTATCAGCGCCGAACCGCCTGGCCATCGCGTCGCCGCTTGGCTGGGCGCCGTCCCCGGACGGATCAGGCATCGTGCCGGCATATCCCATCGGCGTGTCGATGGTCATGGCGCTGTTCTCGCTCGCGACGGGCTCGAACGGCGTGTTCTTCGTCGCGCCAGTCATGGGCCTCGTGACGCTCTACTGCGTGTGGCGGCTGGCGCGCGAGTGGTACGACCACGAGACGGCGTTGCTGGCCACGGCATTGGTGGCGTGGAACCCGTTGATCATCACGTATGCGAAGCAGCCGATGAGCGACATCGCCGCCACGATGTGGATCGCACTCGCGCTGCTGCTGGCGATGCGCGCGTCAGCACGCTCGGCGTTCTGCTCCGGCCTGGCGGCCGGATTCGCCGTCATCACGAGACCGGCCTTGCTGATCGCCGGCGCATTGATTCCGCTTGCCGCTCACAAAGGTGATAGCCCTCGCCGGCGCGCGATGATGAGCGCGGTCGGATTCGCGATCGGCGTCCTGGCGCAGATGATCATCCAGAACCTGTTGTTCGGATCGCCGTTCTTGACCGGCTACGGCTCCGCCGCGAATCTTTTCTCGACGGACTACTTCGACAACAACCTTGGCATCTTTGGCCGGCACTTGTGGACCGTGCTTGGGCCGTTGCTAATCGCCGGCCTGGTCCTCGGGCTGATTGCGGCGCGACCCGAGCCTCGATTCAACTCATCTGTCCTGCTGGGCGGCGTCGCGCTGCCCTATCTCTTCTACCTGCCGTTCGATCACTGGGAGACGTTGCGCTTCCTGCTCCCGGGCCTGGTGCCGCTCACGATCCTTGCGGCGGACGGCCTGATGAAAATTGCTCGCGTCGCCCGCACGCCTTCGGTGGCCGCCATCGCGGTAACGCTGATCGTCGCGATCACGGCCTGGCAGTCGGAGCGGTTGCTCCGGGAATCAAGCGTCTGGAACGTCAGCGTCCTGGAAGCGCGCTACCCGCTGGCCGGGGAGTGGATCAACGTGAACACTCCTCCAGGGAGCGTGGTGCTCGCCAATCAGCACAGTGGATCGTTGCGGTGGTACGGCAAACGACAGACGCTGCGATGGGACTTCATCGCGCCCGATCAGCTCGTGACGTCCGTCCGCGAGCTGCAGTCACGCGGCGCGGCCGTCTACGTCGCGCTCGAAGGCAATGAGGCCGAGATGTTCGATCAGCGATTCGGCGGCGTGATCGATCAACTGCAGGTCGATTACGTCGGCCGCATCCGCAACGTCAGCTTCCGGCGGCTGAACTACTTGCCGGCGCCGAACAGGTAGTCCAGCGCCAGGTTCGACATCACTTTCACGCCAACCGGCAGCGCTGATTCATCCGCAAAGAACAGCGGCGAGTGGTTTTGCGCGGCCTTGGTGTAGTCCTGGTCCCGCGGCGTGACGCCGAGGAAGATGAACATGCCCGGGGCGGCCTGCTGGAAGTACGAGAAATCCTCAGCGGTACCCGTCAACGACGCCAGCCTCACATTGTCGTCACCGAGCGTGCGCCGCAGCGTCGGCACCATCCGCTCGGTCAACGCCGGATCGTTGCGCGTGACCGGATAGCCCGATTGAATCGCGACCTCCGCGGTCGCACCAGCGGCTTCGGCAATGTTGGTGGCGATGTTGCGAATCCGCGCCTGGATGTCCTTACGCACGTTCTCATCAAACGTCCGGATCGTCCCTTCCAGTTCGACCTGTTCGGGGACGATGTTGGCGCGGTTGCCGCCGGTAAAGCGGCCAACGGTCACCACCGCTGGGGCCTCGGTGATGTTGACGGTGCGGCTGATGATCGTCTGCATCGCCATGACGATCTGCGATCCGACCACGATCGGATCCACACCACCCCATGGCACCGCTCCGTGCGTCTGGCGACCCTTCACGCGGATGACGAAGTTGTCCTGGCTCGCCATCATCGGTCCGGGACGATACGACACGGTGCCGGCCGGAAACGGAAACACGTGGAGCCCGAAGACCGCGTCCACCTTCGGATTCTCGAACGCGCGCTCCTTGATCATCTGCTCGGCGCCGCCAACCTCGCCCGGCGGCAATCCTTCTTCGGCGGGCTGAAAGATCACCTTCACCGTACCCGGCAATCGATCCTTCACGCGTGCCAGCGTCGTCGCCGCGCCCAGCAGGATCGCCATGTGGTTGTCGTGGCCGCAGGCGTGCATCACGCCTACTTCCTGGCCGTTCCATTGCGCCTTCACGGTGGACTTGAATGGCAGGTCGCCCTGTTCCGTCACGGGCAGCGCGTCCATGTCGGCGCGCAACGCCACGACCGGGCCTGGCCGTCCGCCGCGAAGCACGCCGATCACGCCAGTCGTCGCGACGTTGGTCGTAACTTCGTAGCCAAGCTTTCGCAACTCGTCGGCGATCACCTTCGAGGTGCGAACCTCGCGATTGCCGAGTTCAGGGTTCTTGTGGAAGTCACGACGCCAGGCCACGACCTGAGGCGTGATCTCGGCGGATGCGCGGTCCACGTCGGCTGCCAGCGGATTCGCAGACGGCGCCTGGGCGGCAAGCCTTCCATCCGCGCCGATCTGCAGAAGGAGGGCCGCCGCAATCATTCCGGGGATCAGGAGGTTTCGCATAGGCTGGGCCATGACGGCCCTAATCTTATGCGTGTTGGCGCCCATCGCGGCACCGGCCGCGCTACGTCGTCCGTAGCAGGACGCTTGGTTCAGACTTTGAAGCCGTGCGTGCAGGCAGCAGCGTGGCCGCGGCTGCGACGACAACCATGGCGACCGCGGCCGCGCCGAGCACGAGTGGATCAGACGGCGTGGTGTCGTAGAGCAGTGACGTCACCATCCTGCCAAAGCCAATCGCGGCCAGGCACCCCGCCGCCGCGCCAACCGCAGCAAGACCCACCGCTTCGCGCATCACCATCGCCAGCACGCCTGACGGCCGCGCGCCTACGGCAAGCCGAATCGCGATCTCGCGGCGACGCTCGGTAACCAGGTAGGCGAACGTCGCGTACAGCCCGACGGACGCCACCAGTAATGCAAGCACACTGAACAAGGTAAGCAGCGTCGTGCCAACCCGCCACGGCCGCAACTGGCGATCGAGAACCTGAGCGTACGGGCGGATCTCGATGAACGGGAGATCCGCGCGATCCGAAACCACCAGGCTGCGAATGGTGGTGATCAGCTGGTCCGACGGCTGTCGCGGCCGCACCAGCAGCCCGTGCACGCGCGTTGGCTCCTGTTCCAGGAACGGGGGAAAGGGGACTTGCGAGAACGGCACGTAGTACTGCATCAGGCGGTCTTCGTTGTCTTGCGGGAACAACGAGCGCTGTCTCGTGTCGTTGACGACCCCGACCACCTCGCGGCACGCGACAGTGTGGTCAGGCACGGGCGGGCCTGATTCCGGCTGGAACCCCTGCGGGAATCCGACGCGAATGCACTTGCCGATCGCGGTCTCTGACGGCCAGAGCGTCTTCGCCATGGTTTGGTTGACGAGCACCACTGGCGCCCCACTATCGTCGGCCTCGGTCAGGCCGCGGCCTTCGATCACGCGAATCCCCAGAATCGCGAAGAACTCCGGAGTGGCTGCCACAAGAAAGGGCAACTGCCCGCCAACCGACGGTGGCTCTGCGAAACCCGGGACGGCGATTGGCGGCACGTTGAATCCGGTGAAGGGAATCGAATTGATGGTCGTGGCCGATTCGACGTCTGGGAGGGTCCGGATCTTCGCGAGCGCATCGCGGTACAGCTGTTCGTCGACCATGACGCCGGGGCCGGGCTGTGTGTTGACCAGCAGGACGTCAGACATCTCCATTCCGAAGTCCTGCGCGAGCAGGCGATACAGGCTGCCGCCGAACATTCCCGCGCCGGCAAGAAGCATCACCGACAGCGTCATCTGCACGAGCAGTAGCCAGGTCATGGTGGGCGATCGCCGGCCGCTGCCGGGTTCTGCACCCGCAAGCCGAGGCGAATCAATCGCGCGGGCTACCTGGCGTGTATTGGCCATCGCGCCAACGAGCGCGGCGATGACGCCGCACACCGCCGCCGCCCACAGCACAGACGCACTGGTCGTCACGCGCGCGATGACGCCCGGGAACAGCACTCGCCTGACGGCGTCATCAAGCCATGAGGCCAGAGCCAATGACGCGGCCGTTGCGCACACCGCGAGCAGGACGGCCGCAAGCGCGCCCTCCCGCATCAGACGCGACCGTGATGCGCCGAGCGCGGCACGAATCGCGATGTCATGCCGCAGGCGCGCGCCTCGGACGACGAGCAGCGTGGCGGCGTTCGCCAACGCGATCGCGAAGACAGCCATCGACACGGCGGCAAGCCACCACGCAATGCGCCTGTCTGTTGACGCGATATCGGTACCGGTGATCGACCGGAGGACAATGTCGCGGCCAAGCGCCACGCCGGCCTGTGAAGCCGCAGCCACCGCGCTTTCGTTGGCGCCGAGCCGGACCACGACCGACGTCAGGTTGCGTCGATCATCGTGATCCCAACCCGGTTCGTTCCTCATCGCGCCGTCGAACGTGACCCAGATGTCAGTGGCCACCGCTGAATGGCCGCTGAAACCTCGCGGCATGACGCCGGCGATCGAGTACTCAAGGCCGCCAACGCTGACGCGGCGATCCAGCACATTCAGGTCCCCGAGCAACCGCGATTGCCAGAAGGCGTGACTGATCACCGCGGGTGGCGCTGCCGTGATCACGGCGTCACCATCCGCATGAATGCCAGGTCCGAGAAGTGGCGTGACGCCGAGCAGATCGAAATAGCCGCCGGAGACGATCATTGATCGCACCTGCAGCTGTTCGCCGTTGATGACCACGCTGGATTCGCTGCGGGAGAACGCCGCTGCACCCGTGAGGGCCGGCACCGCATCGCGGATCGTCGTGAACGCCACGTAGGAGGTCGTCGTCATCGGTGTCGACCCTGGCCTGGCCTCTGGCGGCACAAGACCAACCGTAAACAGCCGCTCGGGAGACGTCACATGGCTCGCTGGACTGAGCATGGCGCGGTCGATGAGTCCCAGGATCGCGAGGTTCGCGCCAACTCCGAGCGCAAGCGTCACGATTGCACCGAGCACTGGGATTGGCGTGGATGCCAGCGAACGGGCAGCCGTCAGCACATCGCCACGAAGTTGCACCAGCATGGCGCGGACTCTAGCACTGGGATGGACGGCGGAGGCGGCCACTCGTCCCATGTCACCGATTTGTCATAGAACCGCTCGTTCGCTAACGAAATCCGGGTTCGTGTCGTCAGAGCCTGCAAGACCCGGAGATACCTTGATGACCGACCTGCGACTCGCCCTCCGCCTTTGTTTCCGTCACCCGCTGCTGTCGCTGGCGGCGATCGGCTCCCTCGCACTCGGCATCGGCGCCAACACGGCGATCTTCACGGTGCTGAACGGCAGCGTGCTTCGGCCCCTGGCGTACAGCGAGCCCGATCGGTTGGTGGCGATCTGGGAAACGCGAGCGGACTTCGCGAAACGGCCGGTGGCGCCGGCCAACTTCCTGGACTGGCGAAGCGAGACGCGCGCCTTCAGTGGATTGGCGGCAGTCGACGACTTCAGCGCCACGCTCACCGGCGGGAATGAAGCACAGCGCATCCGCGCGGCATCGGCGTCCGCGAACTTCTTCGAGGTGCTCGGGGTGGAGGCGCAGATCGGCCGGGTCATGACCACCGCGGACGATCGGCCCGACGCGCCGCGTGTCGCGCTGCTGACGGACGGCTTCTGGCATCAGCAGTACGGCGCCGCCCACGATGTGCTCGGGCACTCGATGACGATCAATGACATGCCGCACGTGATCATCGGCGTCCTGCCGCGCGGTTTCGAAATGCCGCTCGCAGGCGGCGCCGAGGTGTGGATGTCGGGCGATCGCGGCATCCCGCGCAGCTTCCCCCACCCCGGCGACATCACCAGTGTTCGCGATGCCCACATCATCTCCGTCATCGGCCGGCTGGCGGCCGGCGTCACGCGCGATCAGGCGCAGGCGCAACTGACGCGTGTCATGGCCTCATTGTCGGAGCGATACCCATCGACGAACGCGGGGCTCGGCGCGAACGTGATTCCGTTGCACGAGGAGGTGGTCGGCAACGTGCGCCCGCTGGTCATCCTGCTGCAGGTCGCTGTCGCGGTGCTCCTGCTAATTGCCTGCGCGAACGTCGCGCACCTGTTGCTCGGTCAGGCGGCGACCCGGCACGGCGATGATC
>Ga0247718_1000201_pt1 | contig 15290 bp, 12 predicted proteins | sample 21E_DmetaG_FD_189045 | JGI IMG/M metagenome (GOLD analysis project Ga0247718, IMG submission 189045) | Soil microbial communities from hillslope of Landscape Evolution Observatory, University of Arizona, Oracle, AZ, United States - 2-1-E_D | ecosystem: Engineered > Artificial ecosystem >...
ACCTCATTTCGCCTTTGAGTATGTTCCAGAACTGCGGGATCTCATCAATGCGGACTTTGCGGATAAATTTCCCCACGACCGTGACTCGATCGTCATTCGGGCTGGCCCAGATCGGGGTCCCGCCGGCCTCCGCGTCCGACCGCATCGAGCGAAACTTTATCACCTCGAAATGCCGGTCGTTTTTCCCGACTCTGACCTGCCTGTAGAAGATCGGACCCGGAGATTCGATCTTGATCAAAATCGCGGTCAAAACAGCGACCGGCAGCGAAACGATCAATCCCACAAACGCCAATGACCTGTGGACCAGATCTCTGAAACCAGCCTTGATCTGGGTGTTTCTCGAATACTGCGAAAATATGAGCCAAGACGGCCGAACCATATCAAGGTGCACCTTCCCAGACACGGTCTCGTAAAAGGATGCGCACTCGTCGATAAGGACGTCGCCGTTCAGCCGCAGGCGAAGAAGGGCGTCTGCCGGAAATACGCCGCGTCGCTGCCGCACACCAACCACGATCCGGTCGATCCTCTGGTCGTTGACTATCCGCTCCAACTCACTTATCCGGCCAAGTCTGGCTACCGGCAAGGCGTGGACTGCTGCCGGCGCGCCGGCCTGCTGGTCACCCAGAAATCCAATGATTCGGTAACCCGCGGCCCTTCGTTCGGTGACGGCCCTGATGGTGTCGCCGACCTCGGGCCCCTCGCCGACGATCAGAATCCGTTCACCCATTTCCGGGTGATCCATCACATAAAAGAATGCCAGCCGAACCCCCAAGAGAACGGTGAGCGTAAGAGCGATCGCATACAGAGCTGTTCCCGGACCTATCTCGAGCCGCGGGATCAAATAATAAATCAGAGCGAGCGACACCCACGCGATCCCCACGGCCTGGATGGTTCGGAAAAATATCTCATCGCGGCTGCTGAGTATCTGATAGTCGTACAAGTCATGGAAGTACAGAGCTACAAGCCAAACGCAGGCAGCGAAGAAGATTTTCAGCCATCCGTTATTCTCATAGAGCTGGTAGTAAGTCCCCTCCTCGCCCAATCGCAGAAACATCGCAAGCAGGATCCCATTGAGCACGGCCACAATGTCCGCGAGCAGCAGAACGCCGGTCCGTGATGAAAACTTCGTGCCCATGACCCTGACTAACTAATAAACACAAGCGGCGATACCCACCGGTCACCATCTCATCCGGTGTGCGAAGCCGAGCGCTCACTAACTCCTGTAATACGGATAGTCGTAATACTTGCCGCGGACGAGCATTTCTTCCGCTTGGTTTAGAACGACACCGAGCATCCGCTGACGCGGGAGCCCTTCCAGTATTCGATCCAGATCCTTATAGTTTGTGTAGTTGCTGCGCACAACGAGTAAGGCCCCATCGGTCTGATTTATCAGCACCTTCGCGTCGACAAAAACACTAAGCGGCGGAGCATCAATTATTACGAAGTCGAATGACCGGCCTGCTTCATCCAACAAATTCGCGAATCTGGATCCTGACATCTGCTCGGCAACGTCCGAGCGAGTGCGCCCGCCCGGCAATAGGTGAAGCCCAGACGGCTCGAGCTTCACGACGGCGTCCAACAGTCCGACATCGCCGTCCAGCACATCGGAAAGGCCGACCTCGGAATCAAGTCCGAGATACCTCGACAGGCTCGGCAGGCGAAGATCACCGTCGATCACTAGTGCCGAGATTCCATCAGTCTGAGCCATAAGCCAGGACAGGTTGATCGCGGTTGTCGACTTCCCTTCCGACGGAGCGACGCTGACTACCGCGATGGTGTTCAGTTTTTGTTTCTTCCGCTTCTGCAGCAAATTCGTGCGAAGGTTTCGGTATTCCTCGGTAAAGGCTGAATTCGGGTCAGTGATTGCGACTAGATGCGGATTTACGTATTCCGGCTGGACTACCACCGACGGGAACGCAATGGCTTTCCGTCCGATCTCGGCCTGCGGCACGATATCGGCCACCGCATGCTGGGCGCCTACGCCGTTGGTGATATGAGTCTCATCTCCATTTGCCGCCGCCGGTCCGATCTTAAGCTCGCCATCCTGCGATAAGTCAGGCATAAGACGGCTCATCGGGCCGTCCGGCTCGGCCGCCTTCGGCCGCGGACTACGCGGCGCCGTGGGAGGGTTGTTACCTGACTTCTGTAATGCCTTTAAAAATTTCATCTTGCTTTCCGCCCGTTCCGGCACACCGGACGCGGCAGGATCCTTCCATTTGATTTATACCGAGACGTCGTACCGCGACCTCATCCGGACGCTGACGCGCTAGGCATCAAGCTTTCTCTCACACCTCGCGCAAACCTTTGTACCCGCGGCTCTCGACTTCTTCGTTGCGCTTATTGTTCTCGCCAAGCAACTCCTCTCGTCCTTGCGCGGTAAGAACGCTTGAAGCTAACTCCACGGCGCTGTCACTCGCGATCAACGAGGAAACATCCGGGAGCATATCGAGATTGTCGGCGGCTTCCTCCACCGTTTCGCGGTCGATGGTTTTCTTTCCCGCCGCGTAGGCTGACAGCAGAGCGTTGTCGCACAGATTGTTGACCTGCCTCGGGATCCCCGCCGAGAACTGATAGATCGCCTCGATAGCCGGCCGCGAAAACACATTCGATCTTTCGGAGCCGGCGATTCTTAGCCGCTCGGAAACGTACCGTTCCACTTCATCGGCATCGGGTATCACCGGCATCTTGCAACGGAAGGCGACGCGCTGCTTCAACTGTCGCAAGTTGGGTTGCCGCAGCCTGTCCGTCAGTTCGGGCTGGCCGGTCAGGATTATCTGCAGGTGCTTCGCGTTGTCGGATTCGAAATTCAACAAAAGCCGAATTTCCTCGAGCACCTCGTCCGAAAGTTCGTGAGCCTCGTCGACGATCAACACCGTACGTAATCCGCGGCGGTGCCGTTCTTCCAGCAGTGAGCGAAGCTGCGAAAGTAGTTCCGATTTGTTGGCCCAGTGCTTCAGGCCGAGCATCTGTGTCAGGTGGAGGTAAAACTCCTCGACCGTCAAATGCGGATTGATGATGTAACTCGCCAGCACACCGGTTTCCAATCGGCGGATGATCCACCGAAGCGCGGTCGTTTTGCCGGTGCCGACCTCGCCTATCACTACGGTCAGGCCCTTCGCCATCTCGATGCCGTAATAGAGCCCCGCGAGGATCTCGTTGTAGCCCGGCGTCACGACGAGGAACTTCGGGTCGGGAGTCAGATTAAATGGATATTCGGTCAGACCGAAGAACTCTTTGTACATTTCTCAAATACTCCTAGCTCCCAATACATCAACTAAACCTTTCGAAGAGGCCCGACGCCTGGATAACCAGTGTCAAGACAGGGACCGCAATCAACGCACAAGCCACGCCAAGCGACACGGCAAGTCGCTGTCTCTGCCGACTCCTCGAGATCTCTCGCTCGGATAAAAGTGGAGGCACCGACGCGAGCACCGGCAAGCCGGTGTAATGCTTCGCGTCGTCGATGTTCTGGATCTTGAATAACCGCGGCACTTCGTAAATGCCGGCTAGAATCAGACCGATCGCCAAACCGAACGCTGTCCCGAGAAGTACGAAGATCGGGCGCTTGTTCGCGTTGGTCGGGGACTGTGGCAAGTTCGCAGGATCGACCAAACCGATCGTCTCGCCCTGAAATCTTGCCTCGCGATCGACCTGACCTTGGGCCGCGTTGTATTTCTTCAACAAGTCGTCATAGACGGCCTTAGCGGATTTGTACTGGTTATCCACGCCCTCGAGAGCCACGCGGACACCAGGGATCGCGTTTATCTTTGCCTCGAGGTTGGCTATCTCCACGGAGTTCGCCTGCATCTCCCGGTCTTTAAAGGCAAGCTGCTGCTCAATCTGGCCGATCTGACTTTCCGCCTTGTCCCGTTCGATCCCCAGGCTCTTTCTCTGCAGCTCCGTCTTCCTCGCCATAGACTGGCTCGCGAGCCTTGCCCTTTGATCGGTCCCCTTGGCCAATTTCTGGATCTCGTCGTCGATCTTTTCAATATCGGTCTGGGCCTGGATCACGTCGGGGTGCTTTTCACGGTATTGCTTCTTAAGGTTCGCAAGTCGTGCATTAAGTTCGGCCCGCCGCTGGATCAACTGTGCGTACGCAGGGGTATCCTCGACCCGGGAGGCTTGACTGACCACGTCCTGCGTCTCTTTCTCGCCCATGTCTTCGATCAGGCGCATCTGGTTGTTTAACGCCTGAATGTTCTCTCGGAGGCGGCCCCTTTCGTTGATCAACGTCTCTTTATCCTTGGCGATTGTCTCCTCACGTTTGCGAAGACCTTCGAGCTGCGCGATCAGACCTTCCGCGGAATCGGGTAGTGTCTCCACGTTCTGGCTCATGATCGAGATTCGCTGTGAATCTAGAGCGTCCAGCTGCTGTTTCGCCTGCGCGAGTTGGTTGTCGAGAAACTCGCTCGTAGTTTCCGCACTTTGCTCGGACTGAGCCCTCGATACGGTAATGAACTGCTGAGCAAGGTCCGACGTCACCTTCTGCGCGAGCTCCGGAGTGCGATCGCGATAAGTGACTCGAAATCCCGCGACTTGCTTCTCGTCAACCTTGTCGAACTCAACCTTGATGTTCGACCTCATCCGCAACAGGATGTCTTCCATCGGGACGCCCGCGCTGCGTTCACTTTCAAAAAGGTTGTACTTTTCAACCAGCGGCTCGAGCGATGTACGGCTCAAGATCGTCTGACTGATCGTCTGCACCCTTTTCGAGAGATCGTCGTCCGTTAGCGACGGAGCCACCTTCTCGGAGATCGCCGGGTTTTGCAGTGTCAGGTAGGCGCTCGATTCATACATGCTGGGCATATGCAGAACTACCCAACCCACCGCCAAAAAGAAGACGATCGTCGGCAAGGCGATGTGCCACTTGCGCCTCTTCAGTATCTCTATGTACTCGCCCGTCGTACGCTGTCTAAATTCCACGCTCATTGCTTTGACCCTGAATTCGAAATTTCTAACCTAGCTGCTCTGCGATAAACGAATTTTCCACGGCTGCTCATTGTGGTACGAATCGCGGAAGTTGCTCGACGACGCTGGCCGAAAAGCGCTTCGCGGCGTTCACCGCATCATCCTCGGTCTCACCTGGCTCGACGCGAGTCATGACCCGCACCATCGAACCGTCGGAACGGCCGCTCCGCAAGCTGTCAACTATCGTGTACAACTTATCGACGTATTCACTGGCAGCAGTTCGACCGCGACCCTGATACCAATAAAGCATCACAAAGCTCTCGTCCGCATGCCGGACTGTGTAACGATTAGCCGTGAAGGTCTCGCCGTTGGGTCCGGTCATCTCCACGAGACCGCCGTCGCTCAACTCCCACCCGGAGCCCGGAAGGCAGTTCCGTGGGCTGTGGTACGTCGAGCCCGTCCGTTGAGATGCGTAATAACCGATATATAGATTGAAAATTCTTAACCGATTCGTATCTCTCAAGACCTCCAGATAATCCCTCATTACGTAATCCGACGCCCGCAGGATGCTTTCCGTCGGGGCGTCGAACCGCGTGTCATTCCCGAACCTCATGTACTCGTCCAGCCTAATCGGGAACTCGCTAAGTGACTGCCGAGCGACCTGCAGCTCAGCGCGTCGTTCGAACCAATTCACCATGACCCCCACAACAAGCATCGCGATGAACAGTGCGACAACCTGTGCATTTGATATAGGAGCGCGCGGCAGATCCGACAAACGGGAAGTAAAACCATCGTTGCCCCTGATGCGTGGGGCCCGTCCTGCCTTCACGATTACGCTGTTAACGCCGATTAGAAGTAAAAGGGCAATGAAATAGGAGCCCCAGCCGAAGGCATCATGCCAGGCGGATTCAGTGACTTGTTGGCCGTAGTAGTACGTGGCCAGGCCGGTCGCAAAAACGCGAAGGGCATTGGTGACCAATGCGATCGGAACCGCGGACAGCAGCACGGTGACCGTACGCCAAAACTCGGGATCTTTGTAGAACCTAACCCCATTTCCTGCCACCTGATGCCGTACCCGCGTGAAGTACCGAAGTATCAGCCCTAGAGTGATCAACATCATTAACGATCTAATACCGCTGCAAGCCTCCACGACTTCGAGAAAAGCAGGCTTTGACTCGCCTCTCGGCACCAACTCAATCACGTTGCCCTGACGTGCGGAATCGATCCCAAACAACTGGATTCCCCAATTCGCAGCGCGCGTGGCCAGCAATTGAAGCGGGAACGAGATCTTGTTGAAGATGATCTGTGGGATCGGGATCGCGAGCAGCAGCAGTGCAAACGGGACGGCCAGCTTCGCGAGAATTCGCCGGCCAAAGAAGTAAACAACCGTCCCGGCAAGAAGGATAACTAACGAAAGCCGTTGCGTGAACAACTCGGCGCCCAAGGTTGCCGTAAGCAGCAGTAAAGCGGAAAAGAAGACTATTACCGATCCCAGTAGTACTTCCGGCCGCGTCGCCGATTTTTTTAAGTTATCGAATTCAGACCAAAGGATGAAGCCGATCACGAACGGCACGAGCAATCCGTGCGAGTAGTTCTCGTCGGACCACCATTGCTCCATCAACCGGCCCAACACGGACGAGTAAAGAAAGAGCACCGCCCCCGCGATCAGCAACGGGCGCCAAATCATCTGGAGGCGATCCGAAGTGGAATTCATCGGCAAACAACAATTGGACGCAACAATGGTAGAGGTGTCCTACTTTACGGATTACTCAGTAAATTAGAACACCCCTGATTGTTAGGTATTTGAATTTACTACTCGGAATCGGTCTCAGCCTGCCCCTTCTTGCGAAGGCGGCGAGCCGCATAACCGACACCAGCCAAGCCTGAACCAAACAGAAGCATCGTGATCGGCTCTGGGACTGAACCCGGCGCAGGTGTCGGCGTTGCACCGACCGACGGGCAGGAGCCTCCGGTTGGCGAAATGTCCCCGTGCGCAAAGTGGGCATCCCTTGCCGACTTCGGGACAGTAATCAATTCGTACGGATTGGTGGTACTACTCGTCAGGTGACAGATTTGAAAGTCGGCTGACGCTTCCGCTCGTGCTTGCTTCCCACGCGGATTGAGCTGTGCACTCACTGCCAACACTCCAGCCATGGTCAGTAAAACCAGTAAGCTGACGGCCAAAGATGCATTCTTCCTATAACTACGCATGTCTCCTCCCTTACTCGTAAAGAACTACAAAATCTAAAACGCAACCGAGCCAAACCTTCAATTCGGAGCGATAGATAAATGATGCCAAAGGTCACTGGATTCGTTCGCTCGAATCCTTACGCTGAGTCGCCTTCGCGAAATTCCGACTATGTTGTAGGCTAACGCTATCAAAACAGAAGTGGGGCCCACTGTCTGCCGCGATACACATTCCCGTTGAAATCCTTGGGGGCGCGAGATTACAAAATTCGTTTGAGCTGAAAAAATCCGCCTATGCAAAAGGCAGCTGCGCACCGTTGCGCGTAGGATCGGCATAAAACTGGGGCTGGGGGTGTGAATCTACCCTCAAAATAAAACCGGTCATTCGGTTCCTTTCGCTTGATATGTCCGGCTTATGCCAGGATGGGTCGAAGGGTTGATGGATTTTGTCGTCTGAATTCTTTATTTCTAACAGCCGGCGTCCTCAACCTGCACGATCAGCCGCTTGCCCAGCGGCCATGATCGCAATGCTGAACCTTGGTGCGAGCGAACCGGCTGCAATCCGTCAACAACCTTGAATAACCAAAAGTAACTCACCAAACCGAGCGGCGACAAAATGATGTTTATGTTGATAATTGAGGGTTGATAGTTGAATTTCGCGCCCACGATTCGAAGCGAGACGGTCCGCTTCGCCTGCGTCTCGGTATGAATGCCTTGACGTTGATGAAATGGCCCCACTCGATTGAGGATTTCTAGCGATGCACCATGACATCGACGAAAAATTGCTCCGCACCTCGATCGGAGACTTCCCTCTGAACGAGTATTGCCTCATGCAGGATGGACGGGAGTGGAGGGTTCTACACGTAAACGCGGTGCTCTCCGCAGGCGAAGAATCTGATTATCTGCTCGGCCCCGAGGAGCGGCAGCTACCCTACGGCGTCACTCTCTGGGCCGCATCGATTGCCCTTGCTCACGACATCGCTGCCCGCGACGGCTTCCGAGGAACCAGCGTGCTCGAACTTGGGGCTGGGACGGGGCTGCCGGGGATCGTGGCCGCTACCAACGGAGCGAATGTGGTGCAAACGGACGGTAACAACGTGGCTCTCACTCTGGCCAAGCGCAACTTGATTCGAAATAAGCTAGAGACCGTTGAGCAGCGCCTGGTGAACTGGATCGACTGGGGCGACAACAATCAATACGACTGGATCCTTGGCTCCGACATACTTTATTCGAAAGAGACGCACCCTCATCTGCGACGCATCTTCGAGTCAAACCTCGCTCCGGGTGGCCGCTTGCTGCTCTCCGACCCATTCAGGGCCACAAGCCTTCGGTTGCTGGAGGCGCTCGAGCAAGACGGCTGGTCGATCACAATAAGTAAGTGGAGGGTCGGGGACGAAACGCAAGCCTCACCACGCCCGATAGGCGTGTTCGAGCTCGCACATCCTGCCGGCGCACCTGTCGAATTTGCTAATTAGCGCGCAATGAGAACACATTGCAGCGATGGGCTTACGCCGCTCGACCTCAGAAAAGCCTTGCACGAGCCGGGCCGACACAGGAAAATGCGATCTCAATCAACGCTCAGCCCGCATGATCGATCTATCCCGCTTCCACGGCGGCTGCCAGCGAAGGATATTTGCCACACTAGTAGTCGGCGTAAGCAGCGTCCGGAGTAATCGAATCACTGTTCGGCTCGCACTTTTCCGCTCGAGCCAATTTCTAAGAACATACTTATCGATGAAGTCCTCGCCGATTAAAACTCCGGTGCCGGCGACCGGAGTCATCACAAGGTCGACATAGCCCATTCGCGAGCGCCCGTTTTTTTCGCGAAGTCCGACATTTCCGATCGAAGCCTCGCTAATAGGCCCCAGCTCAAACTGAGTGCTCCAGGCCGCCGACCAGGCCATCGCCTTTAATCGGCTCTTCCAATAATCGTCCGATGCGCCAAACTCCTGTCTCCGGGCCCAATCGCTGTTGTTAACATAAATCCTGCCGGTAAGAGATCCCTGTAGCGGATGTGCGATGTAATTTATGTAACGCTTGTCCCCATCCTCCCAGCCTCGTAGCCCCTTGACCGAATCGAACCAATCCTTGAAGAAGTTCCCGCCTAGTTCAGAGTTTGTCCTTTTCTGAAACATCCTGGCGCCGTGCTGGAATGCGAGGAAGCGCATCGATTGGAGGATGGCCGGCTTCCAGTGAAACTTATCGCCGGAGCTGATCGCGGAATCGGAGTAATCGGTTTCGGCCGCCGATTCTTTTTGTTGACTTTCACCGCTCAGAGCATCCGCACGAAAATGCTTTAGTAACTTGTGACGAAATTTACTCCATGCTTCGCTCCGTGGAAACCAAGCTCCCGGCTCTTTGCTGTCTTCCGCTACGTCGCCGATAACATTCTCTCCAGCCACGTCCCGTGCTCTAACTGAGAAACCTTCGGTGGTTAGTGCAAAAGCCGGTTCGTGCAAGTCGACGGATTGAAGTTTATTGTCCCCGCTCGAAGTACCGGAGGCTGCCTGAGTTCCACTTCCCTGCGCGTAGATGCAGTGGTTAGCCATCAGAATCAAGAATACAAATACGAAAGACCTCATACTGTTTGGACCGCGAGGCTCTCCTCTCTTCCTGTTATATTCATCGCTTCAAAATGTGGGGCATGCATTCTGCTGAGTTTGCGAGCACGCGCTGGTTTGATAACCATGATTCTGAAACCCCTGATCATTCACCTGAGACAGCATGGCAAAGATGGTTCCGCGATTTTCAGTCGCGGCCCGTCCCGGTCGCTGTCCGACCGACTAAGCCAACAACAAGCGACGGGACGCCCGTGTACTCGACGCGGAGGCAGACGAGCATGAGAAGGACCATAATCCCGAAAGTCAGCAACAGAAAGAACACGCGCATCAACAATGAAGATCCTAACTGCCCCAATCAGTCATTTAATCACTATTTTATCTCACTCGGCTTGTACCTGAATACATTTCTTTTAAGTGGCGGCACTTCCAGAGCGGACTCCAAAATCTTCAGGATCACTTATGTCTCTATCGCTTTTCTGGGAGCTTAAATTACAGTTGACTTATGGCCTGTGTCCATGAAGGACGCGTTCGCGGTCCTTTTGTTGATCCCGCTTCTATGCTTGGCTCGCGGGCGCCGCAAGCGCGGTTTCTGGCGCCCCTTTCGAAAAACCTAGGACGCGAAAAAAGCACTTTCTTCGCAGATTGATTCAGTCGATCAACAACTGGGAACACTTGGTTCAACAGTTCGAGGCGACCCCGATTTTCCGCTTGGGCAACACAGTGCCGACGACGACTTACGTACCAGGCAGCTTTAAGACATCGCAAATCATGAGCCGATTAGCGTAACGACATCACTGAATATATGGTCATCAACGCTTAGCCGCGCTGCCGTTCGCGAGGGCCGAGACGACTCTCGCGAGATCGAGCGGCTCCACGGGCTTTGCTACGTGGGCATCGAATCCTGACGAAATCGCCTGCTCCTTGTCAACCGCACTCGCATACGCCGTCAGCGCGACTGCAGGTATGCGCGCTTTCGTATGATCCGGAAGTTCGCGGATAGATCTGATCAGACTATACCCATCAACGCCAGGCATCCCGATGTCGCTGACAATGATGTCGGGAACAGAATCTCTGAGTGCGGCCAGAGCTTCCTCCGCCGAGCTCACGGCCGTCACCGTCGATCCATGTTTTTCAAGGATTACACCTATGAGCTCGCGCGAATCGGCCTCGTCTTCGACGACAAGTACGTGTACGCCGCCAAGGTCGGATACGAAGCCCTGATCTGAAACCGCACTGCTAGGAGTTTCGACGTCGCTGTCAGCCTCTCGCCCGCCTTCCACTTTTGCGAGCGGAAGAGTGACGGTGAACGCACTTCCGAGATTCTCGCCCTCGCTCTCGGCACTCACCTTTCCTCCGTGGAGCTCAACAAGTTGTCGAACGATCGATAATCCCAAACCGAGCCCGCCGTGCCTTCTGGTAGTCACGGCGTCTGCCTGGCTGAAGCGGTCAAAAACGTACGGAAGAAATTCAGGGTCAATACCGATCCCGCTATCACGGACGCTGACCACCAAATGCGCTCCATCCTCGCTCGTCGAAACATCTATAGTCCCGCCTTCAGGCGTGAATTTTATCGCGTTCGAAAGCAGGTTCCAGACGACCTGCTGAAGGCGGCTCGCGTCACCGAAGACGGTGTCATTCTCCGCTCCAAAATTCGTGAGGATGTGGATGCTCCTGGCAACGGCATCAGGAGCAACGGCATTTAACGCTGACCGAATGGTCTCCGACACCGAAAGCGCCTTGAAGTTCAGCCGCATCTGGCCCGTGATGATCCTCGACATATCGAGCAAATCATCGATCAGCTGCGCCTGAGCCTTCGCATTACGCTCGATAGTCGCCAACGCTCGGTCGGCAAGTGACGGGTCGGCGGCGCTATTCCGAAGAATATTCGCCCAACCGAGGATTGCGTTGAGAGGTGTCCGAAGCTCATGCGACACGGTTGCTAGAAATGTGTCCTTCGACCTGTTGGCTTCTTCTGCCTGATGTCTGGCTTCCTTCTCATTTTCGAGCAGTTGTTCCCTCTCGGCCTCGGATCTCTTGCGCTCGGATATGTCGCGGGCGATGCCAATGAAGATTCGCCCCTCAGGACCATTGAACTCCCCAAACGAAAGCTCGACGGGAAACTCCTGCCCGTCACCCCGAAGACCGGTCACTTCGACATGATCCCAGTTAAGATGCCTCACGCCAGTCGCCATGTAGCGGTGAAAGCCCGCCCGGTGGACTTCCCGCAGATACTCCGGCATCAGCATAGTCAGAGATCTACCAAGCATTTCACTTGTTGTGTGCCCGAATATCCTCTCCGCCGCCGTGTTGACAAAGAGAACCGTGCTGTTCTCGTCAATACTGATGATAGCGTCCGAGGCGGTCTCCGCTACGATGCGGTACTGCGCTTCGCTGATTCGGAGAGCCTCCTCGATCCTTTTTCTCTCGGTATCATCGCGGGCGATCTTTGCGAAACCGAGCAGTTCGCCCGAGCTCCCATAAAGCGCTGTGATGGTCCCGCTGGCAAAGAATCGTGCTCCGTTGTTACGCAGATACCAGCGTGAATCCTCCACACGCCCGCCTGCCGCGGCCCTTTCGAGCTCATCCTTGGGGACACCCGCTGCTCGGTCCTCGAGCGTAAAGAGCAGCGCATTTGGCTGACCAACTATCTCGTCGAATGTAAATCCGAAAATGCGTTGAGCGCCGCTGTTCCAACTAACTATCATGCCCCGCGCATCGAGATGGAAGATCGCAAAATCGGCGATCTCCTCGACCAGAGGCTGATATGGCCATGTACCGAAGATCTCTTCTAGATCCGGAGTATGAGGCATTTAGGTGAAAATGAATCCGTAATCGACTTTCCGAATGTTTTTAAGGGTTCTGATTCGTTTCAGTCTACATTATCCGTCGAAGTGGCAACAACAATTAAGCGGGGACCCGCACACAGATAGCAGCCGATATGGCCTCAAGAAACTTGTCCACCAATTTCTTATTGAAGATCGAAGTCGAATGACGATATCTGACACTGCTGAAACCAAATTTTGTCACTTCCCCAATTGTCCACGAGGCAGTTTCGGTCCAATCGTGGATCAAAGATCAACTAGGAGGCATTTTGCCCCGCCAATTTTCCCTTCGGTTCCACATTTCCTGTGGGCTATACCACGGCCCTGCTCTCCGGTCGAGCATAGCGGGCGAGCTAAACATAGCAAATAATGCAGTTAAATGTGTTTTAACACTGTGGTACATCACTTGCCATCTCGACCGGCGTCGCAGATCAGTGCGACGAGCAAGAACTCTTCAGCAAAAATTAGGAGCCCAACGATGTACAGCAAAAAACTCAAACAATTTATCGCCCTGGTGGCCGTATTTCTCTCGGCAGTGGCAATGACGGTTGCCCAGAAGAATGACCGTGAATCGGGTAATCAGTGGACAAAGTCGGAGAAAGAGGTGTCCTCCGAAGCCACGCTTTTCGGTGGCACGTCGTCCGATGTAGCCCTCACCAGCAAGCAAAGTGGGGCCGGTGTGCCGGTCACGATGCCGGTGACCGTCGACGCGGTCGGTGGGGAAAACAAGGTAAGATTCTCGATCAGCTACGACACCACGGTCGTTTCGAACCCGCAGGTTTCCTTCGGCGCGGACGCTTCATCAGCGACGATCACCACTAACACCTCCCTTCCTGGTATTATCGGGATCGAAGTAACCCTTCTCAACGGCGGGACGCTAACCGCGGGAATGAAGGAGATCGTAAAGGTCACCTGGGACGTCAATGCCAACGCAGCGGCGGGCAGCTATTCGATGGTGTTCGGCGATTCTCCGCTTACACGTGGAGTTTTCGACAGCGTCGGAGGCACAATGGCGTCTACCTTTACCGACGGCACCTTGACCGTTCTAGAACCTACCGCTGGCCCTGCGGTTGTATCGGGTTACGTGATGACGCCCTTCGGTGGTGGTATTGCGAGGGCTGTCGTGACGATCACGGATTTCGAGGGCAACAGCCGCATGACGATCACTAACGGATTCGGTGCATACTCGTTCGATGATATTCCGTCAGGTCAGAGCTACATGGTGACTGTGAGCCACAAAAGCTATCAGTTCATGCCTGATTCCGTCGTCATAAACGTGATGGAGACGCTGTCTGACGTCAACTTCGTCGGCTCGGCCAACTGACGCGCGGACTTCTGCTGATCAAACGTTTGGCTCTTACAATGCCGAAACAGGGTAGATTCTTCCTGCCCACAGATCACCCTTACCGCGTTACAACTTAAACTGAAGTACATAGTCCCGGCACCTCCAGGTGCCGGGACTATGTACTTTCCAATCAAGAATTGATAAATCCGCAGCGTTCGCCCAAGTAAGGACACTTACCTCCGAGTTGGGCAAAACGCCCTGCCACTTCACCCCACTACTTCCTCACCCGAGTTTTAGATCCGAAATTTTGGCTTCCACAAGAGATCGGATTCTCAAAATTCGCGGCACGCTCATTGCATTGGTCGCTGCGGAATTTCGGGCTCACTCGACTTCCTGTTAAGCCTCCAGTTTATGTCTTCGAGATCCTTCAGCGTCCACCCGAGCTCTACTCCAACCTGCTTTGTTTTTCGAGCCCGATACTGTGGCCCGGCTGTGAGGTCGGGCTATTTTTCAATTGCAGTCACATAGCGATTCACAGAAAGTGCTTCCGACCGGGAAGCCGTGCCCTAGGCGGGTGGCATTTCTGACGTGAAAGCACCAACCTCCTCCGATATCGTTTTTGCACGATCGGCCGCCGTCTAGGAGCATCATTTAATTTTCTTCACGACTGACTGAGTAAACTTTTTCCGAATATGACTCAAACGCGTAATGCCAACCTGAGGGCGCTGATAATCGACGACGAACCGCAGGTAATGAGCTTTGTGTCGGAAGTTCTGCGCGGTGAGGGATACATTGTCAGTGGAGCTCAATCCGCCGATGACGCCTTCCGGGCCGCGGAGGGTAGTGAGTGGGACCTGGTCTTTTGCGACGTCCTTCTCGGCGGGACGACCGGTTATGAGGTGCTGCGTCATTTTTCAGAGAGGTTGCCGAACACACGGTTTATCCTGATGACCGGCCACGGCTCGGCGGCCGGAGCGCTCGACGCAACATCCAAGGGCGCGTACGACTATTTGCTCAAGCCGTTTACCATCGATCAAATCATCAACGTCGCGAGGTCAGCGACGGGGCACGTGTTACAGAAAAGCGTCCGCTGCAAGGCATCGGACGCAGGTGGTCGAGGCGCCTACGTGTCGGATATTCCGTTGATCGGGGCGAGCCCCAAATTCGTCGAATGCCTCAAGATGGTCGGCCGCGTTTCCGCCACGGATCTCCCGATCCTGATCAACGGCGAGTCTGGCACGGGAAAGGAGGTAGTCGCCCGCGCGATCCATCGCCGCAGTCGGCGATCATCAGCTCCGTTCGTAGCTGTTAACTGTGGCGCAATACCGACGGAGTTGATCGAATCCGAACTGTTTGGTCACGCCCGCGGATCATTCACCGGCGCCGACCGCGAGCGTCCGGGGCTCTGGGAAGAGGCTGACGGCGGTACGATCTTCCTGGATGAAATCACCGAGACAGGTCCGCTTTTCCAGGTCAAGCTTCTTAGAGCTCTGCAGCAAGGCGAAATAAGGCGCGTCGGCTCTAACC
>Ga0247718_1000202_pt1 | contig 15255 bp, 13 predicted proteins | sample 21E_DmetaG_FD_189045 | JGI IMG/M metagenome (GOLD analysis project Ga0247718, IMG submission 189045) | Soil microbial communities from hillslope of Landscape Evolution Observatory, University of Arizona, Oracle, AZ, United States - 2-1-E_D | ecosystem: Engineered > Artificial ecosystem >...
GTCGAAGCGGCCGCAACCGGAAGTGATCGGTGACGGCGGCGAAGTTATGAAAGAGCCTTCCGGCTCGAACGGGATCGCGATTGCACCTTCCAACACGACCGCCGGGAAAGCACTGCTGCTGATAAACCCGCACACGACATTCTTCTTCCGCGCCGAGCAGCAGGCCGTGAGCGAGCAGGGGCTGAACGTTTACGGAGCGCTAACCTGGGGGCAGTTCTTTGTCTATCAGGGTTTTAATGACCGCCTCGGATGGATGCACACGTCGAGCACCGTCGACGTGATCGACGAGTTTGCGGAGCGTGTTGTTCGCCGCGGAGACAAAATGTTTTATCGGTTCGGCAAAGAGCTGCGTCCGGTCACCGTCGAAACGATCACGCTGCCGTACAAGAGCGCCAACGGCACCGCGGCGACGAGATCGTTCACCGTTTACCGCACGCATCGCGGGCCGATCGTCCGTTCGGCCGACGGCAAATGGATCAGCGTGAGCTTGATGAACAAGCCGATCGAAGCGCTGAGCCAGTCGTTTCTGCGGACTAAGGCCCGCAACTTCGAGGAGTTTAGAAAGGCTTTGGACCTAAAAGCCAATTCGTCAAACAACACGATCTACGCCGACGCGGATGGCAACATCGCTTACTTTCACCCGCAGTACATTCCGCGCCGCGACGACCGGTTCGACTGGACGAAGCCGGTCGACGGCAGCGATCCGGCGACCGAATACCGAGGACTGCATTCGCTCGACGAAGCTCCGTTCGTCAAAAATCCGCCGACCGGTTGGATACAGAACACAAACAACTGGCCCTATTCGGCCGCGGGGCCGCACAGCCCGAAGCGCGAAAACTTTCCGCGATACATGGACACGGTCGGCGAGAACGCACGCGGAATCCACGCGATCAGAGTTTTAGAAAATCGCAGGGATTTCACGCTCGATCGGCTGGTGGAAGCCGCGTACGACAGCTACCTTCCGACGTTTGCCGAGATCATTCCGCCGCTGGTGCGCGCCTTCGATGCGTTGCCGCAGAATGATCCGATGAAAACACGTTTGGTCGAGCCGATGGCCGCGCTTCGCACGTGGGATTATCGATGGGCAGCAGATTCGGTGCCGACCTCTCTCGCGGTCTTTTACGGGCTGGAACTTAACCGCCGTTTGATTGCCCGTCGCGAGAGCATCGGAAGGTACCCGGTGTATCTCGAAGCCGTTGGACGAACCTCACCGACTGAACTGACCGAAGCGTTCGCCGCAGCGGTTGACAGGCTTGCAAAGGATTTCGGGACCTGGCGGACGCCGTGGGGCGAGATCAACAGATTTCAGCGACTGACTGGTGACATCATACAGCCCTTCAGCGATGCGGGACCGAGCATCCCCGTACCGTTCACGAGCGGCAACTGGGGCTCGCTTGCGTCGTTCGGCGCTCGTACGTATCCCGGCACGAAACGGATGTACGGCACGAGCGGCAACAGCTTCGTGGCGGTCGTGGAGTTTGGAAAGGACAAGGTTCGCGCACGCGCCGTGACCGCCGGCGGCGAGAGCGGTGATCCGGCGTCACCCCATTTCAACGACCAGGCCGAGCGATACGCCAGCGGGGATTTGAGGGAAGTTTATCTTTACCGCCCACAGCTTACCGGCCGCACAGAACGGACTTACCGTCCGGGTCAATAGAGGAATTTGAGATCTTCTGCACAAACGGCCGTCGGATAACGTCTGAGTCCTTACAGACCACGACCTTTAGGTTCTTCAAACTCGATAAACGGGGATCCCGAATTTCCCGGCGAGAGAAAGAATGGCGGAAACGGACCTAAAAACAGAACGACCCGACGCATTTCCGAAGCTCGACGAAGACCAGACCAACGCGATCGCGGAACTTGCGACGTGCAAGACCTACCACGACGGTGACGTCCTGTTTCGCGCCGGCGAGACGGGATGCGTCTTTCACCTGATCAAGTCGGGCGAGGTCGAGATCGTCGATCGCTCGTCGGGCGGCGAGCCGAAGACGATACTCGTCCACGAGCCGGGCGAGTTTACCGGTGACCTCGCGGTGCTGACCGGAAGATCGTCGAACGTCGACGCGATCGCACGCGGCGAAACGGAAGTTTACGAGATGTCCGAGGAACGCCTGCGTCAGATCCTGAGCGAGCAGCCGCAGCTCAGCGATCTGATCCTGCAGAGCTTCATCGCGCGCGTCCAGGCGCTCGACGAACGCGAAGAGTTCACCGGCCTGAGTGTGATCGGCGTGGGCTCGTCGGCTGAGACGTTTCGTATCCGAGAGTTTTTGTCCAAGAACCAGATCCTTTACACATTCTTCGACATAGAGACGGACGAGAATGTCCGTTCGATGCTCGAGCCGATCGGCGTCAAAGAGACGGATCTTCCCGTCGTCGCCTTCGGCCGCGAGTGGGTGCTGCACCACCCGTCGAACGAGGAACTCGCCGAGCGGATCGGCCTCAAGCAGCAGATATCCGGGTCACTAATTTACGACGTCGCGATTGTTGGCGGCGGACCGGCCGGTTTGGCAGCGGCAGTTTACGGCGCCAGCGAGGGTTTGCAAACTATCGTGCTCGAAGAGTCGGCGACAGGCGGTCAGGCAGGCAGCAGTTCGAAGATCGAGAATTATCTTGGCTTTCCGACCGGATTGTCTGGCGCGGAACTCGCCGCGGCCGCGACAATTCAGGCGGAGAAGTTCGGTGCAGAGCTTTCTATTCCATCGGAGGTGGCCGGGCTCAGCTTTGATAACGATCTCAAGATCGTGCATCTAGGCAACGGCGAGAAGGTCAGGGCCCGGGCGGTCATCCTCGCCTGCGGTGCGGACTACCGCAAACTCGAGATTCCGGGCCGTGAACGTTACGACGGCGCCGGCGTTTATTATGCCGCGACGCACGTCGAGATACGCACATGCGGGGGCGACGCGGTTGCGCTTGTGGGCGGAGGAAACTCCGCCGGTCAGGCCGCCGTCTATCTTTCGCAATCGGCCGCGAGAGTGTTAATGGTCATACGCGAGGATGATCTCGCCGAAATGATGTCGCAGTACTTGGTCGACCGTATTCGGCAGACTCCAAATATCGAGATCCTTTCCCGGAGCGAGATCGTCGCGATGCATGGCGACGATCGGTTGGAGGAGATTGAGATTCGCAACAACAAGACCGGCGAGTCGCGAAGTGAACGCGTCGCCGGTGTCTTTTCGTTCATCGGCGCAGTTCCGCGCACGGCGTGGCTCCCGCCAGAGATTGAAAAAGATGAGCGCGGCTACATCAAGACCGGTCCCGACATCGCCGATTCGCCCCATTGGAAGCTAGGACGGCCGCCGTATTTCGTCGAAACGAGCCGCCCCGGTGTGTTTGCGGCAGGCGATGTGCGCTCGGGCTCGGTCAAGCGCGTCTCGTCAGCCGTCGGGGAAGGCGCGATGGCGATACAGTTCGTGCACGAATATCTAAAGGAAGTTCGGGATGTAGCTCGTTCAATGCGAGCAGGTGCGGTCGATTAATAATGTGGAGATAAATTAGTAATGCCCGAAACTCGTGAGTTTCGGGCATTACTATCTTTTGGATTTACTACTATCTTTAAGTTTTACTTTTCTTCCTCGCCAACGCAGGGCCCCTCAGCATCACCGTGACCAATGTGAGCCGCCAGGGCCGCCGGTCCGACCGACAGGGTCTTGGTGCCTGGACGTCCCATGTTTCTGTGGCAGACCGGCACTTTGTCATTCTCCGTCACGATGCCGCAGCTCGAACTCAGGTAAATGTCGGTGCTGCCAAACGTGTAACCAAAATCGTAAAGTTCAAAAGTATACAGTCCGCTGCCGGTGATCATCCGGCTGACGTTAATAGGGTTGACGCCGGCATAGGATGTCTCCACCGGCTCGCCGACCATTTTCATGGGATCCAGCAACGTGTACGAGAAACAGTTTCGCAGTCTCCCGCACACGGTCGACCCATTGACGGTTATAACATTGTCCACGATCATCTGACCGCCGTCAGGACCAGACAAGATGGAATTTGTCGGGCCTCCCAGCGGACAGCTGAGATAAACCTGCGTGGACGCGAAGGGACCGAATTGCGCGCCTGCGTCGATAGCGACCGCGTCGAAAAGTTTAACAGTATTTTGGGCCGCAGCGGCTGAAGCAGTGACGACCAGGGTAAGCATGAGCAGCATGAAACGGATTTTCATAAAGTTCTCCAAAAAAGTTGTTCTGGGTCGATTTTGAGCCGCTCATATCATTGCTGACCTATTGCGGCATCAAAGGCGGGCCGGTTAGATAATCTATCAACCGCCACGGCACTAATGGGCAACGGCCGTGCCATTGAGGGAACTGTTGGAAAGACAGGGTTTATGCAGATGAAGCTCAGGTCGGGCCACTTCCGGGAGAATTAAAAAAAATCAATCATCGGTCAAACTGACCGATGTTGAGCAATCAGATCGGGCATCACTCGGGTGCGCGGTTGAATGGTTCAGCGCTTCCAATCAGTTTCGGAATTTCTGGCTAACCATTAACCCACGTCGTCCGCCGTCCATGATGCCGATGCCAAGGCGTCCGAAATTAGGGTTCAGAATATTAGCTCGGTGGCCGGGCGAGTTCATAAGCCCGGTGTGAGCGATCTGGACGGTCGGCGCGAGGGCGAGGTTTTCCCCAGCTGTGCGGAATTTGACATTCGCCGCCTTCATTCGATCGAAAGGATCAGTCCCGTCCGGCGTGTAGTGCGAGAAGTAGCCGCGGGCAAACATATCGGCCGAGTGCCGGCGGGCAACTTCGGTGAGCTCGGGGTCAGCGGCAACCGGCTTGAGCCCGCGGCTGGTGCGCTCCTGATTGACAAGGTCGAGCATCTGGGCTTCCAGTTCGGGGCGCGGAGTTGTGTTTTCTACCTTGAACGGCAATTCGACCAGTTCGTCGGAACCCGGCTGAATCGTCGTGACCCGGTTGAGCGTCTGCCGGACCGCCGGATCGAAGACGGGTGCAAGCGCGGTCTCGATGCTGTCGGTATAGGAGGCGAATCGGTCTGCAAACAAGCTCTCCTGTGCCGCCCGGCTAATGCCATCAGCCATCGGCATTGCAAACAGCAGCGCCGAGATGATAGCGGCCATTATCAGCCCGTTTGCCACGCCCGGTAGCGTGCCAAGAATTTTGTTGGTTCTCGAGAGATGAGCGTCCCGGCCGAGCCGACGAAGTATTGCCCAGCTAAGCATGTGAATCAGGAGGCTGACCACCATCACCACAAGAATGAAGCTGATCGGGTTGCGCCAGGTCTCGGTCCAGTCCGTGACGCGCTCGAGAATTGCGGAAAGTGGTTTGTACAGAAAGAGAGCTGCGAACCAGCTGACAAACCATCTGACGAGATCCAGAAAACTCAGTATGAAGCCGCGATGCCATCCCGCCATGACGCTTAGGAGGATGATCAGCACAAGCACGATATCTACCCAATTGATGCCCATCTCATTACTCAGTTTGACTCATGCGCGCCTATCGCTTCTGTATCCGCCCGTTCAATCCGCGTAACAAGTAACAATATTGCCGCATTTTACATAGCCGTCTTTTACGGTGCACCAGGTGGCTCAAACGCCAAAAATGTTCGCACACACTCTAAGCGCTCCACGACAGTTGGCCACTGAGCGGCCGAAAACGCCGGTTGATCGAAAGTTGCTTCCCACGCGGTGTGGGCCAACACTCAGCCGATCGTGGGCGAACGGGTAGTAATTTTCAGCTTTGCTTTATGACATAGCTCGATTTCGCCCTAACGACGACCTTTGGTCTTGAGACTTGGATCTTGATCTTTCTCCGCTCTCCTGGTTTGCCAGTATCTTCCGGATAATACCCGACGGAATACTGCCGTCTCAGTTCCTCCGCGATGCCGGCGAACGATGCTTCAAGATTCGTCACCGTGTCGGCATCGAACATACGTCCGCCACTGCTCGCGGCCAGCGTTTCAAGGTAAACCTTGCCCTTTTCGTACTCGGCGGGGCTTTGGCCCCTGCGGGCTCGAGCCCAGGTGCCCCGCGGCAGCTGAAGTCCGGGAAGCGAGGCGATCACGCCACTCAGATCGACGCCAGGCGCACCTGTTTGTGCGTTGTCGTTCGGACGTTGCATGGTGTCGTAGCGGATCGGGTAGATCAGTGCATCGATTTCCTCGACCGCCGCGATCGTGCTCTCGAAGCTGGCCCGGCGAGACGTAGTGTCTACGCCGTCCGTAAAGATCACGACGGCTTTGCGCCCGGGTATCTTCAGAGGATCGAGGTTGACCACAGCATCGATCGCGTCATAGAGACCAGTACCGCTGCCGAATTGAGATTTATAGATCGCGGCATACAGCTTTTGCCGTTCAGATGTCGGCTCCGGTGTGAGCAGCTTGACGCGGCTGTCAAACGCCACGACCAGCACCTTGTCATTCGGGCGTAGCTGATTGACAAATGTCACTGCCGCGTAATGGATCTCGTCCATCTTGTATTTCGTTGAGGGACTCGTGTCGATCATCAGAATTACGGTGAACGGCTGCTCCTCGGAACGAAAGTAAGTGATCCTCTGAGGCACGCCGTTCTCGAGAATCTTGAAGTCCTTCTTCTTGAGTCCGGGTATGAAGCGTCCATTCCGGTCCAAAACCGATACAGGCGTGGTCACGAGGTTAGTGTCCACGGTGATTACCTCGTCTTCGGCGTCACCCTTTTTCGGGGTGGCCGGCTGGGCGGGAGTGGTCGGTGCGGGCGAGTTCGGGCGGTTCAATGCTGGAGGTTGGTCGCGAGCGGGCGTCGCGGGTGCGTCGTTCTTGATTACAGGCGCGCGCGGATCAGGTTTGCCGCCGCTGTCTTGTCCCAGGCCAAATATGGTCATTGACCCGAGCAGTAGAATGCACAGTGTCAGTCTTGCCATTAGATTTTTCCTCCTTGGTTTGGATCTCTCTTGGCGCGCGAAAGGTCGAGCCGGATGCGGGGTCGGTAAATGATAGACGTTCGCTGCTCCGCGGCGGTCACAGATGTAGAATGGTTAACCGAAAGGCTGGATCGCAGCAGTGGGCGCGGAAAGAATGCTCGGTCGGAGTGCCCGATCGTGTCGGAGAGAGCCGCAGTGTGTATGTACTTCGACACCGCTGACCTGCTCGCGGTCGGGTTTATGAGAAGAAAAGCCTTTTGCCATTAACGCCGACAGCCCTTCTTCTTGCCCGACCGCTTACCTTTGCTTCGTTGCAAAGACAAAACACCACGGCCACACGCTTTATGACAAAATTGAAAAAAATAAGTGTCTGATACAAATTCGCCAATCGGACCGCGTAACAGTTAGTCGCCGGGAATCGGCTCCCGGAGAGATAATTTGTGGGAAGGAGATTGATATGAACAAGACGGCAGTATTGGAAAGCGTGACAACTCGTCCGGAGGAGACGGCGGTAACACCGGACGGCATTTTGCAGATCGGTTTTGGCTTTTGGGCGTCCAAGACGTTACTGAGTGCTATCGGGCTTGGATTGTTTACGGAACTTGCGCAAAAGCCGTCGACCGCCATCGAGATCCGCGAGAAACTCGGTCTGCACCCGCGAAGCGTCAATGATTTTCTCGATGCTCTGGTTTCGATGCGGCTTCTCGAGCGCGACGCCGACGGCGTCTACTCGAACGCGCCCGAGACCGACCTGTTTCTCGACAAGGCAAAACCGTCGTACATCGGCGGTGTGCTCGAGATGTGCGACGAGCGACTGTATGGATTTTGGGGTTCGCTAACCGAAGGTTTGCGTTCCGGTCAACCGCAAAACGAGGCCAGGGACGGCGGTCGGGGGCTCTTCGAAACGTTGTACGCCGACCCGGCCAGGTTGGAAGGCTTTTTGAGCGCGATGACCGGTTTGAGCCTGGGCGCCGGCCGGGCAATCGCCGAAAAGTTTCCCTGGCAGGGCTACAAGACGTTTGTCGACGTCGGCGGCGCACAGGGCGGGGTACCCGTTCAGGTAGCCCTGGCTCACCCGCATCTGACGGGCGGCAACTTCGACCTGCCCGAAGTTGGGCCGATCTTCGAAAAGTATGTTGCCAACAACGGTCTCACGGACCGGCTGAAGTTTTATCCCGGCAGCTTTTTCACCGACGAGTTGCCAAAGGCCGACGTACTGATCATGGGCCACATCCTGCACGATTGGAATCTCGAGGAGAAAAAGATGCTCCTCCGCAAGGCATACGACGCTCTGCCCGAGGGCGGGTCCTTGATCGTCTTCGAAGCGCTGATCGACAACGACCGTAGAGAAAATACGTTTGGCCTGCTGATGAGTCTGAACATGCTCATCGAAACGCCGGGCGGCTTCGACTTCACTGGAGCCGACTGCGAAGCCTGGATGCGCGAAGCCGGGTTCCGCCAAACCCGCGTGGAGCATCTGGTCGGACCGGATTCGATGGTGGTGGGAGTCAAGTAAAAGCGCACGAAGTTTTTTGCAAGCTGGTTGAGAAGGTCAAGCCTCGCTTTTCGGCGGGGCTTTTCGATTTGGCTCTTGGTTCACTAGGTTACAGAAAACGGCGGACGGTTGTGTCGAAATACTATCAGCATCCTGCTCGTCGGACGTTAATGGCGAAAGTACCGTTCTGTTCGAGCAGGCATTTTATTCTTTTGTTTTAGGAGCCGGAAGATGTTACAGAATCCGCAAGATATTCAGCCCAAACCACCATTCCCCGAGCAGCCGCAAAATCCTCCGGGACTGGAAAAGGAGATGACGCCAAAGCCGGATTACGGCGAAGATTCGTACATCGGCTCGGGACGCCTCGAGGGCCGGAAAGCCGTCATCACGGGCGGCGACAGCGGTATCGGCCGTGCTGTCGCTTTGGCGTTTGCTCGTGAAGGCGCGGACGTTCTGATCTCGTATCTGGACGTCGAGGAGCCGGACGCACAGGAGATCCGCCAGGCGATCGAGGACGCTGGCCGCAAGGCGGTGCTCGTTCCCGGTGACATCACCGATGAGGCACATTGCCGGACCATCATCGACCGCGCCGTTGATGAACTCGGCGGGGTCGACATTCTGGTCAACAACGCAGCTTTTCAGAGGACCCACGACAGCATCCAGGAGTTGACGACCGAAGAGATCGAACGCACATTCCGCACGAATATCTTCGCGATGTTCCACCTTTGCAGAGCGGCGCTGCCGAAAATGAAACCGGGCAGCGCAATCATCAACGTCGCGTCGATCCAGGCTTACAAACCCTCGCCGTCTTTGCTCGCGTACGCGACGACGAAGGGCGCGATCGTGACGTTCACAAAAGCTCTCAGCGATGAGGCGATCAAGCAGGGCGTCCGCGTCAACTGCGTCGCTCCGGGACCGATTTGGACACCTTTGATTCCCTCGACGATGCCGCAGGAGCAAGTGGAGACGTTCGGGCAGGACACGCCAATGGGACGCGCCGGTCAGCCCGCCGAATTGGCGCCGGTTTTCGTCTTTTTGGCCTCAAACGAGTCGAGCTACATCACCGGCGAGATCATCGGCGTGACCGGCGGGAAGCCGCTGGCCTAAGTTTCACTTTTGATCGACAGAGGGTATATGATCCACGACCACACTTCACAGTCGACACCACCAATCATGCCGCAAGGCGATCCGCCGAGCGTCGAGCCCGGCAGGGCCGATCCGCTGGCGGATCCATATCCGGTAACCGATCCGATCCCGGATCCAAATCCTAATCCAGGCCCCGACCCGGCGCCGGGGCCGCCCGAGCCGATACCGCAATATCCGCCCGATGTGACGTTTTGAAGCGATGATTAGAGCGGTGATTTTCGATATTGACGGCACTCTCGTCGACACGGTCGATATGCACGCCGAGGCGTGGCAGCGGGCGTTTCGGGAAGTCGGTAAAGAGCTCGGCTTTCAGGCCGTGCGCGATCAGATCGGGAAGGGCGGCGATCAGTTGCTCCCGGTATTCCTGTCCGAGAGCGAGGTGGACGAGTTCGGCGAAGAGCTGACAAAACGGCGAGGGGACTTGTACCAGTCCGAATATATGCACAAGGCCAAGCCGTTCCCGATGGTGCGAGAGCTTTTCGAGCGGATCAGGGCCGACGGTAAACAGATAGCCTTGGCGTCCAGTGCTCCAGAAGAGGAACTCGAGTTCTACAAAAAGCTCACGAACATCGCCGATCTTCTCGAGGACGCGACTTCGGCCGACGACGCCGAGAAGTCAAAGCCCGAACCGGACATCTTTGAGGCTGCGGTGAGCAAACTGGAGGGAATCGAGGCTAACGACTGCATCGTCATCGGCGACACGCCCTACGACGCGATCGCGGCCGGAAGGGCAGGGATCAAAACCATCGGCGTTCTCTGCGGCGGCTTTCCGGAAAACAGCTTGGCTGAATCGGGTTGCATCGAGATCTACCAGGACCCGGCCGACCTGCTCGCACGCTACGAGCAATCCGCGATCAAACGGGGCGATGCGTCAGCACAGTGGCGGGCCGTTTGACGTCGAGCGGCGGCGCAGATCCAAGCAGACGCTTGACGGCCCCGCCGAGGCGGAAAAGATCGTTTGGTTTGATGAGATATTCGTTCGCGCCGGCTTCGAAGGCCTGTGCCCGGTCCACGTCGCGGACGGCTCCCGTGTAGAAGATAACCGGACTGCCCGATCCGCTCCGCCTGATCCACTGGCACAACTCCGCACCATCCATCCCCGGCATCCGGCGGTCAAGTACGTAGAGGTCGAAAGGTTGGGCCGAGATCAGCCGGATCGCCTCGGCGGCACTCTGTGCACCCTCGACGATCAGATTTTCATTTGCATTTTTTAGCACGAAAGAAAGCAGTTCGAGCGAATCGCTGCTGTCTTCCACACATAAGATGCGCCACATGCCGATACTCCTATTTGTGTCGCTGTCGCTGTCCAGTTTTACAGATTGGGGGCGAACGAAGGTTGAACGAGTGTCAACTATAGCCGCTTTTCACTGCTCATTCAACCATTCTGTTGTTGCATCGAAATAATTCCTTCGCGGTTGGATGGTTATCTTAAGCGCAGCATCAAGGGACGCCCCGTCGGAGCCGGGGCTGGGCGGATCCTCCGTAGCTCATCCCGATCGAGACTGGATGCTCGGAATGACGAACGCAGTGCCCGCCCCGATTTGATACGGCATGTGGACCGGCAGCTCCGTGCAAACCGATAGGCCAGCCCGCCACCGTCGCGCCGACAACTCTTAATCCTTTACAACCGAAAGACTTCGGGATCGACCTCCATGTAGCTGCGGTGAGCGATCAGGTTTCGGAATATAAGTTGCGTGCCTACCCTCATACGCTGACAGCACCGTACTCCTGCGGAACGCACCTTGTTCTGTTGGAGCGAGTGTCGTCCCCGAAGGAGGATTCTATGGCGGCAAAGGCAGGCAAAAAACCAGATGGTGACCCCGACGAGTCCGCGATCAGAGAAACGAAGTCGACGGTGATACCAGTCATCCACGAGCAGGCGACGGTGAGTAAGCGGGTCGTCGAGACCGGACGCGTCCGGATCGCCAAACACGTCCGCGAGTACGAGGAGGTCGTCGACGTTCCTCACTATCAGGAAGAGGTCACGATCGAGCGCGTGCCCGTTAATCAACAGGTCGACGCGACCCCCGAGATCCGTCGCGAAGGCGACACGACCATCATTCCCGTGGTCGAAGAGCGGTACGTGGTCGAAAAACGACTATTCGTCGTTGAAGAGTTGCATGTCAAACGGGAGAGGCACGAACGGCACAATCCTCAAACGGTGCGCGTGCTCAAGGAACACGTCGAGGTGGAGAGGATCCCGCCCGGCAAGTCCCCCCGCCGCGGCGCAGGCGCCCGACAGCAGGCGGCCGATCACGGCGATTCAAAGCAGTCAAGGAGGTGACAATGACACACACAGTAATTGGATTATTCGACAACAGAGCCGATGCGGAGGCCGCGATGGCCGAGCTGACGGCCCAGGGCTTCGGGCAGGGCGACATCGATATTTCGAATCGAAGGTTCGATGAAGCAGCGACGGGCGACGAAGGTTATAACAACGCCACCAGCGGCGGCGGCGGCACGACCGGTACCAGCGAGGGATTCGGCGACAAGGTGTCCAATTTCTTCAGTTCGCTCTTCGGCGATGACGAACCGGCAGCACGCAATTATACAAACGCCGCGAGCGAGGCAGAGGCCATCTTGACCATACAGGTCGACTCCGAAGAGCGAGCCAGGCTCGCTCAGGACATAATGGACCGCCACGACGCAATCGACATCGACGAGCGGGGCAGCAGCAGCAGCAGCAGCAGCGGCGGTTCATACGGCCAGCAGAACTATACCGGTTCAAACGCCGGTGCCACCGGCAGCGGCTACACCGAGACCGAGAACAGCGGAGACGTGAACGCTCGATCCACGATCCCCGTCGTTGAGGAAAACCTCAACGTTGACAAGCAGGAGGTCGAGCGCGGCGGGGCACGGATTCGAAGCCGCATCATCGAGCGACCAGTCAAAGAGAACATCCGGCTCCGCGAAGAGCACGTCGTTGTAAATCGTCGGCCAGTCGACCGGGAAGTCACCGACGCCGATTTGCAGAATTTCCGTCCGGGTGAGATGGAGATCACCGAGCGGGCCGAAGTCCCGATCGTCGGCAAACAGGCCCGCGTGGTCGAAGAGATCGAGGTCGGCAAGGAAGTCACAGAGCGCGACGAGACGATCAGGGAAACCGTCCGCGGGACCGACGTCGATGTCGAGCAGTTCAACAGTGACGCGGATAACGCCACAGGTACCAGAGCACGGCGGGCGCGGCCCTAAGTAGCTTTGCGGTAACCACAAGGGAAAAAGCCGGCTTCAGATGGAGCCGGCTTTTTCGTCCCTGCGGAGCTGAAGGCATAGATGATCGCTGACATTCTGAAGCACTTCGAATTTTCATCTATAATCCCGGAGTAATGAGTGAAGTAGTAAATGTGATCGGCGGCGGCCTCGCCGGTGTCGAAGCGGCCTGGCAGGCGGCCGAATCTGGTGTCAAGGTTCGACTATACGAAATGCGCCCCCTCACACAGACGCCCGCTCACCGGACCGATCAGCTCGCCGAGATTGTTTGCTCGAATTCGCTGAAGTCGGACGAGCCGGGAACTGCGCCTTATCTTTTGAAGGAAGAACTACGCCGCGGCCGCTCGCTTGTGATGGAGGCCGCTGCGGCGACCCGCGTTCCGGCGGGTGCGGCGCTCTCGGTCGACCGGATCAAGTTTGCCGAATACATCACTCAAAGAATCGAGCAGCACCCGAATATCGAACTCGTCCGCGAAGAAGTAAAAGAAATTCCCGCCGACCAGATCACTATCATCGCGACCGGCCCGCTGACATCCGACGCCCTGACGGCCGCCATCATGAAGTGGACCGGCGACGATCAGCTTTACTTTTACGACGCGATCGCGCCGATCGTCGCGGCCGACTCGATCGACATGTCGATCGCCTTTAAAGCCGCACGTTACGGGAAGGGCGGCGACGATTACATCAATTGTCCGTTCGACCGGGAGCAGTACGAGACGTTTTACAACGAGCTGGTGAACGCGAAGTCGGTCCCGCTGAAAAGGTTTGAGGAAACGCACTGGTTCGAGGCCTGCCTGCCGCTCGAAGAATTAGCCCGCCGCGGAGTCGATACACTACGCTTCGGCCCTATGAAGCCGAAAGGTCTGCCCGATCCACGGACCGGACAAGAGCCGTACGCCTGCGTTCAGCTTCGTCAGGAAAATTTGATGGCCGACGCGTACGGGCTCGTCGGATTCCAGAATCACCTCCGGTACGGCGAGCAGGCTCGGATAATCCGCCTAATTCCCGGACTGGAAAACGCCGACATCCTGCAATACGGCCAGATCCACCGCAACACGTTCATCAACTCGCCGAAGATCCTCAACGAAGACCTCTCGACCCGAAAGAACCCGCGCCTCTTCTTCGCCGGCCAGATCACCGGCGTCGAAGGCTACGTCGAGTCCGTCGCCACCGGCTGGCTTGCAGGCCTCAATGCGGCCCGTGTTCTTCGCGATCAAACAATGCTTACCGCGCCGGTCACATCCGCGATCGGCGCGCTTTGCCGTTACGTCTCGAACGTCGAGACCAAAAACTTCCAGCCCGTCAACATCACCTTCGGCCTGCTCGAGCCGCTGCCCGTGGAATTGCGCAAGAAACACCGCAACAAGCGCGAGCGACATGTCATACAGGTTGAAAGAGCCCTGAAGGATTGGGACGAATGGATCGAGACCAATGCTTCCCGATCGCAGTTTTCAGCTAGTATTTGCTGAGTGATTCGGTCGAAACCTTAGTCGCGTCAGCGACTATTGAATTTAGCCGTGGGTTTCAACCCACGGGAAAGAAGAGAAAACCAACCGCGTCGCGTTAGCGACGCCTGAATCCAATGGCGAACACATATTCTTCATTGTTCTATCACGTTGTGTTTAGCACGAAACACCGACAAGATTTCATATCTCAAGAGATCGAAAACCGCGTTTGGGCATATACGGGCGGCATTGCCCGCAAGCATCAAATGACGGCACTCCAAATCGGCGGCATCGATAACCACATCTACGCTCTCGTAATGGCCAAACCCGTGCATTCGCCGAGCCAGATAGCACAACATCTCAAAGGCGAGTCGTCGAAGTGGATCCATGAAGAATTTCCGAAAATGATCTGGTTCAATTGGCAGGATGGTTATGGGGTGTTCTCGGTGAGTAAATCAAAGGTAAGCGACGTGATCCAATACATTAAACATCAGCGACAACACCACGAAACAGAGTCGTTTGAAGAAGAGTACGAACGGTTGATAAGGCTGCACGGCGTCGAGTATGATTCGAGATTTCTTTTGGATTAGCTTGCGATTCAGCCGTCGCTGACGCGACGTGATCCATCCGGCCGCCTTTCCGTGGGTTGAAACCCACGGCTAAATTCAAGTGCCGCTGACGCGGCCATTTTCTATGGATTCCAACGGCCTTTTGATTACTAGTTTTATCTTCATTGTCGCGGGCCTTTACTCATCGGTCGGCCACGGCGGGGCCTCCGGCTATCTGGCGGTGATGGCCCTGCTCGCGGTTTCGCCGGCGGTGACTCGCCCGACGGCGCTGGTGTTGAATGTTTTTGTCGCTTCGATCGCGGCTTTCAAGTTTTATCGCGGTGGACATTTTTCGTGGCGGACGTTTTGGCCTTTCGCGGCTGCCTCGGTCCCGTTCGCGTTCATCGGCGGAAGGATCGCGTTGCCGACCGACGTATACAAGGGGATCCTGGGCTCGGTCCTGATTCTGGCGGCGGTCAGGCTGGCGTGGAACTTAAAGGAGAGCGAAGAGGCGAAAGCGCCGCAACTTTTTCTAGCTTTGGTCATCGGAGCCGTTATTGGTT
>Ga0247718_1000203_pt1 | contig 15193 bp, 26 predicted proteins | sample 21E_DmetaG_FD_189045 | JGI IMG/M metagenome (GOLD analysis project Ga0247718, IMG submission 189045) | Soil microbial communities from hillslope of Landscape Evolution Observatory, University of Arizona, Oracle, AZ, United States - 2-1-E_D | ecosystem: Engineered > Artificial ecosystem >...
AGACCGCGCCGTAGGCGTATGGATTAGCGGCAAAAGCAGTGAACCATGCGTTTGCTGCAGCGATACCGCCGACGCCAATTGCCGAGAGGCCGGTGAAGACCATCTGCGGAAGCAAGAGGAGGGAAAGCGCGAAGATAATCGGCATAACGCCCGCCTGAAGAAGACGAATCGGAAGGTACGTGGTTGCGCCCTGGCTTGATGCCTGGCCGCGTGATGCGCGCGCATAGGCAATCGGCACTGAGCGCTCAGATTCAGCAACCATGACCACGCTGTAGATCACGATGAGGCCGATGATAAAGAATGCGATGTACGCAGGAATATTTGCTGCAGTTGCAGTGAAGAGCGCCTGCGAGATACCGCCCGGGATTGCCGCAAGAATGCCGGCAAGGATGAGGAGCGAAACACCGTTGCCGATGCCAAATTCAGTGATGAGCTCGCCCACCCACATGAGAAGAATGGAGCCTGCAGCCACGAGGAAGACGTTCACCGCGAACTGGAACGCACTCATCGGAAGAAGGATGCCCTGGCTCTCAAGGAGTGAGAGGAACGCAACGCCCTGAAGGATCGCAAGCGGGATGGTGAGCATGCGTGCCCAGGTGATGAACTGGGTACGTCCTGCCTCCCCTTCCTCGCTGTACATCTTCTTCACCTTAGGGAAGAGCACAGTTGCAAGCTGCATGATGATGGACGCCGTAATATACGGGCCCACGCCAAGCATCACGAGCGAAAGCTGTGAGAAGCCGCCGCCGGAGAACACCGAAAGAAGGCCGAGGAACTGATTGTTCAAGAAGAACTGCTCAAGGCGCACGAGGTCAACGCCCGTGATCGGAATCGCTGCAAGGAAGCGGAATACGACAATAGCACCAAGGAGGAACAGGATGCGTCCCCTTAGTGTTTTGTCTCCGAGTATTACTGCGAACTTGTGGATCCAGCGAGAAAGCATGGTTAGAGGATTGAGCCGCCTGCGGCCTCGACAGCAGCCTTGGCAGAAGCCGAAGCGGCGCAGTTCGAGATTGCGAGGGCCTTTCCTAGTGTACCAGTGCCGAGGATCTTGACCGGAAGGATGCGTCCGCCGCGTGAGCCTACGAGACCTGCACGGTTAAGCGTTGCTGGCGTTACGGTTGCCCCTGCCTCAAATGCCTTATCGAGGGCTGAGAGGTTCACTGCAACGTAGGCCTTCTTTGAATCGTTCACGGTGCGTGCGCGGTTCTTACCGTGTCCGCGGCGCTTTGGAATCTTCTTCAAGAGGTCGCGCATCTCAGGGCGCTTCTTGCGGCCTGCGCGTGCATTCTGGCCCTTGGTACCGCGGCCTGAAGTCTTACCGCGCTTTCCACCACGACCTACACGAGGTGAGGTGATGCGCTTTGTTTTTGCTGAAAGTGTGTGTGCCTGCATACGCGTATAGGTTAGCGAGCCTGGAGGGTCTTAAGCGCTGCAACCGTTGCGCGTGCAATGGTGAGCTTGTTCTTAGTGCGGGTGAGAATCTTCGCAACCACGTCGGTTACGCCCGCGTACTCAAGGACGGTACGCATTGCAGAACCTGCAACGAGACCGCGACCCTTAGAAGGTACGATTGAAACGGTTGATGACGCGTACTTGGTTGAAACGTCGTGCGCGATTGAGTTGCTCTTGGTGAGCGGAATGGTGATCATGTGGCGGCGTGCATCGCGTACTGCCTTGTCGATAGCAAGCGCAGTGTCTGCACCCTTGCCAAGACCAACACCAACACGGCCCTTGCGGTCGCCGATAACGACGGTAACGCTAAACGAGAAGCGGCGGCCACCGGCCATAACACGGGCCACGCGGCGCACGTCGATCGTTGCCTGATCGAACTCGCTGCGCTCACGAGGTGCGCGCTCACGAGGACGGCCTCCTCCGCGGGGATTGTTGCGGCGACCACGAACGGCATCACGGCCGCGCGGTGCGTCAGCAAGAGGCGCTGCTGCTGTAGCTGTCTCAGGCACCTTGTTCTCAGTTGTTGCGGTATCAGTCATAGTAAGTATTAGAAAGTGAGGCCTCCAGCACGTGCTGCCTCAGCAAGTGCGCGAATCTGCGCTGCGTAGGTGTAGCCACCGCGGTCAAAAACGACTGCAGCAATACCCTTCTCCTTAGCGCGAGCAGCGATTGCTTCGCCAACCTTTACCGCCTGCTCGCCAAGGGAACCCTTGAACTCGCGACCGTGTGCGCTTGCAAGCGTTACGCCAGCAGCATCATCAATAAGCTGCACCGAGATGAAGCGGTTTGAACGGTATACGGCGAGGCGTGGGCGCTCTGCGGTTCCGCTCACCTTAGAGCGAATACGCTCGTGACGGCGGACACGAAGTGCCTTCTTAGAACTGACAGCTGTCTTAGGTAGTTGTGGCATATGCTATACGGCTTTCTTGCCCTGCTTGCGGCGGATGACCTCATCCTCGTACTTGATGCCCTTTCCGAGGTATGGCTCAGGACGCTTCAGGTCGCGGATCTCGGCAGCGAACTGGCCGACCTTCTGCTTGTCTGCGCCTTCGATAGTAATAACGTTCTTCACGACGGTTGCGGTAAGTCCCTGCGGAACCTTTGCTGAGACAGGGTGTGAGAAGCCGAGTGCAAATACGAGCTCATCACCCTTTAGCTCAACCTTGTAGCCAACACCGTTAATGATAAGAACCTTCTTGAACGGCGTCTGGACGCCCTCGATCATTGCGCGCACGTGCGCTGCGTAGGTGCCGGTAAGAGCGCGCGCGAGGCGGGTGTTGTTCTTAGGAGAAACAACGATACCCTCAGGCGTCACCTCGATAGCGATCGATGAGTGCACATCCTTTGAAAGAGTCTCCTTGTCACCTTTTACAGTGAACATGCCGTCGGTTGACGTGACAGTTACCTTAGAAGGCACGGCGATAGGCTTTTTTGCGAGGCGTGACATAAGCAGTATTACCAAATCTCAAAGAGGTTCTCGCCACCAACACGGTCACGACGTGCCTCCTTATCTGAAAGCACACCCTTAGGGGTTGAAAGGATGCGAGCACCAAGACCGTTCTTTACGTTGTGTGCATCGCGAGCCGGCACATAGAGACGGCGGCCAGGCTTTGAGATGCGCTTTACGTCGCGGATCTTGTGATTGCCCTTTGCATCGTATGCGAGCGTTACATTCAAGACGCGAGGATCCTTCTTTGAAACCTCGACATCGGCGACGAAGCCGAGCTCCTTCAGCTTGAAGGCAATCGCCTCAAGATGCTTTGAACGAGGCACATTGACTGAAGTATTGCCGATTGCACCGGCATTCTTGAGTCGAATAATGAAATCGCCTACGCGGTCGGTTACCATGATGCTTTCTTTACGCCAGGAATCTTACCTTCGCGGGCAAGCTCGCGGAACATGATGCGAGAAAGACCGAATGCGCGGAGGTACCCACGGCCACGGCCAGTAAGTGCACAGCGGTTCTTAAAGCGAACCGGTGAGGAGTTCTTCGGAAGCTTCTGTAGACCCTCGTAATCGCCGGCAGCCTTAAGAGCAGCCCGCTTTTCAGCGTACTTGAGCGCGAGCTTTGCGCGCTTTTCGTTTCGTGCGAGTTGTGATGTTTTGGCCATACGAAAAAGAGCTCCGAGGAGCGTGCAAGTAATGTATCAGTAAGGAAATACGCTGTCAAATATATGAAGATCCCCCGCCCACACATGCGTGCGGGCAGGGGCTCTGCGTAGCCTAGCCGTGAACCAGAAAGATGGTCCCGGCCGGGTACATGGGCGCCGGACCGTGTAAAAGCTCGATCTGGTGGCCGTTTTGGCGGTCGTAGACCACCTCAATGACCACCGACGGGCCGCTGACCCGCGTAAAGACCACGAGCTTGCGGCCGGTAAGATCAGCTCCGAGCGGGCGGACACGCCAGCGGCAAGTCAGGATCTCGATCAGCCAAGGCACATAGACTGCCCGGTCGTTGCCGGTCCAGAGGTGATGCGTGAGCCGCTCGATCGGCATGTCGACCAGCGCCTCGACGAACCTGATCCCCTTCTCCGGCACGAGCGGCCCTTGAATGGGCGGTGAGCTCCTGAAGAAGGTCCAGAACCGCGGATGTACGGAACTGAACACGCCGCCCTCGAGAAGACGTTTCACTGCCTTGTGGATGTCGAACGAGCGACCATGCCCTACTCCTCGCGGGTTGAGCTGGCCGAGTTCACGGAATTGCTGCGGAGCGTCGTCTTGGACGGCCGCGCTCGCTGAATTGGTCATGGAGACCGCTCCCTAGTACGCTGCCGCCTTGATTGGCGTGTAGAACCCAGTATGGATCCGTTACAGCCAGCAAAGGCTTTAAGGCCCCTCTTGGCTATAACGGATTACAGAATGAACAAGCCCAGGACTCCTTATACCGTAGAGTCAGCGAAATGGAAATGACTCACCCCCGCCCACACGATGTGCGGACGGGGGTTGTGGCCAAAGTCTAGCTTGGCTTTGAGACGAGGAAGACGGTTCTGGGTTCCCACACCCACGGACGGTCGAGCGGGACGCGGCCGAGCGAGTGGCCCTTCTGCCAGTCGATCCTGCCACGAACGGTCCGAAGGCCGTCGGCGAGATTCGTGCGAAACGCGATCTGAGTACCCGTGGGAACCAGATTCTTGAACGTGGGCGCCGCGGCGCCGACCCGCAGGATTTCAGCCAGATGGAACCAGTACAGATACGCGGTGAGCCCGGAGTACTGTGCAAGCTGATCCCACATGGGCTCATCGAGCGGCACCTTGCTCGTATAGAAGCCGACGGCCCCTTTAGGCACGCCGACTTCAGTCGCCACTTCCGTGGTTTCCTGAAGCCGGGCCGCGATCTCGACGATGTTCACGTCCGACCGTATGAGAAAGTCCCTCACGGGCTTTTCCTCAGGATGAGCCGGCACGCGCAGCCGGCCCAGTGATTCAAACGGAACCATTCCGCTATTCCTTCTTCAACATGAGCGTGAGCGCTCCTACATATTAGATTACAACAAAATACATAAAAGTAAAGAGCCCTCGCACGAGGGCTCTTTACTTAGCGTTCGCTTAGGAAGCGCGGAGTGGAAGGCCGAGGTGGCGGAAGAATGCTTCTGCCTCCTTCTTGGAGCCTGCAGTCGTCACGATGGTGATCGCAAGACCGAAGACGTCCTTGAGGTCCTCGTCAGCAGTCTCAGGGAAGATAGAGTTCTCCTTGATGCCGATGGTGATGTTGCCCATGTCATCAATCGCGGTTGGCGGAAGGCCGCGGAAGTCGCGCGTGCGAGGGAGCGCGATGTGGATCAACTTATCGAGGAAGTCGAACATGCGTGCACCGCGGAGCGTCACCTGGTATCCCACGATCTCGCCTTCGCGGAGCTTGAATGAAGCGATAGACTGGCGCGCTGCACGAGGTGATGGCTTCTGGCCAGTAATGCGTGCGAGGCGCTCCTCAACGATCTTCATCTTGTTCTTGTCAGCCTTGCCGACGCCTGATGAGACGACCACCTTGAGAATGCGAGGTGCAGCCATGCGGTTGGTGTAGCCGAACTCGCCTGAAGTCGCCTCAAATGCGGTCTGCTGTTTCTGTTTTGAAAGCATCATATACGTAGAGGTTACTTGAGGGTCGTGCCGCTCTTCTTAGTAACGCGGACGTTCTTGCCGTCCTCGGTCTTGCGACCAATGCGGGTAGGCTTCTTAGCTTCGCTGTCCATGAACATGACGTTTGAGGCGTCAATCGCGCGAGGACGCTCGATAATGCGGCCTGACTGGCGAGGACCGGTCTTGCGCAAGTGGCGCTTTACCATGCCGATGCCTTCAACGACAACCTGATTGGTTGACGGGAATACGGTCATAATCGTGCCGGTCTTACCCTTGTCCTTTCCTGATACCACCATAACGGTGTCGCCTTTCTTGAGTTTCATTTTCATACGCAAATGTATTACACGACCTCAGGCGCAAGCGAGGCGATGTTCTGCCAACCGCGGTCGACCAAATCGCGCGGCACGGGACCGAAGACACGGTTTCCCTTAGGACCCATTTCCTTACCCTGCTTCTCGATAAGCACGACGGCGTTATCGTCAAAGCGGACGTATGAGCCGTTTGCGCGGCGGAACGCCTTCTTCTGGCGTACGACCACAGCCTTGTAGATGTCCTTCTTTTTAACTGGCTTGCGTGGTTCTGCAGTCTGAATAGACACAACCACGACATCGCCGAGTTCTGCGTAGCGGCGCTTTGAGCCGCCGAGCACCTTGAAGACGCGCGCAACTTTTGCGCCTGAGTTGTCTGCAACGGTGACGATTGTCTGTGGCTGTACCATACGCTACTTAGCTAGTTTGAAACTCTTATTCTTTGATATAGGGCGGCATGCCACGATCGTGACCTCATCCCCTACCTGCGCCGTGTTGCCCTCGTCGTGCACGAGGTACTTCTTGGTGCGGGTCTGGTACTTCTGATACTTCGGGTGCTTCACGTAGCGAGAAACCGCAACGGTAGCCGTGTCCTTCATCGCCGTCTTTACGACGGTACCGCGGAAGGTCTGTGGTTTGATGTTCTTGTTTTCCATAATGTTATGCGCGCTTGCGGTTACCGAGCTCAGTTAGGATGCGGGCGATGGTCTTGCGTGCCTCGCGCGGTGCGTTGGTGTTCTTAGGACGAGCGCCTGCAGCTGCAAAGCGAAGCTCGCGGAGCTCCTCGCGGCTCTTGGCGAGCATATCCTTAAGCTCCTCTGCCTTCTTCTCTTTGAGATCTAGTTTCTTTGCCATACAAATTTAGCGAGTGATGACCGAGGTCTTAACTGGAAGCTTTGCACCAGCACGGCGAAGTGCATCGCGCGCCTTTGCGTCATCCACGCCATCGAGCTCAAACATGATGCGGCCCGGACGCACCTCAAATACGAAGTGTTTCGGATCACCCTTACCCTTACCCATGCCCACCTCCGCAGGTTTCTGAGTTACCGGACGGTCTGGGAAGATGCGGATCCACATCTTACCGCCCTTACCGGTTACGCGGGTGAGCACCTTACGCGCTGCCTCGATCTGGTTTGAGGTGATGCGGCTTGCGGTGGTTGCCTTAAGGCCGTAGGTACCGAACGCAACGGTAGTACCGCGCGTATCAGGACGTGCAAGCTTTGCTGGGCTCTTACGGCCAGTCTGCCACTTGCGGTGTTTTACTTTCTTAGGAAACAACATACCTATTTAGATGAACGGTTAGGAGCCTGGGCACCGCGCTCGCGCTCAGTGAAGGTATCGCCGAGGTAGATCCATACCTTGATACCAATAACGCCGTACGGAAGGACTGCTTCGAAGTGTGCGTAATCAATGTTTGCACGGAAGGTCTGGAGCGGGATACGGCCCTTCTTAAGCTGCTCGGTGCGGCCCATTTCTGCGCCACCAAGGCGGCCTGAGAGTACGATGCGGATACCGATCACGTCGCGGACGGCCATGACCTTCTCGATCGTAGACTTCAAAACGCGGCGGAATGGCATGCGCTTCTCAAGGCCTTCAGCAACCATCTGTGCGACCACCATAGCTGAGGTCTCCGGCTGGCGGATCTCCATGATGTCGAGCATGACCTTGCGGTTATGCGCAGGAGCGACAGAGCGTACTACCTTGCCAAGCTCAGCGCGGAGCTTTGTTGCGTTCTCGCCTGCGCGGCCGATAACGAGGCCTGGGCGTGCGGTGTGCACGATAACGCGCACTTCGTTTGCTGAACGCTCGATCTCAACCTCTGCAACGTGCATGCCCTTCAAACGCTTCTTGAGGAATGAGCGGATAGCCGCATCGACCGCAATGTTCTCGCGGAAGGTCTTCTTGTCTATAGCAAACCAACGGCTCCGCCAGTCGCGGATGATGCCAAGTCGGTGTGCGTATGGATGTACAGTGTGCGTCATAAATTATGAGGAAAGGGTGACCTTTACGTTTGACTTGCGGCGGCGGATAGGCGCAGCACGACCCATGGCGCGAGGCATGTAGCGAACGGTCATTCCGGCGCTATTTACCTCAATGTTCTGGATCTTCAAGTTCTCAGCGTCCTCGCCCTTTGCCTTTGCGTTAGCAACTGCTGACTGGATGAGCTTAAGAATAGGAAGGGCTGCACGCTTAGGGAGGAATGCAAGCACGGCCTCAGCCTCCGTTACCTTTTTGCCCTTAACAAGATCCGTGACGAGACGGACCTTTCGAGGTGACTGATTGTGACTTGCAAGTTCTGCGCGCATAAATAATTAGCTATCTCAGGCTTTACTTCTTCTTAGTAGCGGCAGGAGCTGCCTTTGCTGCCTTTGCGGCTGCAATTTCAGCATCCTTGCGCTTCTGCTCGAGCTCCTTCTGCATCTTACCGCCGTGGCGGACGAACTTCTTCGTTGGAGAGAACTCACCAAGACGGTGTCCTACCATTTCCTCTGAAACGAGGACATCGACGTGCTGCTTGCCGTTATGTACGCCAAACGTGAATCCGACGAACTCGGGAGCAATCTGGCTTGCGCGTGCCCACGTCTTAATGACGCCGGCTTCGCTCGGCTTCTTGCCCTCAACTTTCTTGAGGAGCTTGGCGTCCACGTAGGGACCTTTCTTGAGTGATCGAGACATGCGAATGAAAAGCCCGCGAAGCGGGATACAGGAAATCTATAGGAAACGGAGGAAAGTGTCAACTTTTAGGGCCATTTTTGCCTGTAGGACGGGTTAAGCACCCCTCTTTACCGAGGAGACAGACCCCTCCTTATGCACGAAGGAGTATACTTACCCCTATGGATACCGCTCAGAAGAGAAACGCTATCATCGGTGCTGCTGTACTTGGACTTATCGTAATCGGGCTTGTCGTCTGGTACATGGCATCTAACCCGCCAAAGCCCCTCCCTATCGTGGACGCACCCGTTCCGGGGCTTCAAGGCACGGCTGACGAAAAGCTGACAATCACCGATACCGGCTTGTACTTCGACGCAGAAGCCTCCTATCCGGCTTCTACGCCCCTCCTTGCGTCTGCTGGCGCTGAAGCTAACGCTGGCGCAGTAGCACTTATGAAAGACTTCGTGGAAAGCGAAATAGCGCGTTTCAAGGAGAACAACAATGTAGAAAGCCTTTCAGGCGAGGACATCGAGATGTTCGGTCTCAACGACGGCCGCAAGTACGCGCTTGGCATTGATTACGATGTGACGGAGTCCCCTAAGACCGTCACGTACGTCTACACGAACTATCAGGATACGCTCGGTGCCCATCCAAATGCCTACTACCGCACCTTCACCTTCAGTAAGGAGACCGGCGCGCTCGTGACGCTTGATGCGCTCTTTACAGGCAACTACCTAGAGCGTTTGAGTCAGATTGCGCGCACTGAGCTCCCGCAGACCATCTCTTCGCTCACAGGAGCTCCTGCTGACATGGAGTATATCGAGAGCGGCACCATGCCGCTTGCTGATAGCTTCCAGAACTTCGCGCTTGAGGGCGATACCTTTGTGCTTATCTTCCCGCCGTACCAGGTTGGCCCGTATGCGCTTGGCACCCAGGTGGTTGAGATACCGCTCTCAGAGATCATGGATATATTACAGCCAGCGTATCGACTGTAGACAGTATTATGAAGGCGCGCTCCTGAGAAGGCTCAGGAGCGCGTTATTCATTTCCGGATGCGGGTGCCGAACACACGTATGCCGGACTCTACAGCATACATGGCAACACGCGTGAACTCCTGGTACATCTTCCGTCGACGGCGCTTCAGGGACGACGGCGACTTCGAAAGACGGCCGGGCAACTGGAGCGCACGATGTGCTTGAAGTGCGCGCATTCCGGTGGTCGTAATCCGCCGGTGTTCATCGTCGTTCAGCCCATACGACAACAGACGCTGAAACGGCTCGCTATCCAACAGACGCTGAATCACCTCCATCTTCACGGTCCAAGAGCTACTCGAACGCAGCTGCTTATACTGCTCAACTGCGGCGATGAGCCATGATAAGCGAGCATTTGTGACCTGGAACTTTCGAGCCAGATCGCCGTTTGCAAGCGCCCATAAGAGCGCCCGCGTGTCATCACGACTTGTGCCGAGGCCTGTGAGGCCGATCGGATCAAAGTGCGCGATGAACTGATCGTACCCGCGCGGTTTGGTGATGTGCATCGCACCCTCCTGTTCTGAAGGGAACCATAGCACTCATGGGGTGGTTGTAAACAAAAAGCCCCGAGCGGGGCTTTTTGTTTTTGATTAGGAGCGCTTCTTACCAACCTTGCGGCGCGAGACGATGAAGACGTTTGAGTACTTCTTCGGCGTGCGAGTCTTCTGACCCTTGCCGGTTGGCTTGCCCCACATGCTCTTAGCACGGCGCAAACCACGACCCTGACGTCCTTCACCACCGCCGTGTGGGTGATCTACCGGGTTCATGGCAGTACCGCGGACGGTAGGGCGGATACCCTTCCAGCGTGAGCGACCTGCCTTGCCGTACTTCACGAGGCGGCTGTTCTCATTGCCGACAGAGCCGATCGATGCCCAGCAGAGGTCTGAGACCTTGCGGATCTCGGTTGAAGGGAGCTTGATCTGTGCGTAGCCAGCGTCGTGTGCAACCACTTCAGCATAGTTACCTGCTGAACGTGCGAGACGTGCGCCTGCGCCGACCTTGAGCTCGATGTTGTAGATAAAGGTGCCTGAAGGAATGCGACCGAGTGGCATGCGGTTACCCACCTTGATCGGCGCGTCCTCAGCAACGACGAATGTGTCGCCGACCTTGAGGTCCTTCGGTGCAAGCACGTAGCGGCGCTCGCCATCAGCGAATACCACGCGAGCAATGAAGCCGGTGCGGTATGGATCGTACTCGATCGTCTCGACACGAGCTGGGATGCCCTTCTTGTTGTACGCGAAGTCGACAGCACGGAGGCGGCGCTTATGGCCACCGCCCTGGTGACGAGTCGTGATGCGGCCTGCGTTGTTGCGGCCTGCCTGGCGCTTCTTTGATGAGAGCAGGCTCTTCATCGGCTTGTCGCCCGAGAGAAGCTCCCGGTACGGCAAGGTCGTCATGTTGCGACGGCTGGCGGTTGTTGGCTTGTAGGTTTTCATATGCGTTATGCGAACTGAATGGTCTCGCCCTTCTTAAGGTAGACGTATGCCTTGTGACGGCGTGCGCGCGTACCTGTCCCGCGGCGGGTGCGGAGCGATACCTTCTTTGCAGGAAGATTCGCGATGCGCACCTGGCGCGGCGTAACGTTGTAGAACTTCTCAATTGCTGCAGCAACGTCGTGCTTGGTAGCGTCGCCCGGTACCTCAAAGACGTAGCAGCCGTTCTCGGTGCCGATAAGCGCCTTCTCGGAGAGCCATGGGCGCTTCAAGACGTGTGCGAGGCGGCCGTCATCCTTCTTTGCAACCGTTACGGTTGCCTTTCCTGGAGCGGCTTTAGCTGGTTTTCGTGAAAAGAGTGCCATAAGTCTGTAGGTTACTTCGCGATACGCGCGGTTAGTACCTTGAACGCCTCTGTAGGGTTCTCGATAACGAGGTACTTCTTAGTAACGAGGTCGACCGGGTTTAGGTTGCGCACCTCCTCTGAGACGTAGTTGCTCATGTTGCGGAGCGACTTCTCAGTTGTGGCGTTCTTTGAAGAAAGCGCGATCACGGCTGCGTTCTTACGCTTGGTGACGAGCTCCTTCTTGTCTGCCGCGGTTGCGATAGCAACGATAGCTGCCTTCGCGTCCTTGGTCTTTGGTGCGGTGAAGTTGAGGGAATCAACGAAGATTACCTCGCCGTCCTTGTGCTTCTTTGAAAGCACGGACATGAGCGCTGCTGCGCGCATCTTCTTATTGATCTTCACTGAGTAATCCTTCTCAGCGCGTGGGCCGTGCGTGACACCACCACCTACCCAGATCGGTGAGCGGCGTGAGCCATGACGAGCGCGGCCGGTACCCTTCTGCTTCCACGGCTTCTTGCCGCCGCCGCGAACTTCGCCGCGGAACTTGGTGTGTGCGACCGTTGGACGGGCGTTAGCCTGCATGCCAACGACCACCTGGTGCACGAGATCTGCGTTCCACTGCACGCCAAAGATCTCTGCAGGGAGCTGGATAGTGCCTCCCTCCTTTCCTTCCATGGTGTACATGGTTGCCTCAAGTGCGCTAAGCGCCTTCTTTGGAGCTGCCTCCTTCTTTGCTGCCGGCGCCTTTGCAGGTGCCTTCTTGGCTGCGGTCTTCTTTGCTGGTGTTTTTGCGGTTGCCATATACGTCAGGGTTATGCAGAAACGACCTCAAGGAGCGTGCCCTTTGCGCCTGGAACTGCTCCGGAAATAATGATCTCGCCTCGAGCTGGGTCGACATGGAGCACCTGGAGACCCTTCACGGTGACGCGGGTACCGCCCATGCGGCCTGCCATGCGAAGACCCTTCGCAACACGACCACCTGCGCGACCACCGCCACCGATAGAACCTGCTTCACGCTCAGAGTGCTTCTGACCGTGTGAACGGCGTCCGCCATGGAAGCCATGGCGCTTCACCACACCCTGGAAGCCCTTACCCTTGGTGTCTCCTGCGACCTCGACCGCGTCGCCTACAGCGAAGGTGTCGATGCCGATTTCAGAACCAACGGTAAAATCGCCCGCATTTTCAGTGCGGAACTCTTTGATAACTTTGTAGGCCTTACCCTTGGTGTGGCCAAGCTCTGCCTTGGTGACACGGGACTCTTTCTGCTCTTCATAGCCAACCTGGACTGCTGCGTAGCCGTCCTTTGAGTCGCTGGTCTTCACCTGAGTGACGACAAGCGGGCTGGTCTTAAGGATAGTACCGACCGCGACACGGCCGTCCTCTCCCCAGATCTGGGTCATGCGCTCTTTGCGTGCAAGGATGAATTTCATAAAAATAAAGCGCGCTAACAATAGCGCGGGCATTAAAAGCGTCCCGTACCATTGGTCCGCCCCGTACGGGAGGACATAGCGATAGGCGCACTGTACACTACCCTTCTTCTATACGCAAGAATGTGCATGCTACGCTATATACGTCAGGATGGGCGGAACCTGACGCAATGCACATCGGAGGGTGGCCCCTCCAAACCGTGGCAAGAGCCACAACGCCTAACATGAGCGAGGGTGACGAGGGAACAGCAGGCCCTCTCGTCCCCCGCCCAGTCCGGGTGGTCCGGCGCGAGCAGCGTACTATCGCTCGCGCCGGATTCCCTTTTATATACACAACAGGGGCCAGCTCCCTTGCGAAAGCTGGCCCTGAAGATTTTGATGCACGTGCGCCTCAGAATCCAGAGGTCGAGAAGAATGGACGACCTCCGGATATAGAACAGATCGAGGCGGAGCCGGTCCCGCGTCTTCGTCAGTCCCCGCTTCCGGCGAAGCTGGGCAATGCCAGCAATACCGGGCCGGACCATGAGGCGCTCGCAGAACCGCGGTTCTTGTCGTACAGACCGCTCGTAGTCGGCCACGGTAATCGGCCGTGGGCCAACTATGCTCATGTGCCCCAGCAGCACGTTCACCAGCTGCGGCAGCTCATCAATACGCGACGTGCGCAGGAACTTTCCTACATTGGTGACACGCGGGTCGGTGTGGGACGAGCGCACAGGTGCGTCGCTCGCGCCCACGTACATCGTCCGCAGCTTCACGATGGTGAAGACCCTGCCTTTGTACCCCACGCGCTTTTGGAAGAAGAGCGCGGGGCCGGGCGAAGTGGCGCGGACAATGCAACCAAAAGCCAGCACGAGCACCGCTGCAGGAATGAGAAGCAGCAATGCGAACGTAAGATCAAAGATCCGTTTTACCATCACCGCCTCCTTTCGTTGCTAGGGGTGAATGCCAAAAGCCTATACCCGTCTTCATAAAAAGCAAACGGAAGAGGGCGCCCCAGCAACAAGCTTAGGGCGCCCTTTCTCTGTACGGACCTGGAACTCGGACCGGTTACTTGACCGGCTGTCGACCGTGCACGATCCAGAGATACTTCTGGTAGTCGTCGCCGATGATCCGAGCCGCGGTCTCATAGGCCATATCGCGTGCGCGGTAGGCCATCAGGCAGGAGAAGATCTCGTCCAGCTTCTCCGGCAGGCCGGAAAAGGAGTGCAGGTACTCCACGCCGCGAACGGCGCCGCCGTACCTTTCGTACTGGTGATTCGCACTCTCCATGCTGGTCGTATGGCCCGGATTCTGAGCCAGCCGGAACGCCTTCTCGACCGCCTTTTCGAAGCGACCCTGGGACCGATCGAGTTCGACCGGCAGCGCGCCCAGCTGGAGCGTGTAGATGGGCTGACCCTCCTTGTCGGTGACAGCGAAATAGCCGCCGATCAGCCCCTTCCGTTCCAGTTCTTCACGCTTCCCGCTCGCGTCGATCAGCTCCTCGAGGAACGTGTTTGCGACATTTCGCAGGCTCTGGACGGATCCCATCCAGTTTTCGTTTCGGATATCATCCTCGGTCAACATCTTTGAGCCCTCCTTGTGCTCCGCGCGCACAATACAATACGTTTGATAAAAAGCAAAACCGCCCCATCTCTGGAGCGGTTTTGCTTAGGGGTATTCCCTTAGATCATCTTCACGTCAATCGTCACGCCGGACGGAAGGGAGAGGTTCGTAAGAGCCTCAATTACCTTTGGATTCGGCGAAATGATGTCGATCAGACGCTTGTGGATGCGCATTTCAAACTGCTCGCGTGCGTCCTTGTGAACGAACGTTGAGCGGTTCACGGTCCAACGCTTGATCTCAGTCGGTAGTGGTACCGGACCAACAATCTTTGCGTCGAAACGATTTGCGGTGTCCATGATCTGCTTGACCGAGAGGTCAAGGATCTTGTGCTCGTAGGCACGCACACGGATGCGAAGCTTGGGCTCCCCGGCCGGTGCGGCCTCCTTCTTCGTAGCCTTCTTCGCTGTGGTTGCCATACGAGTAAGAAGTTACGAGGTTAGGCGACGATCTTAGTGACCACGCCCGCACCTACGGTCTTGCCACCCTCACGAACTGAGAAGCGGAAGTTGTCCTCAAGCGCGATAGGCGCAGTGAGCTTAACCTTGAAGGTTACCGTGTCGCCTGGCATAACCATCTCCTTTCCTTCTGGAAGGGTTACCTCACCAGTCACGTCGGTTGTACGAACGTAGAACTGTGGCTTGTAGCCTGAGAAGAACGGCGTGTGACGGCCACCCTCGTCCTTAGAAAGGACGTATACCTCAGCCTCAAACTCAGTGTGAGGAGTGATGGAACCTGGCTTCACAAGCACCTGACCGCGGTGCACGTCCTCCTTCTTCGTACCGCGAAGAAGGATACCTGCGTTGTCGCCGGCCATACCCTCCTGAAGCTGCTTGTTGAACATTTCAATACCGGTGACGGTGGTC
>Ga0247718_1000205_pt1 | contig 15047 bp, 13 predicted proteins | sample 21E_DmetaG_FD_189045 | JGI IMG/M metagenome (GOLD analysis project Ga0247718, IMG submission 189045) | Soil microbial communities from hillslope of Landscape Evolution Observatory, University of Arizona, Oracle, AZ, United States - 2-1-E_D | ecosystem: Engineered > Artificial ecosystem >...
TCGCGAGCGCTCTCCACGCCCGCGTTCCCGAGGCGCCCCGGCGCTCCCGCGGCATCGCTCGCGAAGGCCACGTTCCGCAGGTGCGCGCTGCGAAGCGGCAGATAGGCGGTGGCGGGAAGGCCGACGCGCGGCCGCACCGGCACGAGGCGCGGGTGGAGCGCCGCGTGCTCGGCCACGAGGTGCCCGCGCCAGCCCGGCGCGTGCGCATCGAGAAGCGCGTGGAGCCCCTCGCGAGCGCCGCGGGCATGCGCGGGCGAGCGGAGGTGCCTTCCCCGCAGGAACGCGATGCACTGGAGGCGCTGGCCCCCCTCCGGAGGCGTTGGCGGGGCCACGGGATCTGCCGGAAGCCCCGCCTCCTGCAGCAGCGCGCCAGGGGACCACTCCTCCAGGGGCACCTCCTGCACCAGGAAGCGGCGCGACGTGTCGTAGAGCGAGGAGAGGGAGGCGGGAAGCGCCGGCGCGCGCAAGGTGAGGGTGAGCACGAGGCCGCCCGCGCCCTCCGCGGCGGCGGCGGGTGTCGTTTCTGGTTCGAGAGGGGAGCCTTTCGTGAGGACCGCCGCGGCCTCCAGGGAGGTGGCGATCACGAGGCCTGAGAGGGGAAGCTCCGTGCCGTCCGCGAGGCGCAGCGCGCGGGCCCGGTCGCCCTCCGTGAGCACCGCCGTGGCCTGAAGCCCCGGGTCCACGCGCCCGCCCGCGCGCGTGATGAGGGCCGCGAGAGCCGCCGCGAGTCCCGCCCACCCGCCGGGGACGCGCGCGACGCGGTAGCGCGAGCGGAAGGCCTCCTGCAGGGACGAGAGGAAGGGCGCCGCGTCGAGGTCGTCCACGTCGGCGCACCAGGAGACGGCGGGCGCGACGTCGCGCAGGAAGCCGCGGGCCTCCTCGTCGAACTCCACGCGCTCCATCCACTGATCAAGGCGCTCGCCCTGCACTTCCGGCAGCTTCGCGCGGAGCGCGCTGAACAGGAGGGTGAGGTAGTGCCGCTTGCCGCGGCCCGACAGGAAAGGGCTCCGCATCAGGGAGAGCGGGTTGAGCGGCGCTAGGGAGAGGCGGCCCCCGTGCTCAAAGTAGCGCGGCCACGTCCCCGGCACCGGGTGGGGCGCGGGCAGGTGCAGCTCGCTGAGGAGCGGCACGAGGGGGCTCCGCATCCCATCCACCACCGGGTGGAGGGGCCAGCGCACGCTCCCCACGGGAAGCTCCTCGAGGCCGGGCACCGGCGCCGGATCGGCCCCTTCCGTGGGAGCGGCCTCGACGAGCGTCACGCTCGCGCCGCGCCGCGCAAGCAGCGCCCCGGCCAATAGGCCCGGGAGGGAGGAGCCAACCACCACGATCGGGGGAGCCATCAGGATAGCCCCCTCAGGGCGGGGGAACCATAAATCCCTCGCCACGGGAACCTCGATGGCTCCCACGCAGGCAGGCAAGAGAAGGTGAAACAAAAAGGGGGGCGGGAGCCGGGGCTCCCGGCGGGGCTTAGAAGAGGCGCTGCTGCTTGCGGGGCACGAAGTGGGCCACGGTCTCGAGCAGGGGGTCCTCGCGGAGGACGGCCTTGGTCTCCTCGATGGGGACGCTCATGGCGATCTCCTTCGTGCGACCGTAGCGGCCCTTGCTGATGACCTTCGCGTTCACGATGCCGAGCATGTCGAGCTCGCTGATGAGGTCCGTGACGCGGCGCTGGGTGAGGACGTCCACGTGGCACTGCTCGCAAGCGGCGCGGTAGATGTCGTACACCTCGCCCGTGGTGAGGCCGCTCTCGGCCTGGTTCTCCTCGCCGCTGATGATGGCGAGGAGGACGAGCTTGCTCTGGGTGGGGAGCGTGCGCACGACCTCGGTGACGCGGTCGAGCTCGATCTTGTTCTGGGCCTTGCGGACGTGCTTCTCGGTGACGACCTTGCTGCCGTCGCGCTCCGCAAGCTCCGCGGCAACGCGCAGGAGGTCGAGGGCGCGGCGGGCGTCGCCGTGCTCCTGGGCCGCGAGGGCGGCGCACAGGGGAATGACGGCGCCGTCGAGGGCTTCGGGCTTGAAGGCCACGCCGGCGCGCTGCACCAGGATGTCCTTCAGCTGCTCGGCGTCGTAGGGCGGGAAGATGATCTCTTCCTCGCCGAGGCTCGAGCGGACGCGGGGGTCCAGGAAGTCCGTGAACTTGAGGTCGTTGCTGATGCCGATGACGGAGACCTTCGCCTTCTTCAGGTCGTCGTTGATGCGGCTGAGGTTGTAGAGGACGTCGTCGCCGCTCTTGAAGACGAGCTTGTCGATCTCGTCGAGGATGATGACGGTGGCGCCCTCCTTCTCATCGATCTTCTGGCGCAGCTTGGCGTACACTTCGTCCGTGGGCCAGCCGGTGAAGGGAATGCGGTCGTTCCAGTCGTGGATGAAGTGGTTCGCGATGTGCGTGAGGACGCGGTACTGGGTGTCCACCACTTCGCAGTTGATGTAGATGTAGTCGGCGTTCCGGTTCATCTCGTGCGCGGTCTTGCGGAGCTGGTTGCCCACGTACCGCGCGCAGGCGGTCTTGCCGGTGCCGGTCTTGCCGTAGATGAAGACATTGCTCGGGGTCTCGCCGCGAAGGGCGGCCACGAGCACCGTGGCCAGCTGACTGATCTGCTGGCTGCGGTGGGGGAGCTCGTCCGGCGTGTAGCTCGGGCGGAGCACCTCCTTGTTGCGGAACATCGGCTCGGTGCGCAAAAGCGCATCAAATAATCCGTCCTTTGTCAAATGACCAAACTCCCTCTCTCTCCATTCGTTCCGAAGCGCTGGAGCTCTCGCTACCACAAGGGATGCAAGAATTCCACGATGCCGCAGGGGGCAACCTAGGAATTACTCAGTGAAACCGGCTTTGGGCAAGCCGTGTGAGCAGGTCCCGGGCCGCCCGATACAGACGCATCGGGTTGCGCTCGCCAAGCCCCATGCAAGGCGGGCGCGTCAGCGGGATGTGTCACTAACGGAGGAGCGTCCATAAAGGTTTCTACGCGGAGATTCGCATGCAAGAGGTGGAACGCGTAGCGCGCCTCGAACAGATGCATTCTCTGGAAATTATACCAGACAAATGACGAAAAACACAGCACGCGTTCGAGTGGAAATGCACCCTCTTCGCTGCACCGTTACAGCGTCAAGATTTTCAAAGGAAAGGTGGGAAACAAGGGCAACCAAAGAACGAAACGAAACCCCCTTTCGGGTGAACCTTGTCCATGCTACACATCCTTTCTAAGACTAACTAGGGAAGGCCCCCCAAGGTGCGGAGGGCGCCCCCTCACACGCGCTCCAGCAGGGTGGCGATGGCCTGCCCGTTGGCGATGCACATGGACACGAGGGCCCGGTCCTTTCCCGAAGAATGGAGCGCGTTCACGGCCGTCATCATGAGCCGCCCGCCCGAAGCGCCCAAAGGGTGACCGAGCGCGATGGCGCCGCCGTTGGGATTCACGCGGTCGAGGGGCGCGCCGATCTCCCGCTGCCATGCGAGCACCACGGACGCGAAGGCCTCGTTGATCTCGAAGACATCGACGTCGCGCACCGTGAGCCCCGCCTTCTGGAGCACGCGCCGCGTGGCCGGAATAGGCCCCGAGAGCACGAGCTCCGGATCGGAGCCCACGGCATCCGTGGCCACGATGCGCGCCAAGGGCGTGAGCCCCAGCTCCCGCGCCTTCTCCTTGCTGCCCACAAGGAGCGCGGTGGCGCCGTCGTTGATACCGCTGCTGTTCCCCGCCGTGATCTTCCCGTCAGCGCGGAAGGCGGGACGGAGCGCGGCCAAGGCCTCCCGAGACGTGCCGCGGCGGGGGTGCTCGTCCGCAACCAGGAGTGAGCCCGAGGGGACACCGCCGCGCACGGTGCGGGGAGCGGCGGGAACGGGCACGATCTCGCGCGAGAAGAAGCCGCGGTCCTGGGCGGCGACGGCGCGGCGGTGGCTCTCCAACGAGAAGGCATCCATCTCCGCCCGCGTGATGCTCCACTTCTCGGCCATGCGCTCCGCGCCCACGCTCTGGTGGACGAGAAGGCGTTCCGCCACGAGGCGCGGGTGCGGCTCGCCCACGTCGCAGCCCATGGGGACGCGCGTCATGGACTCCACGCCGCCCGCCACCACGAGCCCGGCCTGGCCTGACGCGACGAGGGCGGCCGCCGTGTTCACGGCCTGCTGGGAGGACCCGCACACGCGGTTGATCGTCGAGGCTGGCGTCTCCACCGGGAGACGCTCGCTGAGGAGCACCGCAAGGCGCGCGACGTTTCCGCCCTGCTCTCCCGTCTGCGTGACGCAGCCAAGGAGGACGTCCTCCACGGCGGCGCCCGCGAGGCCTGCGCGGTCGAGGAGCGCATCCAGGGTGAAGGCGGCAAGCTCCTCGGGGCGCCACGCTTGCAGCCCACCGCGGCGCTTTCCAAAGGGCGTGCGCGCATAGCCCAGAAGGAACGCCTCACCCATCAGACGGCCTCCAGGGGCACCTGCTGGCGGGCAGGAACATCCCCCTTGGAAGGTGCGGGGTGGGGAGGAGCGGACTCGGTGGCCGGATGGGAGGCTGCCAGGGCTGCCGCCTCCGCTGCGGGAACCCCGAGCGTCTCGAGGACTGCCTGACGGTAGGCGCTGCTTCCCGCGAAGAGTCCCAAGTGATCGACGTCCGTGACCTCCAGGTACCGCGTGCGGTCCTGGGGCGCGGCGGCGGCCACGGCCCTAGTGAGCGCCACCGGAGTGATGGTGTCGCGGGTGGCGGCGGCGACGAGGAGGCGGCGCGCGGCGGCCTTCGTGATGTTGCGCTCCGCGTTGAAGGCGGCCGCCGCGGACGGGAAGAGAGCATCGAGCGTTTTCACGAGACGGTAGTGGGGCCCGGAGCCGAACCAGGCGCTGTTGCTCGGGTAGGGCGACTCGAGGACGAGCCCTTCCACGAAATCGAGCCGGGGGGAGGCGTTCGCGGCCACGAAGGCACCGAGGCTCACGCCCACCACATGCACGGGGAACCCTCCCGCCTCCTGGTGCGCGAAGCGGGCCGCCGTCACCAGGTCCTCGTGGAAGAAGGTGGTGCCGCCCTCGGAGCGGCCGTAGGCGGGAAAGTCGAACGTGAGCACCTCGAAGCCCGCCTGGTGCAGGAAGTCCACCCATCCCTCGCGGACGAACCAATGCTGCGCGTAGCGCCGGTCCGGGTGCGCGAGGACGACGGCCCCCCGCGGCCGGTCGTGGGGGAACCAACGGGCGGGGAGGCGGGCGCCGCTGTTGCCGGGCAGGGTGAGCGCTTCATGCTGCAGGTGCGCGGGGACGGGCCACGGCCCCCCGCGGCGGTTGGAGAAGAAGAGCCGCCGCGCGAGCCGCCCTACGAAGTCCTTTTCCCTTTCATTTCCCGCTCCGGACAGTTGGACTTTCCTTTCCACAGTTAATGCACCTAACAAAGTCTATGTATGTAGGAAAGCATAAAGGGGTCAGCGGCGCAAGCCACAGGAGATGCGGATGACCAAAGCGGCTTTACCCCGGCACACCGACACCCGCGCGGCCCCGCCCATCACCGCCATCGACTGCCCCGTCCTCGACGGCGCGGCCGTCACCCGCTACCGGGAATGCGTGAAGGCCGCCAACAGTTTCAGCCTCGACGTGAAGGCCTGGCTCGAAGACCGCACCGCCGAGGAGAAGGTGGCCTGGCTGAAGACTGCCGTGAGCTCCAGCCGCCCCGTGTTCCAGCCCTGGAGCATGGAGATCCTGTACGTGATCGCCGTTCTCGGCCGTGCCCGCTTCTCCGAGCTTCACGACCTCCTCGGCATGAGCACCCGCACCCTCTCGGACAAGCTGAAGACGCTGCGCGAGGAGGGCTTCATCGACCGCGAGGTCTTCGACGAGCAGCCCGTCCGCATCGAGTACACCCTCACGAAGCACGGGTCCGCCACGGTGGCCCTTGCGAGCCCCCTCTTTGCGCGCCTCAACCTCGAGGCCGTCAAGCAGGCCAACAGGCAGTGAGAGAGGGGCGGAGGCCTCAGAGCCTCGCTGCCGCGCGCCAACACAGAGGGACGAAGGCGCAGAGCACACAGAGAGAGGCCACAGAGGAGCGCACGGAGCGGTCGTGGATCCGCAGAGGGCTGGAGGGGAGGGCGACCTCCGTTCCTCTGAGGACCCAACCCCCCGTGCGCTCCTCGGCGCCCTCTTCTCTGTGTGCTCTGAGGCTCCGGGGCTCCGTGTTTGCGCCCGGCAGGGAGGTGCTGGCCGGAGATCAAGCCCAGGGAGGAAGACTCATCGCCTGCGCCGTTCACTCCTCCCGTCCCCGCACGAGCGAGGGAGGAGCCGTCCCGGCAGGCAGCCCGGCAGACTTTTATGAACAGAAGCGGTGAGCGGAGCCCGTGGCACGCCCCCGCGCCCTCATCCTGAGCCTGAAGCAGGACAACGCCGAGATGGAGGAGCTCCTGTTCTCCCTCGGGTACGACATTATCGGGACCGTGATCCAGAACCGCGGCCGCCCCGACACCATGTACTACCTCGGTTCCGGCAAGGTGCAGGAGGTCAAGGAGCGCGTGGAAGCCCTCGACATCGACAAGGTCGTCGTGAACGCCGAGCTGAAGCCTCCCCAGATTTTCAAGCTCGTGCAGGCCCTCACCGAAGGCCGCGACAAGCGCCGCGACAAGCCCCTCGAAGTGTACGACCGCATCCGCGTGATTCTGGAGATTTTCCGGGAGCGCGCGAAAAGCCAGGAGGCCCGCCTGCAGGTGGAGCTTGCCCAGCTGCGCTACGAGATGCCCATCGTGAAGGAAGCCATCCACCTCGAGAAGAAGGGCGAGCACGCCGCCCGGTTCTTCGGCGGCGGTGCCTACGAGACCAACGACTACTTCGACATGATGAAGTCCCGCATGGCGAAAATCCGCGAGGAGCTCGACCGCCTGGGGCGCGAGCGCGGCGTCCGCCGCAAGCACCGCCGCCGCGGCGGCTTCCACCTCGTGAGCCTCGCGGGGTACACGAACGCCGGCAAGTCCAGCCTGCTGCGCGCCATGGCCGAGGACGATGCCCTCGCGGAGAACCGGTACTTCAGCACCCTCAGCACCCGCACCCGCCGGGCGAAACGCAGCGCAAAGCGCGAAATCCTCGTGACGGACACTGTCGGCTTCATCGAGGACCTTCCGCCCTGGATCGTGGATGCCTTCCACTCCACGCTCGAAGAGATCGCGCTCGCGGACGTCATCCTCCTCGTGCTCGATGGAAACGACCCGCTGCCCGAGATGCGGCGGCGCCTCCGCACGAGCCTCACCATCCTGTGGGACTACCAGAAGCCCAAGGGACGGGCCCGCGCGGCCTCCTCCCCCCTGGAGACCCTGGCGCCCCTCATCTGCGTCATCAACAAGGTGGACCTCGTCGACCCCGAGGAGCTTGCCGTGAAGCTCGAGACCCTCCAGCTGGAGGGAAGCCTTCCGGCGAACACGGTGCGGATCTCCGCCCGCAACGGGGACGGCATCGAAGAGCTCTTCGACCGCATCTACGCCCTGCTTCCCGACTACGACGGGTACGACATCCGGATCCCCCACGGACCGGAAGGGGAGGCCTTCGTTGCCTTTGCCCACGAACGCACCGACGTCCTCCTCGTGGAGCGCGAGGAGACGATTCATGTGCGGCTTGAGGCGAGAACGGCCCGCCGCGAGGAGATTGAGGAACGTCTTCGCCAGGCCCCCGGGGCCGAGTGGAGCCGCCGCAGCCTCCTCGAGCTGGAGGTCCCCACCTCCACCGGAACGGGCTCGGTGGGCGCGACCGATGCGCCGGAAGGATCCTGACAGCTTCCTTTCCGGCCTGCGCTTTCTTCGGTTTCCATCTGCAGATGGAGAAGTGTTCCCTTCGCTGAGGGTTCGAGGCTCTACCTACTTCTCAGGATGCATGAGGCTCCAATGGAAGAAAAGGGGTTGGGGTAGGGTGCGAATCGCGGTGTGAATGCTCACCCCTCCCGCTCCACGATTGTCGTCCTTGCCACCCGAAGATCCGCATCCTGGAGTACCTCGCGGATAGCTGGTTGATGGAGAGGAACGATAGCCCAAGGGGTAGGATGGAAGGGTTCCATCCCGTCCCGTGTTTCTATCTGGTCCCGTGTTTCTATCTCGTCCGTTGTTTCCATCCAGTCCCTTCGTTCACTGGAAGAGGTGGCCTCGTTTCCGCTCCGACCATTCCAGCGTTTTCTTTCCGGTGGGTTGGGATATGGCCTTCCAGAAAGCCCTGGACGACCCTGAGGGACGTCGTTTTCCCTCTCGGTCTCCTCTGGAACTCTCATAGAACTTCCATGGAACCGCATCCGTCTTGGTTCTCCAGGGAGGGGAACCCCGACCCCATGCTTTCGTTTGGAAGGGGGTTTCGGTAGGTCCGGTTTGGCCCTTTTCCCCTCCTCTCAACCTCATTTTTTCTCGTAATCAAATTTTATTAGATACAAAGAATATATATAGCGTGAGTGGGTTGGCAGCAATGGATCTTTTTTCTGCGAAAAACAAAAAGACATTCGCGTGAGCGAGTCCTTTCTCCAAGCGTGCAATGGAAGCAAGGGGGTGGGGTTCCCCATCGCCTTGGATTGGTCCTTGGTCCTCTCCATGACACACGCGTTGTCATTAAACGGCCTTCCGGGATTCCTGAACCCCCGAGGTCGAAAGGCTCCTGAGGATCGGTTTGGCAGGTTCTGGTAACTCCCTATCCCGAGGGCGTGTCTCCTGCGTGTGATCTCCATGAGCTCCGCTCCTCCTGGTGTCTCGATTCTCCTTTCCCCTGCCCGCAACCTACGAGAGCAACACGCTCCAGTGTAATTGAGCGAGAGCTGTTCCTTCTCGATCTGACCCCCATGGACGCCTTCGCGGGACACGCCACAGACTGCAGAACGCGTTGGCGCCAACTGCATCGCGAGACCTGCCGCGAAAGCGACACGCGGGGCTTCCCCGAAGGCCCTCATTTCACTTAATCTCCAATTTTGAGATCAGGCCATCCAAGCTTGCAAAAGGGCTCCAAGCCCCCCACTCAAGGGGTCTTGAAATCACAGCAACCGTTCGGTTGCGGAACCGAAGATTTCCCCGCCGCTTTATCTTGAGGCCGCTGATAGGCCAGCGTCGGGAACCCATCGGGTTCTTGTGGTATTGCTCCTATTGAGTCACAATGAGGGTTGCCCTTCTCTCGGATATCCATTCCAACCTCCAGGCGCTGGAGGCGGTAATGGAATCCCTGAGAACCCACCGCGTGGACAAGATTGTGGTCCTCGGCGACATCGTCGGCTACAACGCCAACCCCGTGGAGTGCATCCAGCGGGTGAAGCAGGTCGCTGACATCTCCCTCCTCGGGAACCACGACGCGGCCGCGCTCAACCCCGACTCCGCGCGCTTCTTCAATGCAAACGCGAAGGCGGGCCTCAACCACACCATCAAGCACCTCGGCAACGACGAGATCCAGTACCTCAAGGAGCTGCAGCCCAAGGTGGACGCGGAATTCGACAAGGTCCGCTTCTCCCTCGTCCACGGCTCCATGCGCGACCCCCTCTCCGAGTACGTGTTCCCCGGCATGGCCGCCACCATGCTCGAATGGCTCCACGCGCGCCTCCCCGATGATGGTCCCCGCGTCGTCGCCCAGGGCCACACCCACATCCCCATGTACCTCACAAAGGCCTCGGGACGCACCTACCCCATCCACCTCGTGAACCCCGGGTCGGTGGGACAGCCCCGCGACGGCGACCCCCGCGCCTCCTTCGCCATCTTCGACACGAGCACGCGGATGCCCACCTTCCACCGCGTCGCCTACGACATCCAGGGCGCGGTGCGCGCCAACGAGGCCGCGCAGCTCCCCAAGGACCTCTCTCGCCTCCTGATTCTCGGCAGCTGACCGGCTGCAGCGGGCCTCCTGGTTCAGGCGCCCTGCCGATACCCGACCTTGGGGGAGAGACCCGTGACGTCCTCCGTGTTCACGGCGAACTCCTCCGTCTCGCCGCTCGCAAGGGACACGCGCTTCAGGAAGAAGCCCACCTGGGGAGAGTACCAGATGCGCTGCGTCTCGCGGCGGAGCGCTTCCCCGGTCACGGCGAGGCTCGTCTTGTACACCTCCGTGTTCTGGAAGGTCCCGCTCTCGAGGCGGAGCGTCTCGCGTCCCTCATGGCTCACGGCCCAGGAGTCCACCTCCTGACCCCGCGTTCCCCCGGTGCCGTTCCAGTAGGCATCCCCGAGCCCCGTGTGCGTGTCCGGGGGCCAGAAGGGGAGCACGTGCGGGCGGAAATGCACCGTGATCGTGCGGTTCCCCTCCTTGGTCCACGTCCAGGCGCAGATGCCGCCGGAGGTCGCGTTGTACTGGAGGGACGTGGGCACCATGGGCACCCAATCGCCCTGCGGGGTGCGGCGGGTCTCCTCGCGGCGCACCTCCCAGCAGGGGGCGCCCGTGCTGCTGTTGAGGCCCACCACGGTGTACTGGCGGATGGCCGTCAACTCCCCCTGGGCGTTGGTGACGTTGAAGCGGTAGGCCGCGCCCCGCACCCACAGGAGCGCGGGCGTGCCAGGGCCCTTCCCGGGGCTCTCCGTGGAGCCGTTCCCGTCAGTGGGCGGGGGCGGCGCGTCGCCGCCGAAGCATCCTGGAAGCAGGATGCCGACGAGGACGAGGAAGGGGAGGGCGCGGTGCACGCGGCCCAAAAGGGGGAGCCGCCGAAATAGCTTCCGAGAGATCCCGCGGAAGCCGTCTGATATCCGGGCGGGTCCGGATGGGCGACGGAGCGCGGATACGGCATCCCGGGGGCCACCTGCCGAGTATATATCTGAAGCCCTCAATACGAGGGGGAACCGATGACCCGACTCCTGCTTGTCCGGCACGCGGAAAGCGAGCACAACGCGAAGGGCATCGTCCAGGGCAGCGTCCTGGATGGGCCCCTCAGCGACCGCGGCCGCGAGCAGGCCCGCGCGCTTGCGCGGCGACTCGTTGCGGACACGAAAACGGGCCGGGGCCTCCTGCAGGGCAACCCCGTCACCGCCATCTACGCAAGCCCCCTCAAGCGCGCCGACGAGACCGCCCACATTCTCGCCGAGGCCTTGGGCCTCCAGGTGCGCCACCTCCCCGACATGGTGGAGTTCAACTGGGGCATCATCAGCGGCAAGCCCCTCAACCCGAAGAGCAAGGCCATCATGGACCAGCTCTTCCGCCAGTGGGCCGAGGGCAACCCCGACTTCGCGCCCCCGGGCGGCGAGTCCGCCACCACGGCCTTCACCCGCGCCCGCGGCGCCCTCGACGGCGTCCTCGCCGAGCACAAGGAGGGCTCCGTCATCGTGGTGAGCCACGGCCGCCTCCTCAAGATCATCCTCGCCGGCCTCCTGGATGGCGACTTCACCCGCATGGAGCGCTTCCGCCACAGCAACGCCGGCGTGAACGTGCTCGTGCGCGAAGCCGAGAACGGCTTCAAGGCCGTCAAGCTCAACGACACGCGGCACCTCCGCACCGCGGGCGGCAAGAAGAAGCACGACCCGCGCACCCGCGGCCGCAGCAAGAGCCCCAACCCGCCGCCCCTCCACGACTCCGGTGTGCGCGTCGATTGACGTTTATAGGGAACCTGGCCTCTACGAGGCCCAACGAGGCCCCATGACCGCGATGGCCGAGCGCGAAATCCTGCAGGTGCTCCTCGCCGCCGAGGAGGCCCTGCACGTCACCGAGATCGGGAGGCGCGCCAAGCGCAGCCGCCCCACCGTGTACAAGGCCCTCCAGAGCCTCCAGCAGCAGGGCATCGTGCAGCGCAGCGACAAGGTCGGGCCCATTCCGCGCTACGGCGCGAACCCCGAGCACACGACGGTGAAGGGCTTGCGGAAGGCTGGCGCCGACACGGCGGGCGGCGGCGACGCGAAGCTCCTCGTGGTGGAGGTGGAGGAGGACCGCCCGCACATGGAGCTGCGCGCGGACCCCGCGCGCGGCGTCGGGCTCGAGGTCTGGGTCACGACGCTCGAGGACGCGCGGGCCCTCGGGAAGCTCCAGAAGGCCATCGAGCGCCTCGGGCTTGAGGAAGTGGTGAACCGGGCCCTCGACGGGTAACCGGCAGAAGAGGGAAAGTCAGCCTCGCGTCGATTAACAGACGCTTGTGGAGCGTTCGTGCGCGGGGCCTGTCTCGGAGGCCTCCAGCTCGCCAAAGTCCTGCATCGCGAAGGCGGCTGCGACCTCGGCGGGCGTGGGCGTGTCGGCGGCCGCGATCACCGCGTTCATGGCGGCGCGGCGGTCGCGGGCGAGGTTCTGCAGGTAGCCCTCGAGGGCGAGGACCACGAGCTCGGAGAGACCGACGCCTGTCATCAGCTTCACGGTGCGGATCTTCACGTCAAGTTCCGGGGGGATCTTGACGCGAAGCTCCCGGGGGGATGTGCTGCGGGGGGGTGCGTTCAACATTCGGTCAGTCACCTGCCCTTTCGGGCAAGCACACGTTCCTGCAACTAGCCGGATTTAACGCTTCGGTATGCCCGTGGAACCGAAGACAATAAAATGGGTTCACCTTTGTCACGCAGCCGGCGAAGCGATAACATGATAAGCAGGTGCCGGGAGAGGGGGCGCTATCCGGAAAAGTGCCGTCCGTTCTCTGGCCGAGCGGGAGCTCTCCGGGAAGGATTGTTGGGGAGAAGGGGGCGTTGACACCAGTGTCAAGGTGAGAGAGTTGACACTGGTGTAAACAGGGAGAAATGGGGGCTATCGGGGCGAAAACGACCCGATCAGGCCATCGCGTTGGCCGTGGAAACCACGATCACATCACGCACGGAGCGGACGTTCTCGAAGGGGAAGGCCAGGAACCCGCGGGGGTCGCGGCGGAAGACGCGGGGGTCGACGTCCTCGGCGGGCTCAATGAGGATCGTGGTGAGCTCACCGGTGCGCTCCTCAACAACCACGTTGCGGAGGCGGCCGAGCATCAGACCCTCGTCCGTCATCACGGTCTTACCACGGATATCGCTAGCGAGAAACTTCATCGTGCATCCCGAGGGCATTAAAATTCAGGAGTGCTAATTAAGCGTATTGATCCGCATCGGCGCGGGGGAAAAGGGTGCGGGCGCCCCGAGAAACCGGCGGGGCGCCCCGGTGCCAACGGACTCAGCCTCCCAGCTGAGTGAGCGTAAAGGGCGGCGCGCTCGACCCCGCGACTCTTGCCTCCCATGGTGCCTCACTGGCGGGGGAGCGCATCGCGCCCTACAACCCCCAGGTTCCTTAGTGCCGATATAACGCCTCAGTTCGATAGCGAGTGACAATTGCTGTCACCGTGCGTGGGGGATACGGATTCGGCAGAAACGGGTTCTGGACTCCTTCCTGGAGTAGCGAGGGGCCAGCGCTCGGCCGAAACCGCAGAGGGTCGGTGGGTCAGAGGTTCGCAGAGAGGCGGGGAAAATGCTGCCGAGCCACGCCCACCGTCCAGCAGGCAAGGGTGTTGCAGAAGATTGGGTCCGCAGGACCCATGGCTGATGATCAACCTTTCTGAAGGTTGGGGGAAGGAGAAGAGAGGAGAGGGGGTTCCGCCCGGCCGTTGAAAAGCATAACATTCGCGTGTTGCCGCACGCGGGTGTTGCCGTTGTTGCCGATGGTGTTGCCGTTGTTGCTGGAGAACGGGCGGAACCATTCTCTCTCGCCCGGGTTGCCGTCCGGGCGGGTGTTGCCGACCCCTAAAGTCCATCCGGGATTATATAACCAGTCTCTAGAAAGGCTAGTTGAATCCTCGTGCCTCATCGAGTCCTCACGGTGCGCGCGCTCGAGGAGACGGGTGTGGGAAAAGAGAGGAGAAGGGGGCCGCCGGGGAGAAGTGGCGGCCCCCCGGGCGGTGAGGCCCGATGTTGCCACCTCCAAGGGGGCTTCGGAGGGAGATAAGGAGTCTCACCCCCTCGGGAGAAGGAGTCGGGTGCCACTCACTCGGGTGGCACCGTTCAGGAAGAAAAGAGAGGGTCCCGGGCGGCGCGGGATGACACCGCCCGGGGAGGGGATGCGTTCACGGGGATGGGTCAGTTGGCGAGAGTGGCGGTGGCGAGGACACGGGTGGCGTGGGTGTGGTAGCAGGTGGTGGAGCAGACCTGCCAGGACAGGTCGGGCGCGGTCTCTCCCTCGTCGAGCTTGCCGCGGGGGCCGGTGACCGCGAGGGTCCGACCGCAGGCGAGGCAGCAGGTCGTCGCTTCGAGGGAGGTGGTGGTTGGGGCCATTCCGTTCACACCTATGACACGCTGTGTCACGCTTAGGCTTGAGCTTTGTGTAAGGGGGACGGCTGTAGCCGTTGTGGCGGATGGAGCGCCTGGAGCCTCAGCGGCGCGCCGGCGGGAACGTGGACACCACGACTTCCCCCACGGGGTGGCGGCGGTCCGTCCGCGAGTTGATCGCGCGCGTCGCCTTCACGGGCGTCACCCACCAGTGCGCGTAGAGCTCGCGGATGTAGCGGGTGTCGCTGTTGCTCACCACGCACGCCACCCCCTTCGCGGCAAGCCGGTTCACGAGAGCGGCGAGCTCCCGCTGCTCCTCGCGCCCGAACTCGGCGCTCGTGTAGGAGGTGAAGTTGCTCGTGGGCGTGAGCGGATCGTAGGGCGGATCGAAGTAAGCGAAGTCGCCGGGCTTTGCCTTCTCCTCCACCGCGCGGAAGTCACCATGCTGGATGCGGGCACCCGCGAGGGCGGCGCTTGCCGCCCGCAGCGCCTCCTCATCGAGAATGTTGGGCCGCGAGTAGCGCCCCATGGGGACGTTGAACTGCCCGTCGCGGTTGACGCGGTAGAGCCCGTTGAAGCACGTTTTGTTGAGGTACAGGAGGCGCGCTGCGCGCTCCACCATCCGCAGCTTCGTGGGCCGCTGCGCGCGCACCTCGTAGTAGTGGCCCTTGGGGTCGCGCGCATGGGCCGCCACGTGCTCCCCGAGCGCCTCGATGAGCTCCTCCACCTGCTTCTGCACCACCTTGTAGGTGTTCACGAGCTCCTTGTTCGCGTCCACGAGATGCGCCTTCCGCGGCGCGAGGTGGAAGAAGACGGCGCCGCCCCCGAGAAAGGGCTCGAAGTACGTTCCCCGCGAGGGCGCGTGCAGAAGCCCCAGAGTGTCGTAGACGGTCGCGAGGCGCGCCTTGCCGCCGGCCCACTTCAGGAAGGGCCGCGCCCGCAGGAGGGGCCGGGGCGGCGCGGGGGCGAGC
>Ga0247718_1000207_pt1 | contig 14998 bp, 11 predicted proteins | sample 21E_DmetaG_FD_189045 | JGI IMG/M metagenome (GOLD analysis project Ga0247718, IMG submission 189045) | Soil microbial communities from hillslope of Landscape Evolution Observatory, University of Arizona, Oracle, AZ, United States - 2-1-E_D | ecosystem: Engineered > Artificial ecosystem >...
CGGGCGCACCCTCTCCGGCACGAGCACGGTGGAGGCGCAAGCCGTGGGCCGCGAGACCGGCGTCGAGCGCTTCGGCCTCCCCTGGACCCTCTCTTCCGACACGGAGCTGCGCGTCCACCTGCCTCCCCTCTTCCCCGCGGGAGAATACACGTTCCTCGTCCGCACCTGGGACGGCCGCGAGGCCACCACCGACGGGTCGCCCCGTCTCAGCATCCGCGTCGCCGCGCCCCCCGCGGCCCCCGCCGCACGCATCACGGGCGTCACGCCCGCCTCCGGCACGGCCCCCGGCGCCTTCCGCCTTGCAGGCGAGAACCTGGACGGCGTTGCGCGCTACGAAATGTGGACTGCGACCCCCGGCTATGCGGGACCCCTGCCCGTCGTTCCCGTGCACCGCCTCCTCTCGAAGACGAGCGTGGAGATCCTCACCCCGCCCGGCCTTCCTGCGGGCGAGTACACCTTCGTCGCCGTCATGTGGGACGGCCGCACCCACAACACCGCCGGCATGGCTGGCGTGAAATACACAGTCAACGCGAACCCCACGCCGCCGCCCGCGCCGCTCCCCGTCGTCACCGGCCTCTCGCCCAAGCGCGGCGAGGCCCCCGGCACCTTCCATGTGCTCGGCGACAACCTCGGAAGCGTCGCTCGCGTGGGCCTCATGACACGCTCCGAGAACTACATCGGCCCCAACCCCGTGTCGGTCGTGTGGCGCCTCCGGTCTGACGGCGACCTCGAAGCCTCCCTCCCGCCGGGCCTCCCCACGGGTGAATGGAGCATCGAGCTTGTCACCTGGGACGGCCGCTCCGTTCGCACGGACGGACCCGGTGTTGCTTCCCGGCACGTCTACACCGTGACGGCCACGCCCGCTCCCGTGCAGCCTGTCCTCACGGGCTTCTCGCCCGCGAGCGTGCCCGCCGGGTCCACGGTGGAGGTCACGGGGCGGAACCTCGACGGCATCCTGGCCGCATGGCTGACACCCAAGAGCGTCCTCATCCCGGCCCCGGTCGCGGTTCCCTTCAGCCGCAACAGCCCCGACCGTCTCACGCTCCACCTGCCGCCCGTCCTCGGCAGCGGCGACTACTGGATCACGGTGGATGCGCCCGGCCTCAGCGCGGATACGTCGCGCCTCAACCCCGACGCGCTCCGCGTCGAGGGGAAGGACTCGAGCAACCTCCCGAAGCCGGAGCTCAGCCACATCGAGCCCAAGCGCGGCGGCGCGGGCACCGAGATCCGCATCTTCGGCAAGAACTTGAGCAGCGTGGTAAGCGTCGGCATCGGCGGCACGGGCTCGGGCGCCGAGTACGAGTACGGCGACCTCCTCTTCCGCCACGTGAGCCCCACCGAGCTCCGGGCCATCATTCCCTTCTTCACGTACAGCGCCGACAAGTACTACGTCTCGGTCGATGACGGCGCGAACCGGTGGATCGACCACTACAGCCAGGGCGACAACCTGCGCTTCGTCCTCGAAGAGGGGTTCGGCGTCAAGGGTCCCAGACCGGAGTGGCCCAGGATCCGCGAAGTCAGCCCCGCCGAGGTCGGCTCGACGCCCGCGACGGTGCGCCTCCGCGGCGACCACTTCAAAACCACCACGGGAGTCACCTTCGAAGGGACCTCCGGCCAGGGCGACGTGCCCGTGTTCTACAAGGTTCTCAGCCCCAGCGAGGTCGAGGTCGTGCTGCCGCCCTTCATGGCTCCCGGCACCTACGAGATCATCCTCTCGAACGGGAACCCCGACGGGTGGCGCGCGAGGAGCTCGGACGTCCTCGAGGAGGGCTTCCGCGTCCGCGGAGGCTCCGATCCCGCGGAGATCCCCTACCCCGAGTTCCACTACGCGACCCCCAACTCCACCCGCCTCGGAAACGCCTTCACGGTGGTAGGGAAGGGCTTCACGACGGCCCGCCAGGTGGAGCTCCTCGCCTGGCAGGGGAGCCAGTCCACCGACTACGAGATTGCCTTCCGCGTCCTCAACGACACCCATCTGCTCGCCTACCTGCCGCCCTTCGGGCTTCCCGCCGGCGAGTACGGCGTGCACGTCACGAACGCGCGCGGCTGGACCTCGCGGAGCAACGATTTCTACATCCTCGACGGTAGCCCCGCTCCCGCGGCACCCCGCATCACGAGCTTTACGCCAACGTCAGGACGGGAACGCATCCGCGTGACGGGCGAGAACTTTGCCCTCGCCCATTCCGTGACGCTGAGGTCCGACCAGGTGCCCGTTCCGCTCCCTGTGGTGTTCAACGTTGTGAACGACACCCTCCTGCTGGTGCACCTGCCTCCCTTCGCTCCCGCCGCGGACTACACCATCACAGTGAACACGCCGGGCGGGTCGGCGACCACGGCCACGAAGTTCCAAGTTCCCGCGCTCCCCGCAGGCACCAACGTCATCGACGGGACCACTTTCGGACCGCCGAAAATCAACGGCCTCCTGGGCGTGAACGGCGAAGCGCCCCGCCACATCCGGCTAGAGGGCCTGAGCCTCGACCAGGTGATTGAGGTCGCCGTCGTGCCTGCACCTGGCACCCCCGGGGGGATCCTAATGCCTGTCCCGATCCTCCCCTCCTCGGCGACGAGCCTCACGGTGGCCCTGCCCCCCTTCACGCCGCCCGGCACCTACCATCTTGACGTGAAGGGCTTTGGAGGCACGACTCGCGTGGGCACGCCCATCACCATCACGCGTGCCGGGAGCGTCCTCGGCGCGCCCACGATCACGAGCGTCACCCCTCCCTCGGCCGAGGTCGGGGCCCTGATCACGGTCCGCGGAACGAACCTCGGGGCCGCCGTGCTCTGCATCGCCGAGGTGGGCACCCCAACGTGCAACACGGGGACGTCCAGCATCTCGAAATCCGTGGTCACCGCGCCCACGGGAGTCCACGTCTTCCTTCCCCTCTTCGCCTCGAAACCGGATGGAACGGAGATCACGGCTGCTCTCGTGGACCCCGCTTTCCACCTGCAGTATGCAACCTGCACGGGTTTCCAGCTCTACGACTGCGCCAGCGCGTCCCTCGCGAACACGCTGAAGCCTGGCAACTACGAGCTCATCGTGGCGAGCCTCGGGGGCACCGCCCGGGTGGCCTTCCAGGTGGTGAAGGCACCCACGATCTTCGCCGTGTACCCGCCCCTCACCCTGAGGGACCGCGACGTCACCATCGCAGGCACGGACCTCGGCTACGCCACCTCCGTGAAGGTTGGCACCGCAGGCGCCACCTTCAGCGCCCTCGCGAACGGGTCGCTCAAGGTGCGCGTTCCCGCGAGCGCCGCGGTGGGATGGAACCAGGTGAGGATTACCACGCCCGGCGGCGAGGCCACCACGTTCCTCCAGGTGCTCCCCAACCCGCCCGTCGTCACCGGCTTGAGCCCCCTCACGGGCGCTGCCGGAACGGTCGTCACCTTCAGCGGCAGCAACTTTGCCGACGGCCACGACCTCAAGGCGAACGGCATCTCACAGGCCCGCACGGTGGCAAACGACCGGACCATTCGCTGGACCGTCCCCGCGACCCTCGGCACCGGGCCCCTCGCGATGACGCTGGAGGGCCTGCCCGCCGGAATCTTCACGGTGCTGCCGCCCCCGCCCACCATCACCGATGTCGCGCCCTCCCGGGTTGCCCTCGGTGGCACGGTGACAATCTCGGGGACGGACTTCGCCGCTCCCGTTGCCGCCTGCATCCAGAAGGGGTCCGAGGCGTGCCGCCCCGTGGTGGCGACCCGCGTGAATGACGGGAGGCTCACCTTCCCCGTGGACCCCCTCACGCCCGCAGGCGACTACAAGGTGAAGGTGACCGCGCTTGGCGGCACCGGCACCTCCAGCGCGACGTTCAGGGTGCTCCCAGTCCCCGTGGTCACGGGGGTGTCGGCGCCCGCTCTCGCGCGCTCGACGCCCTTCACGATCGCCGGCACGGGCCTCACCGACCTGGTGCGCGTCCGCATCGGGGACGTGGAGCTTGCAGGCGCCTCCGCCTCCGCGGATGGCCGCACCATCTCCGCCACGATGCCCGCGAACGCCCCCACGGGACCGCGCACGCTCCGGGTGGAGACCGCCGGCGGTGTGGCGACCTTCGCGGTCGTGGTGGTGGACGCGCCGCCCTCGATCTCGGGCTTCACGCCGAGCGAAGCAGCCCCCGGTGCCACCATCACCATCACCGGCGAGAACCTCAAGGACACGGTTTCAGTGTGCATGAAGCGCGTCGGCCGCAACGGCCCCGCCGGTGCGTGCCGCCCCCTCGTCCTCGACCCCGTGCGGACGAACACGCAGGTGAAGGCGTACCTCACGCCCACGCCCGAGGCCATGGCTGACGGTTTCACCCTGTTTTCCGCGGGCAGCTGGCGTCTCTACGTGACGACCCTCAGCGGCACCGCGAACACGGGCCACCTCAACCCCGCGAACCTCCGCGTCCCCCAACCGCCCGAGATCCACGGCTTCGGGCCGGCCACGGCGGAGCGCGGCGCCATCGTGGAGATCACGGGCGAGGACTTCCGCGCCGGAAGCACCGTGAGGTTCGGTGCCGTCGCCGGGACCGTCCGTGAGATCACCGAGACCCGGATCCGGGTTGAGGTTCCCGCGAACGCGCCCCTCGTTCCGTCCCCCATCACGGTGAGCGGACCGAACGGCGTCGCTGTCTCCTCGGGCCTCTTCACCCGCGTCGTGCCGGTGCCTGTGATTGTCGTGTTCACGCCTGGCGCCGCCGTGGGCCGCGAGATCACGATCACGGGCAGCGCGTTCAACGCCGTGGACGGCGTCCGCATCGGAGGCAAGACGGCCACGTGGTCGCGCCAGAGCGACACGGTGCTTCGCGCCACGGTTCCCTCGGGGCTCACCGTGGGGCTCACCTACACCGTGGGCGTCCACTCCGCCGACCTCGGCTGGTCGTACGCGGTGGAACGCCTCCTGATCCTGCCGCCCCCGCCCTCCATCAGCAGCCTGTCGCAGACGGTCCGCTGGCCTGGAGAGTCCTTCAGCATTGACGGGTCGAACCTCCTCAGCACCTACGCCGCCTGCCTCCACAAGGACGGCGAGTGCAAGGGCTGGCTGGTCTACCCCGTGCTCTCGACGGACGTCCCGACGAACAGCCGCATCCGCGTTGCGATCCCCTTCCGCACGGACGCCGCGACCTACCAGGTGAAGGTGTTCACGGCGGGCGGCGAGGCCCTCTCGAGCGGCACCATCCGCGTCCGGTGAGGCCCGCGGGACGGGCTGCGGCCCGTCCTCGCCTCCCGGGAGCGCAGCGCTTACGCTGCGCGCTCCCTCGTGGGGAGCGTGAGGGTGCCCTCGGTGAAGGTCCACACGCCCGTGGTGAGCGTGATGGGGAACTCGGTGCGGCCCGCCACGAGCGCCGGCAGGCTGCCGGCGGGGACGGTGGCGACCCCGTTGCCTGCAAAGTAGTCCGTCGCGGTCCAGTTCGCGCGCCAGATGCCGAGGCCGCGTTCCGTGGGTGTGAACTCCACGAGCTTCAGGTCCGTGACGGCGCCCACGTCGCGGCCCACGGCGCCGCGCATCGTGATGGTGCCCACGCCCTCGAAGGTGTAGGACGCCTCGACGAGGCCCGGTTCCGAGGTGGCGCTCCTCCCGACGCTAGCGGTGCCCGCGCGGGCGGGCATCCCGGCCTCGAGGAGCACGGCGCGGCGGTCCGCGTCCGGAACCAGCGTGTCCCAACGGACGGTGTAGACGGTGTTCTCCTCCCGAAGCGGCTCCGGCGGAAGGGCCGCCGTCCAGAAGCTCCCGTAGGCCATGGGCGCGACGGTGCCGTTGAGGCCCACGCCGCTCTCGCACTCGAAGGCCTCGAGCCCCATGAGGGCCATGCCGTCCACGCCCAAGGGCAGGAAGCCGCGGTCCGGCTCCCACCCCTCGGGAAGGTAGGGGCGCAGCGCCTCCTCCTCCACGCCGGTCCAACCGACAACGATGCGGCACCCCGCGAGGCCCCACGGGAGCGTCGATGGGAGCCCCGCAGCGTCGGGCGCGCCCGCCTCCGGAGCGGGTACGGGCGGTTCGGTAACGCAACCGGCGAGGGCGGCGGCGAGGAGCAGGGCTAGGGAAAGGACACGCAGGGGCTCACCCGGCCGCCTCCACGGGGCAGGCGGAGATGACCCTTGTGGACCGGTTCTTGGAAGGTCCCGTCCCGGGCCACGCTAGCCGCGCAGGTCCAAGTCCCGGTCGTCGATCTCTTCGGGGGGCACGGGCTGGAAGTCGTCCGGGAGGAACAGCTTCTGCTTCTCCACCACCTCGGCGGAGTTTTTCGCGGAGGCGTACTCCTCGAGGGGTTCCTTGTTGAGGGTGAAGAAGGTCTCGCCCCAGTTGAACTTCGACATGAGGAAGCGCGCCTGGTCCGGCTCCCCGATGATGTACAGGGAGGCGGCGAGGGCCTCCACGGTGCTGAGGATGAAGGGGCGGCCGTAGTTCACGGGGTTCGCGGCAAGCAGGAAGGGGAGCGCGCGGGGCTGCGTGCGCGGCCGGGCCTCGGGGAAGGTGCGCTCCGCCCACTTCCAGGAGCAGTCGAAGGCCACGATGCCGCGCTTGAGGGCCGTCTCCCGATCGAGCGGGCTCATGGCCTGGGGCGCGAAGGGGTCGAGGAGGAGGGAACCGCGTGGGATGGCGTGGGTCTTGGGGGGCAGGATCGTCACGAGCCCGAAGCGCTCGGCCTTGAGCGCCGTGTTCTTCTTCGGGTCGTCCTGGGCCACGCGGTACACGAGGAGCGGGACGGGCATCTCATCGCCCTCAAGCAGGCCCTTCGCCTTAAGGGTTCTCTACCCCGAGGAGGCGTGCAAGGCCTGCCCGCACCTCGTGGAAGGTCTCGAAGGGCGTGTGCGCGACCCCGTTCTCGCGGCAGTACCGGAGGAGGCGGCGGCGGGCAAACACGTGACGGGCAAAGGTGGAGGGACAGAAATCGGTGCTCCCGTCCCCCACGAACACGAACTCCTCGTCCGGGTGCTCCCGCAGGCGCGCCATCACGAAGGTCTTGCAGCAGGCGCAGTAATCGCAAAACTCCGGGCGGGGACTGGCGTTTGGCATCTCGACTGCCACCGGGTGGCCCCGGGGGCCCCCGAAGCGGACGCGGTTCCCGAACACGGGAATTCCCGTGACGCCCTCGCGCTCAAGGAGGGGCTTCACGTAGTTCTCCAGGCCCCCGGTAATGATGGCAACGGGGACCTCGTGGCTGCGGCAGAACTGGAGGAGCTCATGGAACCCGTCCCGCACGCGGGCCTTCTTCGCCACGTAGGCCGCCATCTCCTGCTCGGTGGCCTGGATGAGCGTGTACTGCCGCGCGTCAAGCTCCTTGAGGGTGAGTCGCCCCTCCATGTAGCTCCGCCAGAGCTCCAGGTGGCTCCCGTCCCCCAAGTCCTCGATGAGGAAGTCGCCGACGCCGCCCACGGTGATGGTGTCGTCGTAGTCAAGGAAAACGCGCAACCGGCGAGCCATGGGCAGCCCCTCACGGAGCGCCTGGCATAAATCAGTGTTGCCGAGGCCCCACGGCCATGTCGGCCACCATGTGGAGGATGCCCGGAGAGTGGCTCTTCACGGCACGCACCAGCAGGGGGCGGGCCTCGCGGCCCACGGCCGCTGCCGCCTCCTGGACAAGACGCACGGGCTCGGTGTAGGCGAGGGACTCGTGGAACGTGTCATGGAAATGGACGACGCCGCCCTCGGGACGGAGAAGCCGCATCGCCTTCGGGAGGAACCGGGCCGTGCCCGGGAAGTACCCCATGTGGACGCGGTGGGCAATCCCCTCCAGGGGGAAGTCGCGGTTGTCGCCGTGCCATGGCCGCACCACGCCCTCCGCGCCGTTGCGCGCCACGTTCTCCTGCAGAAACGCGAAGGAGCCCGGGTTCAGTTCGAGCGCGTGGACGCAGGCGGCGCCCGCGTGCACGGCCAGGGGGAGCGTAAAGTAGCCGATGCCCGCAAACATGTCGACCACGGTCTCGCCGCGGGCGTCCAGTTCACCGATGCGGCGGCGCTCCTCCACGTTTCCGGAGGAGAACATGATGCGGCTTGCGTCGAGCGCGTACTCGATGCCGTTCTCCACGACGACGGCGCGGGCCTCGCTGCCGACGAGGAATTCGGTCTCCCGCATCTCCCGCAGTTCCCCCGCGACGCCGCCCACGTCCCGAAGCACCGTGCGCGCGCGGAGGGCCCGCGCGTAGAGGGCGCCCACCTCGCGGCGGTAGGGAAGGAGGGGCTCGGGCAGTTTCAGGACGACGACGTCGCCGAGCTTCTCCCACTTGCCCGGGAGGAGCCCATGGAGGTCCGGAGGGAGGCCCGATTCGCGGGCGAGGAGCGCGATTTCCTGCTGTGGATCCCGGGGACGGTAGAAGGCCTGGGGCCCCTCCTGGGTGACGGCCTCGCCGCCGAAGCGGGCGGCGGCCTCGCGCGCCGCAGCCTCCGACACAACGGGGATCTCCACGCTATCGAGAAGGCGGGTGAACTTCCGTTTGCCATCAAGGAGTCCCGCGCGGTGCAGATGCGTCTTAACGGCCTCCGCTTCTGACGCAGGGACGCGGACAGCAAATGCTTTATCGGGCTGCCAGCCATGCGAAGGCACGAGGGCTGCCATGTCCGTCAGGTTATTTGCTCCTTGTGTCGCGCTCCTTCTCGTTCTCGTCGCCGGGGTGGCGACGGCGGCCCCGACCGGCCCCCAGGCCCTCACCTGCGACCCGGACCCCAACCCCGCGCGCGGCCAACACATCGAGTCTCAGTACCTCCTCACCTTCGTGAGCCTCTCGGAGATTGAGGTCTCGGGCATCCTCGGCGTCAAGAAGGTGACGCTCAACACGGGCGTGGAGTCGGCTGACGGCATCCGCAACGCCTATGCCCAGCAGAAGGAGGGCGCCCCCGGCTCGGGCGACCTCGTGCAGTCCATCGAGCAGGAGGTCACGGTGGCCTTCGAGCAGGGCCTGCGCCGTGCCTTCCCCGAGGGTCACGTTTCCGTGGAGCCCGCGGACCTCGACCAGGCAAGCCTCGAGAAGCCCCGTGAGGGCACCTGCTGGGGGCCCCCCGTGGACTTCCACGTGCGGGGTCACGTGCTCCTCGACTTCACCGAGCTCGCTGGGCCCGAGGCGAAGGAGGAGGATGCGCAGGTGGCCTTCCGCATCGGCGCCACCCTGGACTCTTATTTCAACGTCTCCACGCCGGCGGGCCACAACGCGAGCTACCGGTTCGTGCTGCCCAGCCTCCCGCCCCTCCAGGTGGAGCGTATCTCAAGCCTCTCCGAGGCCTACGGGGCCCTCGCCCGCTCCATGCCCCTCGTCTTCGTCGGGGAGCCCGAGGGCGTCACGAAGGTGAGCGAGACGGAGGCCACCCTCACCGTGGAGGCCTGGAACGCTCCCGGCCCCCGCACCGTTCCCATCAAGCTCCCCCTCGGTGGCCGCGGCGCCCCCCGCTACACCGAGCAGGACGCGAAGGTGGAGGTCACCGTCGACCTCAAGGAGATCAAGACCTCCCTCGGGGACCTCATGGACAACAAGAAGCCAACCATCGACGTGGACGTCCGCGCAAACGCGGTCATCGACGTGATGAAGGTGCCCGACTCCTTCAAGGCCCGCCTCGCCGAGTCCAACCTCCGCCTCGAGTACGTGGACTCCGACGGCATCCGCCTCCTCATCCACAAGAAGGTCATCGCCCAGGACCGCCTCGACCGCATCGAGAAGAGCCTCCTCGACAAGCTCCGGGCGAAGGTCGTGGACCTTGGCGGCAGCCGCGACTCCGTGAAGGGCGGCTTCCAGGCCGGAACCCTTGACTGGACCGGCGCCTTCGCCAACAAGGGCCTCGTGTTCCAGGCGACCTCCAGCTTCACCATCGTGCCCGGCCAGAAGAGCGCGACCGGTGCCCCCACGGAAGGCCTCAGCTTCTACACCATCTCCCAGTCGATCAAGCCCACCCTCGTGGAGGGCTACCCCACCGACTACGTGGTGTACCTGCCCAAGCACATCGAGCTCGTGAGCGCCGCCTACACCCTCGGGAACGCCGAAACCCTCCCCGTCACCGGCGACCAGGAAGGGTTCCGCGTCCGCGTGACGGAGGACGGCGGCGTCGTGACCATGGGGCTTGGTGTCACGCCGAGCTTCCTGTGGTCCACCTTCCCCGGCCTCGTCCTCGGCGTCCTCGCCGTGGTCCTCCTCATCCTGCTCGGCATCTTCCTTCTCGTGAGGAAGATTGTGCGCAGGAACAAGTAAACCACAGGCGCGGGGCCCCGTCTTTCCTGGTATGGCGGGGCCTCGACGTCGCTTGGCAAACCGCTTCAGTGCAACCCAGCACCTTTAAATAATCAGGCCCCTTTACCCGGGGTTGCACTATGGTTGACGAGGACGCCGAGATTTTCGGCACCGAAGAGGAGTTCAACGAAAACGTTCGCGTCCGGCTTCCGGACAAGCGCCAGATGGAACTCTTCGGTATCGCCGACCAGCTCCTTGGTGGTTCCCGCCTGAAGGTGATGTGCGAGGACGGGATTTCCCGTGTCTCCCGCATCCCCGGCAAGATGAAGCGCCGCATGTGGATCCGCGAGGGCGACCTCGTCATCGTGAAGCCGTGGGAGTTCCAGTCCGACAAGGCCGACGTCGTGTGGCGCTACACAAAGACCCAGGCGCAGTACCTGTCCCGCAAGGGCATGGTTCCCAAGTCCATCGACGTGTTTTGAGGTGTTCCCGTGAAGCGCCCCCTTCCGGGCCTTCCGATTCGGTCGCCCAACCTTCGTGAAATCGACGTTTCCGACGATTGGTTGGACGTCGTCGAAGGCCGTCTGCAGAACCTCCACAACGAGGTGCAGAAGCGCGATTCCCAGTCCCGCAAGACCCTTGACGAGGTCTTCGACGAGTCGACCCTTCTCATCCTGTACAAGCTCATCAGCAACGGGCTTCTCGAGACCATCGACTACCCCGTGAGCACCGGCAAGGAAGCGAACGTGTTCCACGCGACGGCACGCGGCGGCGGAAGCCTCGCCGTGAAGATCTTCCGCGTGAACACCGCCACCTTCCGCTCCTTCATGACCTACATCCACGGCGACCCGCGCTTCCAGAGCGTGCGCCAGCAGCGGCGCGACATCGTGTACGCGTGGACGCAGAAGGAGTACAAGAATCTCCAGCGCATGCAGCAGGCCGAGGTCCGCGTCCCCAACGCCCTCGCCTACCACAGCAACGTGCTCGTGATGGACTTCATCGGGGACCAGGGCACGCCCGCGCCCCTCGTGAAGGACAGGCCCCCGAGCGACCCCCGGGCCGCCTACGAGGACGTGTGCGAGAACTACCGCCGCATGTACCGGGGCGCAAGCCTCGTGCACGGCGACCTCAGCGAATTCAACATCCTGAACCTCAACGAAGAGCTGTTCATCATCGACGTCGCCCAGTCCGTCCTCACGCGTCACCCCATGCGGGACGAGCTGCTCACGCGCGACGCGAAGAACCTCACCCGCTGGTTCCGCAAGCTCGGCGTGAAGACCACGCCCGAGGAGACCCTCGCCGCCATGAAGGGCCCCGACCCCGTGGCGGACGAGGAGCCGGAGGACGAGGACTTCGAAGATGAAGACTACGAGGATGAAGACGACGAAGGGGAAGAGGAAGAGCAGTAGGACGTGACCCCATGGACTTCACGGTTATCAAGATCCCCCAGAATCGCGTCGGCGTCCTCATCGGTCCCGAAGGGAAGACCAAGCAGGAAATCGAGGACCGAAGCAACGTCAAGATTTACATCGACAGCGAGTCGGGCGAGGTGACACTCGACGAATCGAAGGCCTTCGAGCCCATCGTGGCCCTCAAGGTGCGAGACGTCGTGCGCGCGCTCGGTCGCGGCTTCAGCCCCGAGCACGCGTTCCGCCTCTTCCAGGACGACATGTACCTCGAGGTGCTCGACCTCAGCGACTTTGTCGGGAAGGACAAGAAGGACATGGAGCGCGTCCGCGCCCGCCTTATCGGCACGAACGGGAAGACCCGCCGCACCATCGAGGAGGACACGGGCGTCAACATGGCCATCTTCGGCAAGACCGTGAGCGTGCTCGGTGAGATCAACGAGGTTCAGGCGGCCCGTGAGGCCGTCGTCATGATCCTCGAGGGCGCGCCCCACTCCGCCGTTTACAAGTTCCTGGAGCGCCGCCGCAAGGAGCTGCGCCTGCAGGAGCTCGGGCTCGAGTAACGCAGCTCCTGAAGGGGAGTCCAGAGGGGCGGAGCCCCTTTGGTCAGGGGTTGCAAGGGGGCGACGCGCCCCTTGCGACGAAGTGCGCGGGGCCGCGAGGCCACGCCACGGAGTCTGTCGGCGGCCTTGCCGCCGACGGTTTTTCGCCGCCGCAAGGAGCTGCGCCTGCAGGAGCTCGGGCTCGAGTAAGGTGGCAACCTTCCCGGGCCCGGCGCGCAACCATCTGGTTTCAGCGGCAGCCGTGAGGTTGCACGGTTGTCGATGGCGGTTTCGACGTTTTGGCGTCTGATCCATAAGCGCCTTAAGCTTTCCAGAAGAAGTCAAGGTCAACCTGGAGGGTCGTCAGCCCTTTTGCCGGCCCTGCCTCGCGCGCCCCCCGAGGGCGCTTGCTGGTGATTCCAAGTGAGCCCCGACCAGACCGACCGCCGCAACCCTCTCCACGTTGAGACCCCCTACCCCCGCTACGAATCCACGAGCCAGGCCTACTGGCGCGACCTTCGCCACGCGAAGCGCTTCGGCTCCTCCCGTTGAAGTTAGAAATCGTTAAGGCCGCCCCTCCCGCTCCTCGGTTCCATGGAACACGAGGCTACCTGGATCCAGTGGGGCGTCGTTCTCGGCTTCCTGGCCCTCTTCTTCGCCTTCATCTTCTGGCAGGCCCGTCGCGTCCGCCGCAAGTGGCACGCCCTCGGCGACCGCCTCGGCTTCGAGGTGAAGGCCCACCCGCACTTCTTCGGGGACCACACCCTCGTGGGCTCCTACGCGGGCGTCCCCACCGTCCTCGCCCTCTTCGAGCGCGGCAGCGGCAAGAACCGGAAGCAGTTCACCGCCATCGAGATGGCGGCCGCCGAAGCCCCCAAGGGCCTCTACGTGAAAGTGAGCCGGGAGGGCATCGGCGACTGGATCGCGAAGAAGTTCGGCGGCCAGGACGTGCAGGTGGGGGACGAGGCCTTCGACCGCGCCTTCCGCATCCAAGCTTCCGACGAGACGCTCTGCCGCGAGCTCCTCGACCCCGTCACGCGGCAGGCCCTTCTCGAGGCCGAGAAGTTCGGGCAGCTCCACGTCGACGGCCACGTCGTCCAGTACGTCGTCTCCGGCTACCGTTTCAAGCCCGAGTTCTTCGAAGCCGCCATGCCCTTCGTGGCGCAAGTGTCCGGGAACCTGTCGCGGCTTCCTGGCGCGACGGTGCCACCGCCTGAGGAACCCCTCGCTTAGGTCCGCCGCTCCTCGTGATCCTCGCGCAGCCCTTCCAGGTACCTCTGGTAGTCCGCCGCCGTGTCCAGGGTGAGGGCGGGCCCCTTGTGGCCGCAGCGCTCGCACCGGTAGGCGTCGGGGAAGAGGGCACCCGCGAGGAAGGTGGGATGCAGCTTCAGGGAGCCGCACTGCATGCAGGCCTGGAAGGGCCCCGCGCCCTCCTGGTCCTTGGGGACGACGAGGGGCGGCTGCACGGGGCCGAGCTCGGCCACGCGCGCATCCACGCGCGCGGCCTCCGCCGCGTGCGCGCGGCGGCGCTCCCCCTTCGTGGCGAGCGCGTACAGGATGCCGAGGAGGATGAGGACGGCGCCGCCCGCGCTGAGGACGAAGGGCCCGATGCGGCGGTAGCCGCCGAGGAAGAAGCCGGCGGCAGCGAGCACCACGGCGCCCGCGAGCAGGAACAGGAGGATGCGGGTGCGGGGGTCCATGGTTCAGTCCTCCCAGGGTTCCACGTGGATGAGCGTCTCCTTCACGCCGAGGGCCGCGGAAAGCTTCTGCTCGACGGCTTCGGTGATGGCGTGGGCCTCGATGACGTCCTGGGTGTTCACCACGAGGTGCATCTGGACGAAGCCCTCGTTGGGGCGGCCGCGGGAGCGGATGTCGTGCACGTTCGTGACGCCGGGCACCTCCATCACGAGGCGCTTCACCTCGGCAGGGTCGTACAGGATGCTGTCCGTGAGCACGGGCAGGGTGCTGCGGAACAGGGAGAAGCCAGCCCAGGCCACCACGCCCGCCACCAGGAAGGTGACGAGCGGGTCCGCAAAGGGGTACCCGTACCGCGTGGCCACGAGGCCCGCGATGACGGAGCCCGTGACGAACACGTCCACCCGCGTGTGGGCGGCATCCGCCGCGAGCACCTCGCTCTGGAGGCGCTTGGCCTGCCGCTGCTCGTAGAGGGTGACGCCGATGTTGAACAGGAGCGTGAAGCCGAGGACGCCCAGCGTCAGCTCGTCCGCGAGCACTTCCTGCGGCGTGCCGAGGCGCGTCCAAGCGGCGGAGACGAGCTCGTAGGCGGTGAGGAACAGGAAGCCCGACAGGAAGAAGGCGCCCACGGTCTCGAACTTGCCGTGGCCGTAGGGGTGGTCGTCGTCCGGGGGCCGCGTGGCGATGTGGATGAGCACGAGGGCCACCACGTTGTTGAGGGCGTCGATGCCCGCGTGGGCCGTGTCGCCGAGCACGGCCAGGGACCCCGCCCGCAGGCCCACGAAGAGCTTCAGGACCACGATGGCGAGGTTGAGGGCGAAGACCACGAGGAGGGTCCTCCGGACGGCCTTCGCATACCCGCGCATACCCCCGCTTTAGGCGAGGCCTTCTTATGAAAACCTATCGAAGCGCAGCCCAAGAAAGCTAGAGCCCCGCAACACCCCCGGGGCGAGGCGGCGAACGCCTTATCCGGTCTCGCCCATTCCGCCCCGCATGGACCCTGTGTGGATGGTCGCGGCGGGCGTCGCGGTTCTCCTCGTCATCGTTGGCATCGTCCTCGCTGCCCACGACCGGCGCGAGGCCCTCGGCCGCATCCGCCTCCTCAGCGCCGAGGCCTCCTGGCGGGTGGTGCCCCTCCGGCACGGCCGAAACCAGGCGGGCCCCGGCCTGGAGGCGGCCGCCAAGGGCGGCCGCCGTGTCGAGTTCTACTACGGGGAGACC
>Ga0247718_1000208_pt1 | contig 14986 bp, 16 predicted proteins | sample 21E_DmetaG_FD_189045 | JGI IMG/M metagenome (GOLD analysis project Ga0247718, IMG submission 189045) | Soil microbial communities from hillslope of Landscape Evolution Observatory, University of Arizona, Oracle, AZ, United States - 2-1-E_D | ecosystem: Engineered > Artificial ecosystem >...
GTCACCTTGGTGCACACGCCACGCTTGAACGGCGCCGGGTAGAAGGTCGGGCGGTTCTTGAGGGTGTTGAAGCCACGACCAAGAGCCACGACCTTGGTCTTGCGGGACGTGGACTTGCGGGACTTCTTCGTGAGCTGATTGATGGTTGCCATGTGTGAAATGAAAACTCCCCGCTTTGGGAGTCAAAAGCACTATATAAGAGCTCTCCGGGAAATGCAAACCCAGGGGACGGACCGACTTTTGCTATATATAAGTAAGCACAAAGCTGCGCGTCTCGAAGGCAATAACCTTGCACGACCTGACAGAAAATCTAATACAAATAGAATTATTGCCTTATATATTCTTTGAATAGGGTAGGGATCGAATATATCTTTCCATATAGTCGAAATCCGGCTGATCATTCTTCGTCGGCAGCTTAATACTTAGGTTATTAAGTCTTGATGTGCCCATTTTTCGGCTGTAATTAAATTTATTTTTTTCTAGTCCTAGGATGGTTGTGAAAAACATTCCCAGATACTGATTCATGGGAAAACGTGGAGTAAGAATACGCACATCCACAGGCGTAGTAAGGTATGCGCGTGGCTGGTAGAAGAAATGCCCGACTGAACCTCCCCTATTCGCAGTTATGGTCCCGGCGGCATTTCTGGCTGGCTCCAAAACCATATTTGTTACACCATTATTAAATTCTGTAGATGTTATATAGGGCGTGTCTCCTCCTGGAGTAAGATTCTCCATGAGATCATCTCTGCTCGAAGTCACCTTGAATAGTTCCGGAAAATCATAAGCTTTCCATCCTTCTAAGTTTAGCGCTACTGAACCATCATTTTGTGCTGCACTTGATGTAGTCGTAATAAGTCGGTTCTGGAATAGGTACGAGGAATATTTGAGTATCCCCGACTCAAAAGCCTTGTCGTCTAGAACACTGTAGTCCGTATCCATATAAGCCTCTGCGCACCACTCGTCCTCAGGGGAAACAACCTTATTTACGCTTAAACCCGGTCGCTCCTTGCGATTCCTGTAAAGAGTTAACCACTCATCCTTAATAGACTCCCACCGCCCAAAAGCATCGACTCTTCCTTTATTTTTCCGCTTTATAAATCCATCTTCCTTGTAGAACCCAAAATACACTTCTTTATTTATCGGGTGTGGCTTGTGCGCAGTGAAAATCATGACGCACGAGACTACGGCCACCTTTGAATTTATAAACAGCTCGTCCGGCATTGATAGTACCGCCTCTAGGGTGTGCTTCTCGAGTAGCTTTTTCTTTAGCTGGTAGGGTTTTCCTTTCTGTGCGAGAGCAGATGACAGCGGAACAATTGCAACTGTTGTGCCGCCTGGAGAAAGGCATTCAAGGTTATTCAGAACGTACTCAAGCTCTTCACGATCATGCTTCTTGTCGGCTTTGTATGGGGGGTTAAGCAGTCCCACAGTGGGCCTACTCTTTTTGACCGCATCCATAACCTCGGGGTCCAGACAGCTACCATTAATAATATTTGTTTTACCATCATGATGGATGTACATGTTTGAACACGCCAAAGCAAATATATGCGCTTGGTACTCCACTCCAATTAGCTGTGTTGCCTTGATTCTTTTTATTGCTAACTGATCGTCTTTGGCATCAATAATCATCTTGCGCATTGCGCTGATTAGGAACCCACCCGTGCCAGTGCAGTTGTCATAAACAATGTCGTCTTTTGTGACTCCTGCAAGTTCACTAAAAAGTTCAGTTATATGAGGTGGAGTGAGTACGATTCCAAGACCCTTATCGCTGTTTGCATATCTAAGGAATTGAACATATAGCTCACCGAGAATGTCGTAATAACGATGATTCTTGATAAAGGTATTTATGTTCTCATCTATGTCCTGAATTATCTGTCTTAGTACATTTGAGAGCTTTGATAGTGATGTATCGGTTCTGATAAATGAAAATTGAATTCTGAGATTTTCTAGCTTCTCATCTTGAATACTTGCTTTCCTTAGCTCATCTACAACGGTATTTACCATGTAGTTAGCCAGGTCAGCTGGGTTCTCATATTCCTTGTATGCTTTTTTGAAAGCTGGGCTCTCAAGGGCTATTAATACGCAACTAATGAGCAAGCTTCTCTGGTTCTCTAGAATCTTATGTGAATGCAGAGTTTCGTTTAACTCCCTCGAGAAATCCAAAAGCCTCTCATAATCTTGCCTAAACTTCTCAGGGCTTTGTAAATAGGCACTTAAATAGTCTTCTGCGGGCAGCAATTTATCCCCCGCAAAGGGCACTGCCTTCTTTTCGTCTTTGAGCTGAAGAAAGTGAGAAACTCTGAGCTCGCTTTCAACCTGTCCGCTTACAGCAATTGCGAGCACATCGTACTCTTTTGAGAGATGCGAGGCATATAGCAATACTCCGTCCACTGCGTACTCTGAATATTTGTCCCTGCTTCTGCTTTCGTGCTTAGCGGGATCAGCCTTACATTCAATAATTACAAGGAGGTCGGGATTCTTTTTATAGGTGATGATGAATTCCGGATAACCTGCCCCACTACCCTTTTTTGAAGCGGTTTTAAGTATCTTTTGTATCTTTGGAATATCGGAAATCTGTTCCTCAATATCAACTTCCCCGCTATATTTCTGGAAGTGGGATCTAACTACCGATTCTGTCTTCCGTTCATTCATTACATTTAAGTTAGCCTAGACGGGATAGCTTTCCCTAACGTAGGAAATGTGTCTAAATTTAAATCGCTGCAGAAAATGTTCCAAAATAAGCCTTATTTCTTAATTGCGTTATCCACATTCTATTTTTGAGATCAACTTCTTCTCTTAAGCAATACGTAATTCCAACCTTGAGCAGCTACTCGATCTTAACTAGAGATAATAAACTTGGGCCGTCGTACTTGATGAATGCCTCTAGAAAAGATTCCTTGCAGAAAGCACCACCTGCTCAATAAAGCTTTGCAGCTGCGCGGTCCAGTTTGATCCCACTGGCACAGGTGTAGTGCGCGTCTCTATACGTGATACTCCAGCAAGCTCAATCGGCGAGACGCTCTCGATACTAAATACCGTTGGCACGTACTCAGTTGAAGTTGCGACGGAAACAGAGCTTGTGGCAGCGAATGTTGAGGTTGCAGTAACTTCTGGCACCAGCGGCTCAACGAGCTTCTGAACATCCTTCACGATAGTGGGTACTACGGGCTTGGGTGCCGGCTTTGAAGTCTGCGGAACTAGCTTAGGCGTAGAGGTGGCCTGGGGCGCAGATGCTACGGGCTTCGTAGGCGCGGGCTTGGGCGCGGCTACGGCAGCGGCCTTAGGAGTACCGAAAATCTGCACGGTAAAAACCGCATCCCTTCCTTTATAGGTGCCCTTCGCCACACCGACGCCGATCTCGGTGAAGTCCTTGCGGAGAATATTCGCGCGATGCCCCGGAGAGCCCATGAACGCGTCCACCACCTGGCTCGCCTCGGTACGATTCACGACGAGATTCTCGCCGATGGCAAGGTAGCGGTAGCCGGCGCGCTCGACGAAGAACATCGGCGTCACGCCGTCCGGAGAGACGTGCGCGTAGTATCCCTTCGTGGCCATGTCCTCTGCCTTCATCTGGGCGGCAGCATCGAGAAGCGCATTGCGCTTCAGCATCACGATACCCTTCTCCTCGCGCTCCGTATTCGTAAGCGCGATGACCTCGGCAGTACTTACAGCCGCCGCCTGCTCGGAAGCGCGCGGCGGTATCGCAAGAAAGGCGGATACGGCCACCGACACGAGCACGAAGAGGCCGAGAAACGGTAGTACGGGACGCAGCAACATACGTATCAATATATTACAATATATTTGATAAAAAGCAATTAACTTGCATTTTTTATAAATTCTTGGATACTGATTGCGGATCCTGAACTGGGGTCTTTGTAGAGGAGCGTAGCCATGCGGCAAGCGCCCGATGGCCTGGACGGCGCCTCGCTCGAGGTACTCGCCAGGAACACCGCCACCCGTCTCAAGAAAGAGACCGGGCCGAACCAAGACCTCCTGTCCGACCTGTGCGAGGGCAAGTCGTTCGAAGACCTGGCGCGCCTGCATACCTCCGGGAACATAGGCACGCTCCAGGGCAGACTCGTCCTTCTGTTCGGTGAAGACCACCTGAACCTTTCCTTCCCGCCGCGAAGCAGCGAGGCGCGTCAGATCATCGATCGCGCCTTCGACCTCATGGACGAAGGACTCGCCTAGGGGGCAGTACGGAAACGTGCTGCCCCTCTTTGCATTCTATTAGCGCGCCACGCCGAGATACGGGATATTCAGCACCCGCTTCTTCTGCGGATCTGCGGACAGGAACGGGTGCTCCACCTGCTTCCGGTACGCCGCGTCCCGCGTCGTGAACGCGCGCATGCTCGAGCCGAGGAACACCGTGTTCCTCCCCCACTTTCGATTCACCTGATCGAGCGCCCGAAACGCACTGCGCTTGTCCTCCACGGCTTCGTACTGCCCGAACAGGTCGGGGGTAACCGAACCGGTAGTCACGAGACCGCGCAGCGTCACGCCGGTAGCGCGATACAGCACGCCGGGCGCATAGACCTCCGCGAGTCTTGCGCTGATCGCGCGCAGTATCTCGGGCGGCGTATCGAGCGCCGCAGGCAGATCGAGCTGCACGCCATGGTACGTGAACTCCTGGGTCTTCAGGTAGAAGCTGAGGGCGGTTGCCTGCATGCCGGAACGGCGGACCTTGGCGCATGCGGCCTCCACGTTCTTCGAGAGCTGCGAGAGGATGAACGAACGATCGCTCGTGGGCGGCGCGAACGTGCGCGTCTTCATAACCGAATGCGGCAGGCGCCCGCGCCCAGAACCGAGCGGCAGGACGGGATACCCGCGCAGCTCAAGCCAGGTATCGCGAACCGGCTTCGCAAACCCGTGCTCCCTAAGCCACGCATCCTCTTTCTGTATGAAATCGAGCGCGGTATAGACCCCGAGCGAACGCAGCCGTCCGCTGAGCGCGCCGCCGAGCCCCCAGATGTCGTAGATCTCTGTATCTGCCAGATACGCGTCGATGCGATCCTTCGGAATCGCCGTGAATCCTGCGGGCTTGTGGCGCTTCGACGCCACTTTCGCGAGCGTCTTCGAGGGCGCGAGCCCTACCCCGAACGTGATACCGAGCGATTCCTCGAGCGTATCTTTGATGCGGCGCGCAATTCCCTCATAGGACATGCCGTGCACGGCTTCGAGTCCCGTGATATCGGCGAAGCACTCGTCGATGCTGTATTCCTCGATCGCATCCGTAAACGTGCGCGCGATCGCGTACATGCGCCGCGCGTATATCGAGTACGCGGTGTAGTCTCCCGCAAGCACAATCACGTCCGGGCACAGGCGCCTGATCTCCTGCATCGGCATGCCGCGCTGAGCACCGAGGCGCTTCGCCTCTATCGAAAGCGACGTGACCGCGCCGCGCTCGCCTCCCGTTACGACAGGCTTCCCTTTAAGCCGCCAGTCCTTGGCCTGCTCCACAGACGCGAAGAACGAATCGCCGTCGAAGTGCACGATGGCGCGCGGGAACCCGTCACCGTGCGCCATACTTCCTGAACGTCGCGGTCACCTTCCCCACGATCTGCCCCTCTTTGGGATGGATGTCCGGATACCGGTCGTTGGCTGCCTCAAGGTAAAAGCGCGCGCCGCGCTTCCTGAGGTACTTGAGCGTGTAGCCGTCTTCCGTGAGCGCCACGACGATGTCGCCCGGCTTCGTGTCGTGCGTGCGTTCGAACAGGATCATGTCGCCCGGAAGGATGCCCGCACCTTCCATGGAATCGCCCTCGACCGTAAGCAGATAGGTCGCGTTCGGGTTATCGAGTAGGAAGTCGCCAATTGAGATCGTGTCCGCAAGCTCCTCTTCTGCCGGCGCGGCGAAGCCCGCACGGATCCTTCCCACCCGCGGCACGCTAAAGAGGCCCGGGGCAGGCACGAGCTTCCCGGTGCGATCCTTGTTCGCGTACCCCTCCGCGACGAGCCGCTCCGACGCATAGAACGCAGAGCTCCGCGACGAGAGATTGAAGAGATCCATGAGCTCCGTAATGTTCGGCATGCGCCGATGCTTCCTATAAAAGGAGAGGAGCTGTGCGGGTCGGGAGAGCTGCGTACTCATCCCAACCAGTATACCGAACAATTGTTCGATACGGGATACTATCCCCTATTCCCAGGGAATCTCGCGCAGCATCTCCTCGCCGAGCACCTCGAGAAGCGCCATGGCTTCGGGCTGATCGGCGCCGTAGCTCGCCCGGAGCTTCTCCTGCTGCCGGGAGAGGAACTCCTCTGCGCTCTCCCTGTCATGACCCTGCGGCTTGAAGGTCACGCCCTTATTCAAGATGTTCGCGATCTTCGGCATCGCCTTATCGACGACCTTCACGAACCGGGACTCGGGCGTATCGAGGCGCTCGTATGCGGCAATGGTATCAGGGAGCCATGGCAGCGATGCGCCGAACTCGTCGCTGATGCGCGCGAGGGCCGCCGCCTCGCGTTCTTCCTTGTCCTTATGGTCCGCGGCCGTGAAGCTCTTGTGCGACGTGACCGTATCTCCGGCATACACCTCGACGAGATCGTGCACGAGCGCGAACTGCGCCACCCTCCCCACATCTAAATGCGGCGCAAACCGCGACGCGAACGCACACGCGGCAAGCCCGAGCATCACCGTGTGATCGGTATCCGATTCGAGCGTCACGCCGTCCGGATGGCGGGTGATGCGATTCGTGCGCCCGAACGCGAGCGCGAGCTCCCCGAGATCGATCATCGCGCGCGCAATGTCCGGCGGGAGCTTCGGTGCCATACCTATATACCTACCAGGAGCGCAAAGACGCTCCTGATGAACGCCCCAAACGGCGCAGCGAAGAAGTACGAGAACACGAAGAGAAACACGACGAGCGAGAGTATGCCGCCTGCGAGCATGCGGTCCTCGAACGCGCGCAAGGAGAGCGACATGCGGTACGGAAGGATGCCGCGCAAGACCGTATAGCCATCGAGCGGCGGGACCGGAATCAGGTTAAAGAGGCCGAGCGACAGGTTCACCAGCACGACGATCGCCGCAAAGCCGGCGAACGCTTCCATGCCGTTTGATGCCGCAAACCGGGTAAGGAGCGCGAAGACGCCCGCGATGAGGAGATTCGTCGCAACGCCTGCGACTCCCACGATCGCCTCGCCCCACCGCTGGTTCTTCAGGTTGAAGGGATTGTACGGAACCGGCTTCGCCCAGCCGAACAGGAGGCCTGAGTTCGTAAGGACGAGGAGCCCTGGGATGAGGACCGACCCTACCGGATCCACGTGCTTTACCGGGTTGAGGGTAAGCCTGCCCTGGAGCCTCGCCGTCGGGTCCCCGAGGGCGTTCGCGGCCCAGCCATGCGCCACCTCGTGCACCACAACCGACAGGATGAGGACGATAACGGTGAAAATGACGGCTTCCATGGAAAAGATTGCGTAGATACGTGCCCGTATGCTAGCATGCGGGGACTATGGCACGCGAATGCGCAGTAACCGGAAAGTCAACCCAGATCGGCGGGCGGTACTCTAACCGTACCCGTGCGACGCAGTTTAATCCTACAGGCAAGGTGCGCCGCCAGGCGAACCTCCAGAAGCGTCGTATCTTCGTCCCTGAGCTCGGCAAGAACATCCTCGTCGACATCAGCGCCAAGGGCATGCGCCACATCAAGAAGAACGGCGCGTTCGCCACTCTGAAGAAGGCGAAGGTGATCTAAGGAAACGGCCGGAAACATCCGGCCTTTTTCTTTTGCTGAAAGGGCCCGTCTCCTAAGACGGGCCCTGATGTCAGGATGCGGGGTGCGGGAAGAGCTGCGAACCGCCCTTCCGGCTCAGGCTGAAGTAGCCCTTTGCCGGGAAGTGCGCTTCTGAGAGCTCCCCTATCCCGAGATGATCCGCCGCAACCGTTGCCGCTTCCTCGTCGGAGGTCGCGGTGAAGTAGCAGTCGTTCATCTGTTCGCCGCTCGGGTCGCGGACCCGCAAGACGTATTCCTGACGTGGCGAGTCATGCGCCACGGATTCCTGAGGGGTCATTACCCACTCCTTTGCGTACACAGTGTTGGTGAGGTACGCCCCGCACTGAGTTAACTCCTAATGTGCGCCGGGGTCAAGCGAACGAGTCGTGAGGTTCGTCCCGTCGGTTGTAAATACGATCGTGCCCAGGTCGATCGTCGAGAGCACCGCTGCGCCTGAGGCGCGCACGCGCGACAGCACGTCTTCATGCGGGTGGCCGTAGGGATTCTCTCTTCCCGCCGACACGACCACCGTCTCCGGGTCGGCCGCATCGAGAAGCGCTTCCCCGGTAGACGTGCGCGAGCCGTGATGCCCGGCCTTAAGCACGTCGCTTCGGAGGCGGTCGCCGTACCTGGCGACCACGCGATCTTCCGCCCACTCCGGCGCGTCTCCCGTAAGCAGGAATTCCGTCTCCCCGTATACCACGCGCACCATCACCGATGCGTCGTTCGTCTCTCGGAGCGAACCCGCGTCTTCTTCCGGGTACAGGACATCGGCGTACGCACCGCCGCCTAAGTGAAGTCGCAGTCCTGCGTTCGCGAGCACGCCCTGCGCCCCCTGCTCGCGCGAGATCGCTTCTGCGAATCGGAGCGCCTGCGGCGTGTCGGTGCCGCGCGCCGGAAGGAGTACGGTCCCCACGCGATACCGTGCGAGCACATCGGGCAGTCCGCCGATATGATCCGCATCTGGGTGCGTCGCGAGCACCGCGACAATCGTGCGATCAAGCGGACCCATGACGCGCGGCAGCTCGCGCAGTACCGAGCGGTCCTTCCCGCCATCTATGAGGAGCTCGATGCCCGTGGGGCCTTCGATGAGGATCGCGTCGCCCTGCCCCACATCAAGGAACGAGACCGTGAGTACGTGAGCAGGTTCCTCGCGCGCAAGCAGCAGAAACACCGCGCTATTCCCGGCAAGGAGCACGAGCGTAAGCATAAGAAGCGCTTCCCTGGGGATCTTCGTCCGCATGCCTCCATCTTCTCACGAAGCGGTATACTGTCGGCACCTAACGCAAACCGACCTATGACCTATACCGCCCGCACGTTCTCGCTTCCGGAACTTCCCGGACTTTCTAAGGACCAGATCGCGGTCCATCTCGGCCTATACGAGGGGTACGTGAAGCACACCAACCTCATACTGGAGACCATCCAGAAGCTGCGTGCAGAGGATGCGACGGCGCATGCCTTCCAGATAAACGAGCTCCGTCGCCGCCTCGGATTCGAGTTCGACGGCATGCGCATGCACGAGCACTACTTCGAGCAGCTCGAAGGCGGCAGCTCCCCGGCACCGGAGGGACCGCTCGCGGAGAAAGCAGCAGCGCGCTATGGAAGCTGGGACGGCTTCATCGCGCACCTCAAAGAAGTGGCAGGGACCCGCGGCATCGGCTGGACCGTCGTCTATTACGACCCCGCTATCGGGGCGCTCCACACTGCCTGGGTGGACGACCACCAGCTCGGCCAGCTCTCCGGCCTCCCCATCATCCTTGCGATTGATATGTGGGAGCACGCGTTCATGGTCGACTATCGCCCGGCGGACAAGAAGAACTACGTCGATGCATTCCTCGGCAACGTGAACTGGCAGGTGCCGGAGCAGCGCCTGGCGAAAGCGTCCTAGCCGCGCTGCGTAAAAGCGCCCGCGGTGCCCGAGGGCACTGCGGGCGTTTTCGCTACCAGGTACCCGAGCACCGCGTACGCGAGTACCACGAATACGAATGGGAACTGCGGAACCGTTACAGACGAGAGCGGGAGCATTGCCATTGTTTCTGCTACGGAGACGATATAGCTAAGCAGCATAAGGGCCGGGAGTCCGAACACTGGCGCTAGCGCAGGTACGATGAAACCGAGTACGCCCGCAAACGCGCCGAGCAGCATGGCCAGAGGGATGACAGGAAGCACGAGCAGGTTCGCAGGGATTGAAACGAAGGAGAAGAGCCCGGTCTGGTACAGAAGGAGCGGCAACACCGCCAGCTGCGCCGCAAGCGTCGCCGCACAGAGCTCCCTCCAGAATCCGCTCCGTATGAAACCAAGGATGCGCGCGAGGCGCGGCGCACCGAGGATGAGCCCAAGGGTTGCCACGAACGAGAGCTGAAACCCCGGATCGAACGCAAGGAGCAGCGGGTTCGCAAGGAGCATGAGGGCACCTGCTGCCAGGAGTGCGCGCGATACGGCATACGTCCTTCCCGTCGCGCGAGCGGTCAGCGCGAGCGAGGCCATGAGTCCTGCACGGATGCTCGCCGCTCCCGCCCCGGCAACGAGCACGAAGAGCGCGATCGCCACGCCCGCGGCGACGGCGGCCACTCTGCGCGACAGGAACCCGAGCATGCGCAGCACCGCCTCAGCGACGATCATCACGTTATATCCCGAGAGCACAACGATGTGCACGAGCCCCGATACGATAAACGCATCGAGCAGGCGCGCGCCGAGACCTTGCTTGCCGCCCGTGATCAGTCCGCTTGCGAGTGACGCATAGGGTTCAGGAAGCGCGTTTCCAAGACCGCTCTGGAACCCATGCTTGATAGAGAGAAGCCTCAGGTGCAGCTGCTCGAGCGCGGTGGGCATAGCCTTCATGCGCTCAATCACGGCACGCTCCATGATCAGGTGGATGCCGTCTTTTGCGAGGTAGCGATCGTACCGGAAGGTGCGGCCGCCATCTGTCGCAAACGGCTCGGGGTACTCAAGTGTCCCGCGTGCAGTTATCGCGTCGCCGATGCGCAGCGCTGGATAGAGCGGAGCGACGACGAGCACCGTATCGCCGCTACCGACACGAAGCCGTACGCGCTGCGTGAGTTCGCGTACGTCAGGTTCCGTAGCGACCCTTCCTACAAGCGACACTTCTTCGCCGACGTGCACGACAATTTCTGGAGACGCGCTCGCGGGCACGAGCATGACGCGAGCGACGCCCGCAACCGCGCCGACGAGAAACGCGATTGCGAGCGCATAGTACAAAGACCGGCGAAGGCTCCCGGCGACACTCAGTACCCCGATGCAGAGCACAAGGAGCGCAAGCACCTGCCATGAGAAAAAGAAAAGCGAGCGGCACAGAATGCCGCCCGCAAATCCCGTGAGACCCGCAAGCACGATGCGATCGCTCATTACGCTAGTGTAGCAACCGCTACGCCTTCCGCGCCTGCGCCTCTTCGCGCAGCCTGCGCGCTTCCTCCTGCAGGAGAACGCGCCGCGCCTCGTGCACCGCCTGCCACGCGCCTGCGCGCGCCGCCTTCGTGCCGAACGTAAGGCGGATCGGAAGCTCTTCGATCTCGCTCGGCACCATGCCGAGATTCAATCGAACCGCGTGCCCGGAGTCGTCCGTGAGGAGCGACACCGAGACGACGTTCTTCGCGCTCGCGTATCTGCCCGAAGGCAGCGATACGCTGATTCGCTCAGCGTCGGCTGTCGCATACGCGCAGATCGCGACCGCGCGCTCAATGGCAACGCGCGAATCGAGACGGCACTCGGTGTGCACCATGAGGTGCGCAGCGATCGCGTTTTCGACGAGCTGCTTCGTGAACGGGCTCGTGAGATATTCGCGCGCACGCGCTTCCATCTCCTCGGTAATGACTTGGGCCAAATAGAAATCCTCCCTCGGTAAAGAACAGGTACCGAAGCACCCTAATGCGCTTTACGCAGGGAGTCAAACGCCGCGATCCATCGCCTCGTTCGCAAGCTTGTCCGCGTCAGCGTTCTTATCGCGATAGATATGCGCGAACGACACGCGCCTGAACGCCCTTCCGACCTCGTGCACGCGAGCCGCAAGCGGCTTGAGGCCCTCGTTCTTCAGTTTCCACTCCCCGCTCATCTGCTTCACGACGAGCATGCTGTCCATGTATACGTCGACATCCGCCTCAGACGCATCGCCCTTGAGGACGTCGCGAAGCGCCTCGAGGCCGCGCAGCACGGCAGTATACTCAGCGACGTTGTTCGTTGCCGTACCGAGAAACTCTGACACTGTCGCTACCGTAGCGCCGGACTCGTCCCGGATGATGGCACCGGAGCCGGCCGGTCCCGGGTTGCCGCGAGAACCGCCGTCGGCATGAAGGGTGAAACGCATGGGAAGAGTATATCAGCGCTTGAGGGAAACGATGCGCAGGCGAAGCGGCTGCCCGCGCGTGAACGTATCCTCCTCCACGTGCGCAAGGAGTGAGATGCGTTCGCCTTTCTGTATCCCGTCACACGCGACGCCGAGCTGGCGCTTCGCGTAGAACGTCATGGCTTCGATGGGCGCCTCAGGGAACTCCTCATGCCCGCGGCCAATCGCAAGCCGCAGGTGCTCCTCGGCCTTGCCGAACCAGGTGACCTGCTCTACGCGCACCTCATGAAACGCGATCACCGGCTTCGGATTCCCCATGCCAAACGGTGCGAGCCGCAGCAACGAGCGGAGCAGCTCCTTGGTGATCGCTTCGGGGGACAGATGCGCATCAGCGCGCTGCTCCTCGCGCAGCGCCTCTTCAGGAAGGTGCTCGAGCGCACGCGCCATCCGCTCTTCGAAATCGAATGCTGCCTGCGGCGAGAGCGCGAACCCTCCCGAAGCCGCATGCCCGCCGAACTCGTCGAACGTATCGCCCGCCGCCTCCATGAGCCGGAGCACGTGCACGCCGCCGGGACCGCTGCGGCACGAGCCCTTCAACGTGTCGTTGCCCTCGCGTCCCCAGAGGAAGACCGGCCGCTCGTACTCCTCCGCGATTCCGTTCGCCACGAGCCCGAGAAGGCCCGGGCGCCAGTCAGGATCGCCCATCGCGATCACCGGCGGAAGCTCCTTCCCTTCGAGCTTGCGCGCGAGGAGGCGGTCATGGACCGCGCGCGTGATAGCACCTGCGGTCGCGCGTCGCGATCGGTTGAGCGCCTCGAGCTTGCGCGCGAGCTGATCGGCCTCGACCTCGTTCGTCGTTGAGAGGAGCAGGAACGCGTCGCGCGGATCCCCCATGCGCGATGCCGCATTCACGCGCGGCGCGAGCATGAAGCCGACATCGTCTTCCGTGATTTTCTTCTGGTCGACGCGCGCGTTCTTGCAGAGCTTCTGGAAACCGATGCGCGGAGACTTCCGCATCACCAGAAGACCGTACGTCGCGATTACGCGATTCTCGCCCGTCAGCGGAACCATGTCGGCGATGGTCGACATGCCCGCCATATCGAGCAGCCACTTCTCCCACCCCTCCGGTATGTGCTCGCGCCCCACAAACCCGTGCTTGAGCGTTCCGCATACGAGCTTCCAGGCAACCGCAGCGCCGCAGAGGCTCTTATAAGGATACGCCTCGTCGGGGCGCGCGTTCGGGTTGAGAACGGCGAACGCAGGCGGCAGCGTTTCGGCGGGAAGATGGTGATCGGTCACGATCACTTCCATACCGAGCTCGTTGGCCCGCGCGACCGCCTCGGTATCCGTAATGCCCGAGTCGATCGTGATGACGAGCGTAACGCCCTCGCGCGCGAGCTTCTCGATGCCCGGTATGTTCACGCCGTACCCTTCGTTGTGCCGGTGCGGAATGTAGTTAACGAAATTCGCGCCGGCTTTCTTCAGGAAGTCGTGGAACAGGACGCCGCCGGGGATGCCGTCGCAGTCGTAGTCGCTCCACACGGCAATCTTCTCGCCCGAAGAGATCGCGCGCGCGACGCGCTCCGCCGCCTTCGGCATATCGGTCATAAGCATCGGATCGTGCACGTGCTCGTCAAAGGACGGCGACAGGAACGCTTCGGCATCCGCGCGCGTGCTGATGCCGCGGCGCGCGAGGAGCGCAGCGGTCAGGTCGTCGTACGCAGAAAGCTCATCGCGAAGCACATCGTCAAGCGGATCATGGAGCGGAAACATCGTTCGCGCATTGTATCAAAGTCGCGGTCCAGGGTATCCTTCTCCCATATGGAACTCGGTGGACCAGACGGCATCTTCATGAAAATCGTGCGCCGGGAGCTTCCCGCGCATATCGTGTACGAGGACGACGAAACGCTCGCGTTCCTTGATCGGTCGCCCAACGTCCCCGGACACACCCTCGTCATCCCGAAAGAACCCTTCCGGAATGTATTTGATATTGACGAAGCCAACTGGCAGGCGGTCATGCGCACCGTACGCAGGATCGCTCCAGCGGTCCGCGACGCAGTGGGCGCCAAGGGCGTACATATAAACTCCAACCACGAGCCGGAGGCAGGCCAGGAGGTGTTCCACCTCCACGTGCACATCATCCCGCGCACGGAGCGCGACTTCGATTTCTGCTGGCCCAAGCTCGAGCTCGCGGAGGACGAGCGCACGTCGGTTGCCGAGAAGATCCGCGCAACGCTCTCCTAGCGAAGCGCCGCGATTCCCGGAAGGGTGCCCTTCGCAAGGAAATCGAGCATCGCGCCCCCGCCGGTAGAGATGAACGCGAAGCGGCTGCCAAGCCCGAGCTTCTCGATTGCGGCGACCGTATCGCCGCCGCCCACAATCGCATGCGCTCCTGAGGCGGCAAGTATCTGCGCGAGCGCTTCCGTGCCTTCGGTGAATCCGTTTTCGTAGTTCCCCAAGGGACCGTTCCAAAGCACGGTGCGTGCGCCCGCGATCCGCTCGGAAAGCATGGCGATGGTCTTCGGTCCGTTGTCGAGTATGGCTTCGTCCGCGTGCACTTCCTGGATCTCCGCGAGTCGCCCTGCCACGCGGGTCTTGCCGGCAGGCGCAACCACGTAATCGACCGGCAGCAGGAGCTTCCGGTTTCCGAGAAGCGCCTTGAGCTCGGCCTTGTCAGCGCCCGATACGAGCGAGCGGCCGATGGGGCGCCCGGAGGCCTGCATGAAATCGTTCGCGAGGGCGCCGCCCACGAACACGCGATCATAGGACGCGAGCAGACGGACCAGCACCGGCTCCTTCGTGGCGAACTTGGCGCCGCCCACAATGGCGATCGACGGCTTCTTGGGCGAAAGCGCCGCCGAAAGCTCCCGCACCTCTTGCGCCACCAGGAGCCCCGCGTACGACGGCAGAAGCTCCGGCACCCCCACGACGGACGCATGCGCCCGATGGCACACGTCGAACGCGTCCTGTACGAAAA
>Ga0247718_1000209_pt1 | contig 14985 bp, 10 predicted proteins | sample 21E_DmetaG_FD_189045 | JGI IMG/M metagenome (GOLD analysis project Ga0247718, IMG submission 189045) | Soil microbial communities from hillslope of Landscape Evolution Observatory, University of Arizona, Oracle, AZ, United States - 2-1-E_D | ecosystem: Engineered > Artificial ecosystem >...
CCGTAAACCTTCGCGCCGTTCAGACCGAAGATCTTTTCTTTCACCTTTGCCGTTAGCGGCTTGTAGCCGAAGCGCTTTTGTAGTTCTTCCGGGATCTGAAAGCGGCGGAACGCCTCGATCTGCCATTGCGGGCTGCCCCACCAGATCGAGTCCGTTCCCCAGAGAATGTGGTCTTCGCCGAAGGCCTGGATCATCATCCCAAGCACGTGGGCGCAAAGCATCGGGTGGGTGATAACCATCATTCCGAAGGTGGTCCCCAGATCCATGTACACGTTCTTCATCTTGTGGTTCTTTCGCCGCGCTTCGCACAGGTCGGAGATCCAGGGCACGTAGGAGCTGGTCTTGAAATTATCCCGGGCGGCGGGTTCCGCCTCGCGCAACCCCTGGAAAGCGGAGTGGTAGACCAAAAAATTCAGATCCGGAAAATCCATCGCCGCCTTTGGGATGTCGCGCGGGTTTGAGCGCTCCACGTCCCATCCGGGCAGCGGCAGCCCCTTATGGACGCAAACATTCTTGATCCCGAGCTTGCGCGAGAGCTCGTACGCAGGATAGGCGGCCTTCTCGTCGTCCATCCACCAGCCTTTATCTCCCGGCCTGAAAGCCTGCCCCGGATAGCCTTTCCAAGCGTCTATCTTCAGCACCTCTTTCTGGTAGTGCATCAGATCGAGATCCTTCTTTCCGTCGCTGGGGCGTATAAGACCGTGTGCAAGGATCCGGTTGGACTTGGCGAGCCCGTTAATCTCGGCGCGGGTTTCGACCATATCGACCGGAGGCAGAACGTTCATCTCCTCGGTCGGAGCGGGAAGGCCGGTGATCACCGCCATCACCGTGTCGCTGTCGAAGAAGATCTCCTTGATGTAGTTGGCCAGATACAGGTCCTCCATCCTGTGCTGGCGCCCGCGCAGGTCCGCGTTCCACTGCTCGGCGAAGCGGCGGTAACCGATCAGCGGCGGGATCACCTTCGCCGCCGCGACGTGGTGCGTGTGCACGTCGAAGATGAATTCCTTTTTTGGAAACTTTTCATCCGCGACGGACGATTCCGTCAGTTCGGCCGCGTCCACTTCGAAGAACTTGCCGAAAACGGAATTCATCGCCATAAAGGCCGCCGCCATCCCGCCCGAGGTGGCGAGAAACTGACGCCGGCTGATGCCCAGACGCTTCGCCGTTTTGTCTGCGATTCCGGTTAATTCTTGCTCGACCCGCCGTTGCTTTTCGGTCTGCGGGATCGGAAGAAATTCCTCGTTCGAAACGACCTGCGTCGGGATCGGGAGCTCGCGGCCGATTGTTTCGTCGACGTCTGATTTGCGGACCCAGCCGCATTTTTGGCCGGACCGGTTCGAGGATCGTTTATCGCGCTTGCGTCTGTTCATAGTGATTCGTCGTTTCGTTTTGTCAGGCCATTGAGCAGCAAATCAGCCAGAAGGCGCGTCTTTTTCTCTAGTTCTTTGCGTTTTCCGAGTTCACCCGTGCTCAGACTGTAGGGGAGCAGGGAGTTGGTCGCTGCGAGGAGTGAGTCTGCCGTATCTTTCGGGTCCACCGTTCTGAACCAGCCGTCTGTTAGGCCCTCCTCGATGACACTGATGAACACCTTGGCCTCCAAAGCAAAATGCTTTTCGCGGTGAACCAACAATGATTGCCTTATCTCCGCGAGCAGGTCACTCAAGCTTTCTGTGTAATGCTGCACACTGTCGAATCGGAAAAGAACCCGCGTTACGAGCATTTCCCGGATACGAACGGCCGGCGACCCGCTGCCGTGGGCTATCACTTGAAGCCTGACAAGTAGCCGATAAACGATCCGGTCGATGTGGCCAAGAACCAACTCTTCCTTGCTCGGGAAATGGAGATATATCGTTCCCTTGCCGATCCCGACCTCCCGGGAGAGGCTCTCCATCGTCATCTTCTTATAGCCGTATCGGTTCAGAAGTCGATCGGTTGCGTCCAGGATCAGATCCTTAATATCCTCGCGAGTTGCGACATCTCTCATAAATCATCGATTGATGACCGGTATTCCCATATGGTCATAGCAGTCTATATCAAAAAAATCATACGTTTTCAACTAAGTATCTAAATTGAATACCGCGGAAAGTTGAGTAAGCTCTCTCCTATTTGCTGACCGATTGACAAAAATGGTCAGAAGCCGATATCCTTGTTTGCAAGTTCGGCAGGCGAGAAGCACCGTGCTTTTACTTTCGTGTAAGTCCTAGCAGCGCAAACAGACCAGAATGGACCCCTCCCTGCGGCGAAATCGACTGCGTATGGCCGGTGAACTCTTTGCGAAGGGGCACGCTCACGCCGGCGCAGCAATCGGGCCCATCTCTTTCCATAGAGATCATGCAACTACGGAAAAGTCCGAGTCGAACTCGCCGTACTTCAATGCTCAATCGCTGCCAGCGATTCGAACAGGCGAACTCAGGTCGATGGACCCAAGATTCTAACGAGGAACGGTGTGATGTTTATGTCTAAACTGCGAAATGTTTCTTTAATCCTAAGTACAACTTTTCTAACTCTTGCCAACGCCTTAACTTTTTCAACTCAGGTTATTTCCCAGAGCTCCATAGTTCGGGACCGTAACTCGCGCGATGTCGCCCTAGCCGAGAAAATCCGGCGTGTTGAGAACGGTCTGCTGCCGCCGGTTTTTGTCAAAGGGCGATCCAGACGAATGAACCTCTTGGAGCGGATGAAGTTCTACAAGGTTCCGGGCGTAACCATCGCAGTCATAAACGACGGCAGGATCGAGTGGGCAAAAGGCTACGGAGTAAAAAGGGCAGGCGAAAGCGAGCGCGTCACGCCCGAAACTCTATTTCAGGCAGCCTCGATCAGCAAGCCCGTCACGGCGATTGCGGCTCTCCACCTCGTGCAGGCCGAGGCACTCGATTTGGATGGTAACGTCAACGATAAATTGCTTTCGTGGAAAGTACCTGAGAATCAATTTACAACTTCAAGAAAAGTTACTCTACGCCGACTTCTTTCGCACACCGCGGGATTGACGGTTCCCGGTTTTCCCGGCTATCAGATTGATCAGCCCCTTCCGACGCTGTTGCAAATCCTGAACGGGGAGAAGCCGGCCAATACTCCTCCGGTTCGGGTTCAATTCCCGGTAGGAGAAGGTTTTCGTTACTCGGGTGGGGGCACGACCGTTGTTCAGCAATTGTTGATAGACGTGACGAAAAAGGCGTTCCCGGCACTGATGCAGGAATTGGTGCTCACTAAGTTAGAAATGAAAAGAAGCACCTTTGAGCAGCCTCTTCCGGCAAAACTCCACACGCAGGCTGCGCACGGGCACGACACTGAAGGGAGAACAGTTCAGGGAGGCTGGTACGTTTACCCGGAGATGGCGGCCGCCGGTATGTGGACGACAGCCTCCGATTTGGCGCTGCTGGCGATCGAAATTCAAAAATCGAAAGTCGGGAAATCTAACAAGATTCTTTCCGCCGAGATGATTGACACTATGCTCAGCCCGCAGGTTAGAGGCAATGGGCTCGGCTTTGGTCTAGATGGTGAGGGGCGATCAGCACGTTTTTTCCAAAGCGGGCGCAATAAGGGCTATATCTGTTTTATGACAGCCTACCAAAATACAGGTCAGGGCTTGGTTGTGATGACCAATACCGAGACCGGCGGTGAACTAATCGAGGAAATTGCGCGCGGTGTCGCTAAAGAATATCACTGGCCAGATTATCTTCTCGAAGAGAAAGTGATCAAGCAGGTTGATCCAAAGGTCTTCGAAGATTATTTGGGTGAGTATGAATTCGAAGCGGAGCCCGGTGTGTTTATCTCGATCAGCACCGAAAACGGGAAACTGTTTCGGCAGGTAATCGAACCGGGCGAAGCCGGACAAATAATCCGGGGGGCAAAAGCAGAACTGCTGCCCGAGTCGGAAACACACTTCTTCTTGCGAGACATAGCGGTCCAGTATGTGTTCGTGAAAGACGAGAAAGGAAAGGTTACGAAATTGATATTGCGCGGCAGAGGTCCAGACCGGGTTCTAAAAAGAAAATAGAGGCGTTGAAAATATTTCTTGCCCGAAGAAAATGCCCAGATCTCATTTTCCTGGAAAATGGAATCGCCGGACATCTGGACAGCCACGATACGGTTCGCGGACGGCGATGGGCGGCGGGTCGAAAAGGTGTACCGGCTGGAGCGAATAAAGCGATAAGCACGTCCGCGAGCGGCTGAAATAAGCTGAAATAATTTGCCCGTTGAATTCGGCGATTCTTCTATATCACTTCCATTATCTCGTCGAGCGGCTTCCTTTTTATGTCCGGCACCTTGGCGTCGTCGGCCGGGTAGCCGACAGGGATCAGGACGAAGGGGATTTCGTTCTTCGGCCGGCCGAGAATTTGCTGCAAAAACCTCATCGGCGACGGCGTGTGCGTCAGCGTCGCGAGGCCCATGTTGTGCAGCGCGGCGAGCAGCAGTCCTACCGCGATGCCGACCGACTCCTGCGAGTAATACGTCGGCTCGCTCTCGCCGTCCTCAACGACCGAGTTGATGCGGAACACGACGATCAGATACGGCGCGATCTCGAGAAACGGTTTGTGCTCGTCGGTCCCGAGCACGGCGAGCCGACGCAGCCACTTCTCGCTCATCCGGCCGTGGTAGCTCTCGTGCTCTTCTTTCTCGGCGGCCTCGCGGATTTTCCTTTTCACCTCCGCATCGCGCACCACGACGAAACGCCACGGCTGCATGTTCGCGCCCGAAGGCGCCGTGCCCGCGGTGGCGATCGCCCGCTCGATCAACTCGATCGGCACGTCGCGGCTCGAGTATTCGCGCACCGTTCGCCGGCGGCTCATCAGCGCGTAAAACTCGCCCGCACGCCGAAGCTGCTCATCGGACGGCAGTTCGTTAAAATCGAGCGCGACAAACTTCGGCCGTGGAAAGTTGGGATTCATGATTGATATCGGCGACAAGCGTCCTCGCCGTGAGGCGAAACTCCGGAATAACTGATAGCTGATAACTGAAAACTGATAACCATCGCGGATCGCCGTTCTAAGTTATCACTTATCAGCTATCAGTTATTCCGGAGGGTTCCGCGTCAACTCACATGTTCATCCAATCTGCACCGTCAGCATCGAGACTGAGCCGCCGTCGAAGCCTTCGACCGGAAAGGTGACCGCCTCGCCCTCGCGCTGCAAGGCAAGAACGTAAAGCAGCGGCAGGTAATGATCCGGCGTCGGTATCGAGAGCCGCGCATCGCGGCCCAGGCTCTCGTATTCGACGAGCGGCCCGTGATCGCCCGCGACGATCATCTCTCTTGCCCGCCGCTCGAATCTTATCGCCCAATCAAACGGCTCGACATTCGTCTTGCCCCACGCGTAGGTGTGAAGATTGTGAACGATGTCGCCGCTCCCGATCACAAGCACGCCCTCGTCGCGCAGCGGAGCCAGAGCTTTCGCAAACTCGTAATGCCACCCGGCCGTCCTGGTCTCGTCGATGCTGAGCTGAACAACGGGAATGTCCGCCTCAGGGAACACATGGCACAGCACCGCCCACGTGCCGTGATCGAGGCCCCAGCGACCATCGTCGGCGATCAGTTCGTCGCCCAAAAGCTCGCGAACGCGCCTCGATAACTCGGGCGAGCCCGGAGCAGGATATTCGTACTCGAAAAGCTCACGCGGGAATCCGCCAAAGTCGTGGATCGTCCTCGGCCTCTGTACCGTCGTGACGGCGACGGCCGGGATGTACCAATGTGCGGACACGGAGAGAATCGCTCGCGGGCGTTGCGGAATTGAGCGGCCGATCCCGGCCCAGCCGCGCGTCCAGTCGTTGTCGGCGAGCGCGTTCATCGGATTGCCGTGGCCGAAGAAGATCGTCGGCATTGTGGTGGTGGTCGCGGCGGTCATAAGCCGATTTTACAGGATGCCGGGCCGATCGCCGCACCGCACGCTGCCGGCGAACTTGTCCGCTTGCTACAATCTAGATCGATGTTGCGAAGAAAGGCCGTCGGCGACAATAGATCTACATCTTCGGTGAGGAAAAAGAGGCGAGCCGTGGCGGAAAGAGCTACCGTGTGACGAATTTCAAGCGATACATCTACATCACACTCGGCACGGTCTGCGTCGGCCTCGGCGTGCTAGGGATCTTTCTGCCGTTGATGCCGACGACCGTGTTTCTGCTCGGGGCGGCGTTCTTCTACTCGCGCAGCTCCGAACGCTTTTACGCGTGGCTCCTCGACAACCGCATCTTCGGCGAGTACATCCGCAATTATCGCGAGGGTCGCGGAATGACGGTCCGTCACAAGACCAAAGCCGTCCTCGTTCTCTGGGTGACGATCGGCATCTCGATCTGGCTGGTCGATTCGCTCGCCGTGCGGATCATTCTCGTGCTGGTCGGTGCGGGCGTAAGTATCTTTTTGTTGCGGTTCGTCAAGACGTATCGACCGGCCGAGTCCGAATGAATCTATCTTGACTGTTTCTCCCGGGAGAACCCGTACACGATGATGCCGTTGACGTCACCGACGGCTCGCTTGCGAAATCGGAACCGCCCGTCATCGAGTTTCGACGTGACGACGTAATCGGTGTGGCACTGGATGCAGGAAGCGTTCACGGCTCTGACCGGCCGGGCCACAAACGTCCATTCATCTTTTGCGAACTGAGTGGTGGCCCGGCCCGCCTCCTGATCAGCCTGGAAGGTCAGGAATGCATTCTTCACTTCCTTGATCAATCTCTTCGCACCGGGGAGATCCTTTTCGGGTAGCCCAGGGGTGACCGCGACGGGTTGGTTAATACGATATTGGATCTTGAATTTTTCGAGCGGGTTCTTGTCGTCACCGTTCGGCGTTGCCCGTCGCCCGAAAAGATACAGTCCGACTTTCCAACCGGCGTCCGTGAAGGACTTGATCAGTTGTCTTTCTTCGTCGTTGACCGGAGAAAACGATCCGACATGAACACTGGTAAGTGGCTCGGGCGTCGTCGGAACCATCCGTCTGATGCCGAAATCGGGCTGTGTAAGAAACCGGTTCTGGACCGCCCTGTCGAAGCGCTCTATCGTTTCCGCGTCGGGCGCGGAATTGTCGACTCTCGGATCTTTTGCGGCCGCATTCCTCGTTTGCCCGCTTGTGTCCGACGTGTTGTGGACCAAGCCAAACACTGCGAACAGAACAACCCAGCAAAGGCAGATCGCGATCTTCAGCTTTTTCATAGTCTTGATCGAATGCTCTCTCATACGGCGGAGAGTCTTAAACTCTGAACTGCGATTTGCTCATCTAGACTCTTTCCGCAGTTCCCTGATCCGTTTCGCGAGCTGCGGCAGCAGAAGAGATGTCCGCCGGAGCGAGCCGGTGGCGAAGTGCTTCGCGAACCCGCGAAAAGTCTCGACAGCAGTTGACGAATAAGGCATCCACCAGGCATTCGGCACGACGGCGAGGCGATTGACGTGGATGTGCTGCGGCTGGACGAGTTCCATCAGGCCTTCGACCCCGTGCGTGCGGCCCCGGCCGGAATTCTTGAAGCCGCCCCACGGCGCCTGCGCGATGCCGTGCGTGTAGAGAACCTCGTTGACGCAGACCGAGCCGGCCTCGATCTGCTCGGCGACGCGTTTGCCTTTTGCGATATCGCGCGTCCAGACGCCGGCGGTCAGGCCGAACTCGGAATCGTTGGCGAGTTTGATGGCTTCGTCTTCGGTCTTGAAGGTTGCTATCGGCAGCGTCGGGCCGAAGGTTTCTTCCTGCATCGGGCGCATTTCGTTACGTGCACCAAAGATAACGGTCGGTTCGTAAAAGAGACCGCCGTTTTGAGTCCCGGCTTCAGCCGGCTCCTGCCCTGCTAATAAAGGCCGCCTGAAGGCGGGAGTCACAACGCTTGCTCGTTTGCCGCCGGTGAGTATCGTCGCTCCGGCTCGGCGGAACTCTTCGACGTGATCCTCGACGATTTTCAGCTGACGTTCTGAAGACATTGCCCCGATCGAAACGTCCTCGCTGTCGCCGGGGCCCTGCTTCAGCTTCTTGGTTTTGTCGACGACCATCGACGCAAATCTGTCGGCGACGCTCTCCTGGACATACACCCGCTCGACCGACGAGCACGACTGGCCCGCATTGCAGAACGCTCCCCACACGGCCGCGCCGGCAGCCAGCTCGAGATTGGCGTCGTCGAACACGATCATCGCGTCCTTGCCGCCGAGTTCGAGCACGACGGATGTCAGATTTTTGGCGGCGGCTTTGGCAATTCTCTTGCCCGTCGCTACGCTGCCCGTGAACATGATCTTATCCGGCGGAGCATCGACCAGTGCCGCGCCCGTTCGGCCATCACCGGTGACGATCTGCACGACATCCTTCGGGACACCGGCCTTTTCGAAAATTTCCCCGATAGTCAGGCCGACGAGCGGCGTCAACTCGGACGGCTTGATGACAACGGTGTTGCCGGCCATAAGTGCCATCCCGGCCTCGCCCAGCGGAATCGAGAATGGATAATTCCACGCAGGAATGATCGCGACGACGCCGAGCGGCTGGTAGACGATCTTTGAAGAGCGACCGAGGGTGGCATACAGACCGATACCCCGCCGTCGCGGACGGAGCAGTTTCTCGGTGTTTCGGGCGAAGTACTGCATCAGGTCGAGCACCGGGGCGATCTCCATCGCGATCGCCTCGCCGAAGGGTTTTCCCGATTCGGCCGAAATGAGGTGCGCGATCTCGTCGACCTGCGCAAGGATCACGTCCCGCGCACGCATAACAAGCCGGCGGCGCTCCGCGAAGCTGGTTTTTCTCCAGGACTGGAAAGCCACACGCGACCGAGCTACGGCGGCGCGAACCTCGGCTTCCGGCGTCTGCGGCACGCGTCCCACCTCGACACCGGTCGCCGGATTGTACGAAATTATCTCCTCGCGCCCCTGAACAGTTTCCGCCGGCATCACCGCGTTCATATATGGCTGATGATACCGCCACGTAGGTTAGGCTGCCTAGCCTGACCTACAAAATGCCCAACAATGATCACACGAATCGGTTCTACTCGCTTTTGTTTTTTGCCGCGGATTTGCGCCGATAGCGCGGATCAGAAATGAAATCATCTGCCTCTTATCCGCGTGATCCGCGAACATCCGCGGCAAAGATCTTTTGCGGCGCGTAAATGTTGACTCTCCAGCTTAGATCCGCAGCGCAGGTGCCTAGGCAGAGCTTCCCTTGACTGTACTGCTTAAGACCTTTATTCTGCTGTTGGAGGGTCTCGCCGAATGATCGACGGTATTGATAAGCGGATTCTGGATATTCTTCAGCAAGACGGCCGTACCGCGAACGCCGAGATCGCCCGCCAGGTGAATCTTGCACCGTCGGCGGTGCTGGAGAGAATTCGCAAGCTGGAAGAGCGCGGCGTGATTCGCGGGTACTCGGCCGACATCGACGCGAAGGAGCTCGATTTCGGGCTGACGGCGCTGATCGCCATTCGCACGAGCGAGTGCGGCGAGGGCGTCGGCGAAGAGCTCGCGAGCATCGACGAGGTGCAGGAGGTTCACGAGGTCGCCGGCGACGACTGCTTTTTCATAAAAGTGCTGACGCGCGACACGGAATCTCTTGGACGACTGCTCCGCGAAAAAATAAAGGCGATCCCGAATGTGGTAAGTACGCGGACGACGGTGGTGCTCAAGACATTCAAGGAAGGAACGCTCGTGCCGATCGAGCGTGAAGGATCGGCGGCGGGAAACGGAAGGTCGGTGAAGGCGAAGGCCGGCAGGGGTAAGTGAGATGAGTTTGCAGGCAGTAACGAATGCGGCGGGCCGCGGAAATAGAAATCTGGTGGCCCTGATCGCGGCCTTCGCGGCCGTTTATGTTTTTTGGGGATCGACGTACCTCGCGATCAAGTACGCCATCGAGACCTTGCCGCCGTTCATCATGGCGGGCTCGAGGTTTATGTTTGCGGGCGGCGTGCTGTTCCTGCTTGCGCTCGGGTCGAAGGATTTCGAGATGCCGACATGGAAGCACTGGCGCACGAGTCTGATCGTCGGCACCCTGCTTCTATTGGGCGGCAACGGCGGAGTCGTCTACGCGGAGAAGTACATCTCGTCGAGCCTCGCGGCGTTGCTCGTCGCGACCGAGCCGTTCTGGATCGTCATCTTAAGCTGGCTATGGCTGAATCAGGGAAGGCCCAGCCGGCGTGTGGTGTTTGGGCTACTGGTTGGATTCGCGGGAGTCGCCATGTTAGTTGCGGGCGAGGGCGCTTCGCACGGCGGTAGCAGCGGTGGCTCGGGCGAGTGGTACCAAACGGTCGCGACCGTCGCGATAATTCTCGCGGCGCTGTCTTGGGCGGTAGGCTCCATGTACGGTCTGAAGGCACCGGTGCCGAAATCCTCTTTGCTGACCGCTGGAATGCAGATGCTCTCGGGTGGGCTCGTGCTGATGATCGCGAGCGTGCCGAAGGGCGAATGGTCGACGTTCGAGATCTCGAGCGTCTCGGCAAACTCTTGGTTCGCTCTTGCTTATCTCGTGGTGTTCGGGTCCTTGATCGGCTTCACGGCGTACAGCTGGCTGCTCAAGAACGCGCAGCCGTCGATGGTCTCGACCTACGCCTATGTGAACCCGGTGATCGCGGTGTTACTTGGTTGGGGTATCGCCGGCGAATCGTTGACCGGGTCGATGCTGCTCGGTGCGGCGCTCGTCGTGGCGTCGGTGATACTGGTCACCACGCAAAAGGGCGGCTCTGATTCAGTTGAGGAAGAGCGAGAAGACGAGATGTCGATCTCTATAGCACCGCCGAGCGGGCGGCGGCCCGGGTTTTCGACTTTCGGGTGACATCGGCCCGCGTATTCGCGGCTGCGGAATCCTTGATCAAGATCAGATCGTTGTTGGTGTTGCCGCGGGCGATCAGCAGGTCCTTGCCGTCGAAGCTCCAGGCGAAGCTCAATATTCGTCCCGATTTGAAGTCGGTGATGGGTATCGCCGGCGACCCGTCGATCGGCTGCCGCCAGAGGTTCTGCACGCCGCCGCGATTTGTAAGGATGGTAAGGCTGCGGCTGTCGGGCGACCAGTTGAACGAGTTGACGAGGTTGTAGTCGAGTTCGCGCTCGATCTTGCCGAAGTTGCCGCCTTCGAGCGTCGCGATCTGAAGCCTTTTCTCGAACGTGTCGACGTCGTACGACACAAAGGCCAACCGCTTGCCATCGGGCGAGACCCTCGGGTGAAACGCGCTCCACCGATCGCTCTGGTAGAACATTTCCGGCGTTCCACCGTCGATCGAGACCTTCATCAAAACGCTCCGGTCCCGCCCCGAAACCTGACGCTGGAAGATCACGGTCTTGCCGTCCGGCGTCAGTTGCGGGTTGAAGTCGGCGTACTCGGGGTTATCGTCCGAAAGTCGCAGCGGGTTCCTTCCGTCCGCGGCGTCGGCCCGCCAGATCCGCGACGTCTTGTCTTTTTGCAGGTTGTAGACGATATACCTGCCGTCGGCCGTGACGGCCGGAAGTACCGAGTATCCGGAGTCGGTCATCAGCGGTTTGGCGTTCTTGCCGTCGGCTTCCGCGACCCAAATGTCCGATTTCTTGCCTTCGCTTCTCGTGTAGATGAGACTCCCGCCGGCCGTCTGCGCCAGGCCCCAGGCGCCTTCCATTCCGCGCCCCTCGGCGGTGATCTGGTCGACCGTCCTGGCCGACGGCGAGTACCGCCAAACGGACGCCGTCGAGTCGCTCTTGACCGTAACGATCGTGCGGCCGTCACCCGAGATACTGAGGTCGAGGTAATCGTTGAAATCGTTCGTCACCTGCTTGATCTCGATCGACGGGTAGGACGAGCGCCAAACCTGCGCGTGCGAGTTCTGAGTTTCGCGCCCGACGAACAGGAACCCCGATCCGTCCTCGAGCCACACGAAATTGTTCGCGATAAAAAACTCCTTATTCCCGCCGAGCGGGGAGATGGTCTTATCGGCGATCGATATCTGAGCTATTTGGGTGCTGACGATGAAGCTGTTCTGCCTCTTGCCGGCGCCGACGAGTATGTGGCGGCCGTCGGGCGACCACGCCATCTTGCTCGAGATAAAGTCGAACTGCGTGCCTTTGGTGGTCAGCAGCGGCTCGGCGCGAAGCGTCGCGGCGTCGACGATAAAGACGTTGTCCGAGTTGTCGGTCGTCATGTGGCGCATGAACGCGAACTGCTTGCCGTCCGGCGAAAATGTGACGGCGCTGTCCACGTCCTCGATCAGCTTCTTCGGCGTGCCGCCAAGTGTCGGCACCCGGTAAAGCGTGTTGACCGAAAAGTCGCTGCGCGTCTCCGTGTAGTAGATGTGATCGCCGTCGGGCGAGAAGACGACGTTTTGCAGATTCAAATTCGTCGCCGGGACGACGGTGACCTGACTGTCGGTCGCGATCTGGCGGACTACGAGGCTGCGGCTCCCGATCTCGCCGCTGACATAGGCGATGTATCGGCCGTCCGGCGAGATCGCCGGCATGATCGCCCTGCCGTCGGTGTTGATCCGGGACGCCTGCGTCTTCTCAAATGCGGCCGCGATCTGCGGTGTCTGCGTCGTCCTTATCAGGTTGTAAATACCGAAACCCGCGGCCGACAGGATAAGAATAGAAAGGGCCACCAGGAGCGCTGGTTTTAAGATCCTGCGATCGACCGACTGCTCGTTGCCGAGCCCGTAGTGCGCCGTCATCGCGGTCGCCCGGTCGTCGGTTGGGTGATTGGCGCTGATCGTGCGGTGGATCATCGTCGGGTTTTCGAGAAACTCCGGCGACGAATTCGATTGCCGCAGGCGATCGCCACTGTTGCGGTGCTCGAGTTCGAAAAGGACATCGCGGATGTCGAGGGCGAAATCCTTCATCGACTGGTAACGCTCCTCGCGGTCTTTCTGCAGCGCCTTTCGTAGGATCCGCTGCAGGTCGCTCGGCAAGTTCGGCAGGACGTGCCAGATCGGCTCGGGCTCCTTGTAGATAACGGCGGCCATCGTGTCGGCCGAAGTTTCGCCCTCGAAGGGCGGCTTCCCGGCGAGCATCTCGTACATGACGACGCCGAGACTCCAGATGTCGGTGCGCTCGTCCGTCTCCTGACCGCGGGCCTGCTCGGGCGACATGTAGCGGGCGCTGCCCATGACGGTGCCGGGGACGGTCTTGTTGTCGCTGCTGCTGTCGCCGCTCTTGATGATCTGCTCGTTGGGCTTGGCCAGACCAAAATCGAGAACCTTCACGATCGCGTCGCGGCGGAGCATTATGTTCTCGGGTTTGACGTCGCGGTGGACGATCCCGGCGGCGTGGGCGGCGACGAGGGCGTTGGCGGTCTGCTCGACGATGCGCAGGATGCGCGCCAGGGTGAGCGACTCGCTCTTCATCACCTCGCGGAGCGTGCGGCCCTCAACGAACTCGGTTGCGAGAAAGCTCCCGTGCTCGTTCTCGCCGATCTCGTAGATGGTGATGATGTTCGGATGGTTCAGGGCGGAAATTACGCGGGCCTCCTGGCGGAAGCGGGCGCGGCGCTCGGGATCGGTCGTAAATTCGCTCGGCAGGATCTTGATCGCGACGCTACGGCCGAGCTCGGGGTCGAGCGCGGCGTACACCTCGCCCATTCCGCCCTCGCCGATCTTCGATCGGATCTCGTATCGCCCAAACTGCTGGCCCGTGAACATCGCTTTGAATCAGGTGAGACACCTCTCCGTAAAATGAGAACACCGTGGGCCGGGTCGATGTGACAAGAAATCCGAGAAGCCACGGTGCTCAAAGAACAAGCCTGTTCGTTTAAACGTCGCGGAGAGCAGGAAGGTTTTAAGAAAGTTGGCCGCTCAGGTCAGAACCGCCCGCGTGAGCGGGTGGTATAGCGCCTATTAATAAAGGCGATAACGATCAAGGATGAAACTCGTTTCTGAGTGGTATCCCTTCGCCTTTCTTGATCTTGATCGCGGTCGTGCCACCCGCTCACGCGGGCGGTTCTGACCTATTGGGCCAGCATTGATTCGATCACTTTGAGGCTGGCATCAATCGCCTCAGGGAGTCTGTCGGGCTGGTTGCCGCCGCCTTCGGCCATGTCGGGCTTTCCGCCGCCGCGGCCGCCGACGATCGGGGCAATCTCTTTGATGATGTTGCCGGCCTTTACCCTGGCGGTCAGGTCGTCGGAAACGCGGACGATGATTCCGACTTTGCCGTCGTCTTTGCGGCCGAGAACCACCACGCCGGATTTGAGCCGCGCGAGCAGAGTATCTGAAAGCTGGCGGGTGCCGTTTGCGTCGAGGCCTTCGACGGTCTTTGCCAGGACTTTTACCCCGGCGATCTCTTTCGTCTCGTCGCCGTTCGAAGCGGACGAACCGCCGTTTCCAATTGCGCCGGTGGCAATCTTGAGTTTCAGCTCCTCGATCTCGCGGCGGGTGCGTTTCAATTCTTCCTGGAGCCGCTCGATGGCGTTTGGGAGTTGGTCGCGCTGCGTTTTGAGGGCCGCCAGCGAACGATCGATCAGGCGCTCGTCTTCACGGAAACGCTCGAAGGCGTCGAAGCCCGTGATCGCTCTGATCCGGCGCACGCCGGACGCGATCGCTTCGTCCGAGACGATCTTAAAGCTGCCGATGTCGCCCGTCGCCCGCACGTGCGTGCCGCCGCAAAGCTCCATCGAAAATTCGCCGCCGCCGACGCTCAGCACGCGAACCTCCGAGCCGTACTTTTCGCCGAACAAAGCGACGGCGCCGCTGCGCATCGCTTCCTCGATCGCCATCATCGTCGTGTTGACCGGGTGATTTTCGAGAATGTAGCGGTTGACGAGGTCCTCGATCTGCCGGAGCTCGTCGGCGGTCATCGGCTGGTAGTGCGTGAAGTCGAAACGAAGATAATTCGGCGCCACGACCGAACCGGCCTGCTTGACGTGCGAGCCGAGAACTTCTTTGAGTGCGGCGTGCACCAGATGCGTCGCCGTGTGGTTGCGGCGTGTCGCGTCGCGCTTTTCGGCGTCGACCATCGCGACGACCTCGTCGCCGATACGAAGCGTGCCCTTTTCGACCGTCACCTTGTGAATGATCAGACCTTGGAGCGGCGAATAAGTGTCCGAGACTTTGAGGCTCGCGTCCGCGGAAACGATCTTTCCGGTGTCGCCGAACT
>Ga0247718_1000210_pt1 | contig 14953 bp, 9 predicted proteins | sample 21E_DmetaG_FD_189045 | JGI IMG/M metagenome (GOLD analysis project Ga0247718, IMG submission 189045) | Soil microbial communities from hillslope of Landscape Evolution Observatory, University of Arizona, Oracle, AZ, United States - 2-1-E_D | ecosystem: Engineered > Artificial ecosystem > Mesocosm...
GTTCACGAAGTCACCGCTGAATGAAGATGGGTTTGCGCCGATGTATGTACCATTGGCTGATCCCGAAGCGATAGCCCCGCCGAAACGAAGGACGCTTGCGGTGGCGCTGGCGAGCGGCGCTCCGGAAAAGACGACCGCGTTGCTCGTTGCGCTGAATGTGTTTGCCGCACTGAAGGTTTGCGTTCCGTTTAGCAGTGCGACGTTGGTAGATAATCTTGCGTCCGCAAGAGTACCGGATGCGATATTGCTGGCATTTAGGTTAGTTAGGTTGACACCCGAGACAGCAGGCAATTGAGTGGAGGCATTGAGTTGGACCAGCTGGCTTGCGCCGTTGAAGGTGTTTCCCTGGAGTGTGACATTCGTACTCAAGCGAGCGTCTGCCAGGGTACCACTTGAGACGTTTGAAGCATTAAGGCTGGTAAGCGCGGATCCGTTACCAGAGAAGCTAACACCCGTTACGGCTCCGCTGGCAGAAACACTGAACTGACTCGTGCCGCCGCTGCGGAGGTCGATCAGGTTGCCCGTTGGGCTGGCGTTGCTGTTGTTGGCGTATATGAGTGCTTGGCCGGAACTTGGGTTGCTGCTTTGCGTGACCGTAAGGGCGCTGTTTGTACCAGCGTTGGTTAAGCTTAGGACTCCGGCTGCACCAGTGTTGGTATTACTGAAACCATAGAGGTTGCCAAGGAAACTGGCGCTTGAAGTGTCGTTAGTATTGCGGGCAAGGTAGTTAGCACTACCTGAGGCAGTTGCAAACGTACTGTTACAAGTAGAGATTTGGTTGGTCGTAGTGTTTCTACAAAGAACCACATCAGAGTTAGCCGTACCTAGTGTATTGACGGCTACAGTACTAGAGAATGTAGCAGCTCCGGTGACAGCTAAAGTACCACCCAAACTAGTTGCTCCTGTACCAACCGTTAGTGTGTTCGTACCACTAATGGAAACGTTTGCATTAAAGGTACTCGCAACCCCGACACTTAAGCCGCTACCAGCAACGTTCAGATAGTTGAGCGTGCCTGTGCTGTTTTGAACTGCAAAAGAAGTTGCAAGTTGACCGCTGGTGTCTCGAATAAGTACGGCGCCGTCTGCAGTAGTCAGGGCGATGATCGCATCCCCGCCATCGGCGTCATTATTATAGACGTCCTGCAGAGTAGAGGTTGAGCCACCGCCGCCACATGAACCCCAGACCAGAACTCCCGGCGTAGTGGCATCATTCTTCAGACACTCGCCCGTTGCACCCGCGTTGACAGGTAGCACGAGATCGTACGTTGCACTGGTAGTACCGGTGCGCAGACTGACATAGTTACTGTTGGAAGTGTTATATAGGTTGATCCGCCCTGCGAGTGATCCGCCCTGCCCTAATTCTATTGAGCCAGCAGATGAGTTTACCCCCAAAATACGTGCGCCAGCTGCGTTTTGTACGAGGAGCGCGGCATTGGAATCAAGCGCATTCTGGAACAGTGCATTGCCAGCAACATGCAGGTTTGCGCTGGCACTGCTCGTACCAATGCCGATTGAACCCGCAGCAGTCGTAGGAATCGTACCACTCGTACCAGCTGCACCGGTATCAGTAAATGGCGAAGTCGATGTGGTTTGGAAGTTTCCGGTAGCAGAGTTTGGAGTGGTATAACGGTATATTCGGTAGCTGGTTGCACCGCTGACCGTCGTAAATGCAATTGATAGGTTGTTCGTGTTGGTTCGAGCCGTGTTAGAGACCGGAAGTGATGCGCCCAAGCTGCCATCGGCAATGTTGTCAGTATAGGTTGTAGCCGTATTGTTATTAAGAGTAGCTACAAATCGCTGCGTCCCGTCCGCGCCGCCTGCCAGGGTACGATATATGTTACGTTGCGTCGTGCCGGCCGGCCCCAGCGGGATGTTCGTAAGGTTAACCTGCTGCCCAAGCAACGGGCTGACTACGGCAGAGGTGGTGCCGCCTATTGTCTGACCATTCGCCGTGACGAACGTTATCTTATATGTATAGTTACCGTTTAGGTTACCAGGAGTTATGTTTACGGCGACCGTCGGGGCGCCAGGAGGCGTCAAAGGGGTAAATGATGTTGCTGGGAAGCTCTGCTGCGTAGAGGCTAAAGATTCACCCAGACTGTTGAGAGCTGATATACGGTAGTAGTACGTCGTGCTGCTCGCACCTGAGAGCGTTCCGCCCTGGTTGGATCCTACGGTAATCGTATTGACAACAGGGACGCCCAAACCGGTTACGTAGAGGCTTCCCTGGTTGATATTGATGTTGCGATTGATGGTATCGGCCGTAAATAGCGGTGCGTCATTCGTATCACTTATGACGAAGCCGGTGGTTGAGTTGGTGGTAGTTTGTACCTTTGTGTTGTTCAGGGTGGACTGCCCGGTAACAGCTAAAGTTCCCCCAATCGTTGCATTATTGGTAATACTAATGCCACCGAACGTAACGTTACTCGTTACTGCTATGTCCTGTGGCGTAGACAATGTAATGGTGCTACCGCTGCTGTTCACGGTTATTCTATTCGTCGTTCCTTGCAATGTGAGTCCACCCGTTAATGTGTTCAAGGAGGTCACACCACTGCCCGCACCTGCACCATCAAGTTGTGCTTTAGTAACGAATTCATTGCTGTTCACCGCATTAGCACCACTTACGCGGCCCGAGAATGAGGCGACTACCCCTGTACCAGAGTTTACCGTCACGGTGTTATTGAACGTCGAAGCGCCGGAAGCGGTGATGCCTCCGGCCGCACTTACGACCAGTACGTTCGTACCGGCGCTAGATTGTAACTGCAATAGATCGACTGTCTGCCCACCGGCCGCCCCACGTATGATGGCCCCAACTGTACCATTAGTGGCACTATCACGAGCCTGGATGTTAAAGTTGGCGTTCGTTTGCAGGGTGATACCGTTCACGATGAAATCGCTTCCACTGTAAGTTGTGCCCGAACAATTCGACAACGTCTGCAGACACACTGTATCTGTTGAGGCCGTAGAGTTCGGTACGGTTACCGTGCGGTTAGCGGTAGGGGTAGCCATACGTAACACGGACCTAAAACCACCGCCACTCTTTGCCAGCTCACCAGCGGTAAAGGCATACGGCACGGCTGTAAGCTTGATGCGCGGATTCATCTCACCGTCAAAGCTGGCGCTGCCACCCCTACCACCTACGTTCATAGTCAGCCACTTTTCCTGATCCCAGTCGAAGGTAGTAGGTAGTGCCGTTACAGAGCCCAGGTTAACACTGAAGTAGCCGTTCACAACCCGCACCAGATTACCGGTGGTACGGGTCTCAGTCCAGGCCGCGGTGCCGCCAGAAGCAACGTCGTACAATTTGAACTCAATGTGGTAGTTGCCGTCCGGTACGACGTTACCAGAGCTGTTCAGTAACCGGGCCTGGAAGTTAAGCGTTGAGCTGTCAGCAGCCTGTACGGTCGCGGGTGTATATACACGCGTAAAAGAAAACAGGGTAACCAGCACTAGAAGCAATACGCCTACCGCAGTAAGCGCCCTACCTAGAATGAGACTAGTTAACCCTGTTTTTGATTTGATCATTTGTTGTTTTGTTTTAGCTGATTTTACTCAGCTGATTTTGTTTTGGTTTTCTTTTGTTTTGAAAACTTGTATTCATTATCTGTTTTTTCAGGGGTGCGGACAAGCCCCAATAGTGCACTTTTTTAACTCAGCCAAAACCTACATTTCGCAAACAAAATTTGCAAAAAATATACATTTTTATGATGTTTTCATTACAACCCCATATTTAGCTACTCTTAGAATTGTCTACTCTAAATTTATTGTTATGTGCGTTGTGCTATACGTATCGTTGTATTGAATACTTCATTCATTCTGTATGTTCTCAGTTTGACCAATGTTTATCCACAGCAGTTTTGCCCTGTAAAGTTACCATGGCATGATTAACGAGCGGCTTAACCTGAAACGAACTACGCCAAAATTTTACCGCCGCAGCCATCTCCCCTGCCTATCAAATTCCTCATTCTGCTTTGTTTCTATTTTACGCGATAGCGTATAATAGAAACAAATGGGGAGACAAAGTGATTTATCACCAATCGTAGACGGGATGCTCAAACTTGTTGCAGTGGGAGGCGTAACGATAACTGCGCTTGCCGCACCCAACATGGTGCAGCTATTAGACAAACCTTTGCGCACATATTTTGACAAGCTCGATAAACGAGCCCGGGAACGTGAGCTAAAACGTATTAGTAGATACATCCAGAGCTCCGGGCTCGTGAAACAAGACTACGAGCACGGCCTTCAGCTTACCGATAAAGCTAAAAAACGACTACTGGCCAAAGATTTAAATGTAATTAGCATACCCAGCCAGGATTTATGGGATCAGACATGGCGTTTGTGCTTTTACGACATCCCGGAAAACCACAAAGCAGGCAGAGATGCTCTATCAAGAACTCTTCGTGGCCTTGGATGTTACCAGCTACAGAGGAGTGTGTGGGTACATCCTTATCCTTTCAGGGATGTTATTAGTCTTATTGCTGCTCATAACAGATTAGATCAGTATATTACCTACCTCGAGGCGAACCATATAGACAACGAATCAGCTTTACTAAAGAGGTTCAATCTCTCCTAGAACCATGAGATCGTATCTGTTGGTATATTTCTTTCTAGTCATTCCTGCGCACCTAGGCTCTGGCACTCTCCCTCTACCACCTCCCTCGCGGTCATTGTCGCCTTATAGACTCCCTAAAAACGTATTCCTATTTTACGCGATAGCGTATTTTAGAAATACGTTGAGAGGCAGAGTAGAATCATAGTTTTTGGCTGTTAGGTTGCGGGTAGACCACGGGCTACATTAGCCCGCTGGCGGGCGGGGCGGGTAATTATCGTGGCTACGGGAAACACATGGCCAGGACGCGTCTGAAGCTTCCATGTACAAGCCAAGCGGCTTAATTGCGGGTAGCCTGATCGTACTTAATGCTATGCACAGGTAGGCCATCTAAACCCGCAATTAAAAAAGAAATGGCGCTCTTGCGATAAGCACCATTTCTTATTTTGATTGTTTGTCGTTTTTGTTTTTGTGTGTTGGTTGTTTTTAGATTTTGTCTTTTTTGTTATTCGCCTTTGTGGCTCATAAGCCGACAAAACCTATACATTAGTATCCATTATTGAATCTGCTTATGCAAGTACTTTTGAACACAATTTTGATTCGATATGACCCCTGTTACAGATAAAAATCTTACAAATTACTGCTGTTTTTTACCCAGATTTATCCCCAGAAATATCCACACAAAACTAGAAAATAGCCGAACACATAGCCTTTTTAAGCCCGGGCGGCGTTCTGAAAAAGTACGTACTTGGCCTTAAACGACAGGCCTTTAAAGGCTATAAAAACTGCCTCAAAAACAAAACCGCCGCGGTTTCCCGGGCGGCGGTTTGGCTGAAGCCGATTAAGGCTAGCTAGGCAATCGATGCAATTTTGATGACCGTTTTGCGTTGGCGGTGGCCGCGGATTTTGTGGACTCGCTTTTTGGCTTTGTAGCGGATTGCCAGGACTTTGTCATTCTTGACTTCGTCCTCCACGATCTCGGCCGTGACCGTTACTTTGGGTACTTCTGGCGTGCCGACGGTTGTCTTGTCGCCGTCAATGACGAGCAGTGGCGCAAAAGTTGCAGTTTTGCCATCTGCCTTCAGAAGCTCTACTTCGAGGGTCTCCCCTTCAGCGACGAGGTACTGCTTGCCACCTGTCGCAATGACTGCTTTCTTCATGATTGTCCTTAAAAGTTAAAAAGATACCAATAGATACTAGCAGAATTACTGACCCCTGTAAAGCCTACTGCTTGCCAGCTGTTTGTGCCGCATGGGCATCACCGTCAGGATATACCAGGATATCTCCTAACGGAGGATGGGCTGCCCTGGTGTAGGCATCAATGCGGGCATTGCTCAGGGGTACGCCCTCATTCGTGACCTGACTCCCTAAAAGTGCTTTGTTCCCCAGGGCCTCCATGGCGACTGTATGCTGGATAGAAGTTTCAGCTGACTCAAGCTGATTCTCGGCGTTATAAGCCTCCTTAGAGAACTCCCAACCCTTGCCTTCGTTTCCATATGTTTTGGTCAGATTCTCTGCGTACGACTTGCCACCAGGCATGCCGCGGCTGCTACGGATTTCTTCTTCCCGGCGTGGCACGTCGTTCAGTTTGCGGGGCGGACCGTAATATTCTCGTTCAGTGTTTGTTTTTTCTGACATGTAGTTATATTAGCATAATCACTAATAAAAGTCAATATCTTAGGTTTTCTTCAATGCTATCTTTAAAGTAGTGCCTTCGACTTTCACCTCTGTTTCATGTCCGTTTTCTGCTTTACCCATGGTGTTTGTGAGGGTTTCTGCAGTTATGGTACTTAAATGCTCAGAAATTGCCTGGGTAAGCTGCTCGTCGGCCGTACTGAGATGTAGCACTATGCGGTCATCGACCTGCAAGCCGGCTTCCTTACGGGCATTCTGGACGAAACGGATGACCTCTCGGCTCAACCCTTCGCGCTTGAGCTCCGGTGTAAGCTCGGTATCGAGTACAATCGCCGCATCTTCCAGAGAATCATCAGATACCACGGCCTTGACGTTGAGCTCTTCCTGGACGATTTCCTGGAATTCTTTTACGAGCTCATAGCGCTGAGCCGAAACGGAGACTTTCTGCAGTGGCTGCCGCACCTTGATCGCCGCTTTTGCGCGGAGCGCCAGACCTTCGGTGATTAACTCCCGGACAGCTGTCATACGCTCTACCAGCTGGGCGTCCACACTTCCCTGCGCCGGCCAGTCGCGCAAATGGACGGATTCGCCTCCGGTGAGCTTCTGGTACAACTCCTCAGCCAGAAACGGCGTGAAGGGGGCGAGAATGTGCGACAGCTGCACTAAAACATAGTGGAGCGTGCGGTAGGCCGCCTGCTTGTCAGTGTCATCATCACTCTTCCAGAAGCGCTTACGGGAACGGCGGACATACCAGTTACTGGCGTCATCCAGCAATGGCAGAACCGGCTTTAAGGCGTTCGGGATATCGTACCCCTGCATATGGGCATCAACTTCTTCGGACAGTTGATGGACACGGGATACAATCCACTGATCAAGGACATTCGTAAGGTCCTTTGGGGCGTCGTACGAGCCGTCCCACTCCCACCCATCGACATCGGCATACATGGTGAAGAAGTCATACATATTCCAGATCATCGCCAATTTACGGTTCACATCCGCTACGTCCTTGTCGTGCAGGCTGAAGTCTTCCCCGTTGAGAAGCGGGCTTTGCAGCAACAAGAAGCGTAAGGCGTCGGCGCTATAGGTGTCCATGACAATGTTGGGATCGGTATAGTTACCATAGCTTTTGCTCATCTTACGCCCATCATTTCCTGCCACATTACCGGTCACGATCACGTTCTTAAAAGCATTATGTCCGAACAGGCCAACAGAGACGGCGTGAACATAGTAGAACCAGGCTCTCACCTGCCCGATGTATTCAACGATGAAATCTCCAGGGAAGTTCGCTTCGAACTTCTCGACGTTTTCGAACGGGTAATGGAACTGCGCAAAGGGCATGGATCCGGCTTCAAACCAACTGTCCATCACCTTATCGATGCGCGTATACGTCAGACCATCTTTTTCAAACGTAACATCATCAATCCACGGACGGTGATAATCATCAAGGCGTTTGCCTGAAAGCTGCTCGAGTTCGTCAAAGCTCCCCACGACATGAACCAACTCATTGCCATCCGGGTCAGTCGCCTTCCAGATCGGCATCGGGCTTGCCCAGAAGCGGTCGCGTGACAGGTTCCAGTCGGGTGCCTGCTCAATGGTCTTTTCAAATCGGCCGTGTTTTACGTGCTCCGGAAACCAGGTGACGTGCTTGGAGTTTTCATCAAGCATCAACTCCTTTTGGTTCTCAATATTCATGAACCAACTGGGGTGTGCCCGATACATCAGCGGCGTGCCGCAACGGTGACAATGTGGGTAGCTATGACGATAGTAATGGATTTTCCAGACGACGCCTTGGGCATGCAGGTCTTTGGCGATCTGCTTGTTTACCTCCCACACATACTGGCCCTCCCACGGGCCTTCCGTAAAATGCCCACTGGCATCGATAGTATGAATGGCCGGAAACCCTTTCTCTTTCGCCAACTGAAAATCCTCTTCACCGTATGTGGGCGCGAGATGAACGATTCCAGTACCATCATCCACGCTAACGTAGTCGGCATGCCAGACCTTATGGGCCTTTTCTCCCCTGTCCACAAACAAGGGTTGGTATGATTGCCCGACCAACTCTTCGCCCTTCAGTTCACGAAGCACTTTATGATCCAGCGGTTTGTGCTTTTCATCGGTCAATACTTTAGGAACCAGTTCTTTCGCAAGTACGAACTGCTCTTCACCCACGACTACCTCAACATAATCGATGTCTTTGTTGACGGCGACGGCGGTGTTGGCAGGCAATGTCCAAGGAGTTGTAGTCCAGGCAAGTAAGGTCACGCCGTTTTGTAATTTGAATTTTATGTAAACAGAGGGATCGGTAACATCTTGGTAGGCCCCGGAATCCATAGTCACCTCGGCCTTCGAAAGCGGCGTAGCATCCTGCGTGCAGTACATCAGCACCTTTTCGCCTTCATAAATCTTGCTACCATCATAGAGCGTCTTAAAGGCCCACCAGACAGACTCGATGTAGTCGTTGTCCATCGTCTTATATGCGCCTTTGAAATCTACCCAGCGTCCGATGCGATCAATGGTGTCTTCCCATAAGCCGCTGGTAGTAACCATGTTCTCACGAGCGGCGATGATGTACTTTTCGAGTCCGTATTCGAGTACTTCGTCCCGGCCTTTAATTCCGAGCTTCTTCTCGGTATAGACTTCAGCCGGCAAGCCATGACAATCCCAGCCCCATACACGCTCGACTCGCTTACCCTTCATGGTCTGATATCGCGGTACGGCATCTTTGACGATGCTGGAAAGCAGGGTGCCATGATGAGGCACGCCGGTAATGAACGGCGGCCCGTCATAGAATACAAAGGCATTATCTACCGAACGTTGCTCAACTGACTTTTCAAATGTCTTATTGGCTTTCCAATACTTGACCAGGTCTGTTTCATATTCTTTGGCCCGGCGGCGTGTTCCCTGCTTATACCTCATGCTTGCTCCTTTTTAGAAAAAATAAAATCACCTCTAGGACTCTGGAGCCCGAGAGTTCGGGCGGTACCATCCAGATTCCTTTAAGGTGACCTTAAAAGCGCTTTGTTCTCACCAGTTACGATGGCGATTCGTCAGGTTCTACTTTCGCTCTATAGCGATTTCTTCCTGCTCCTTGTGGTTGATAGCCACTTTTCAATAATTGAGCGGATTTACCAAATTGTTACAGATTGAATTGTACTAAAGTGAGGTACAAATGACAACTAGCTGTGAGCGTATGAAGCAACTTCGTTAATCAGGGGCATGGTTTCGCCTTGCCAGAACTTCAATATTTGGCCGTCCTCGCGTAAAGCGAGTATCGCCGGATACTGCACGACATCATACAAACTGGCGGTGGCTGCGCCGTCACGGGTCTCAAGACTTATTAATTCTACCGGTTTTCCGGGTACTTGCCGCTCAAAATTATAGGCGAACTCTTCTACCGGGCGGGCAAATTCGGACCTGGGATGGTAGAGGACGATAACTCTCATACCGTCAGTGTAGCATAAGGGCTTTATGGGCGTGCAAGCCGGCGGAAAATACCGTGCAAGGGGCTCAACGAATCAGGCAAGGCGTAGAGCATGCGCTGACGCCAGCTCATAAACGGCTTGATGATATCCATAATATCTTCGTCGATTTCCCTGTTCACGCGCTGTGTTTCAGAGACAAGCAGCTGAATAAGTTTCTTAAGCGAAAACTGCACGTCAGCCTCACTGTACTGGCGTGGCAGGCGCTTCTTGTCTATCATCCGGTGGATGAGCCCTATGGTGTGCTTCAGTATTTCGCGTTGTTCGGCAACGATATGCCGGCGCATCTTCGGATAGTTTGCCAGTGTATCGGCAGTGATCTCGTTGGACGAGAACGCTTCTTGCAGATTTATAAGTTCTTCTTCGACGTGGATTTCTTCGTTCAGCAGCGGATGCTGACGAACGGTTTTAGCTGCTTCCGTGACATTTATGTTTGCCAGTTTGGCAGCGGCTTTGAGTGCTAGTTTCAAGGCTTTATATACCCTCCTTTTTTCTCACACAAGCTCTAATCTTAAATTATATGTCACCAGATGTCAATAATGGCTATGTTTAGGCCGTAAAGCATAACAATTATGAGCAATTACTATCATCTGGTGATATGAATTAAAAAAGCGAGGGTTTCCCCTCGCTTTTACTCTACTGCCGCTGGCTTATGAACAGCCAGTCGTACTTCCACAGCTCGTACAGACGTAGCAGCTTCCTGCTTTCTGCGTCTGATTGCCGCAGTTGTAGCACAGCGGCGCCGAGTCATCCTTGGTCGTCAGCGGCTTCTGGGCGGTGATTGGAGCCGACGGCTCATTGAGAGCCGGGACGTGTTTTGCCTCCTCTGCAGTTGCGGAGACCTGCGATTCTGAATGGACCGCGGTGTTACTGCTGTCGTCCGTCAGAAGGCTTGTCTGCGCCTCTGGCATGTCATCAAGTGAAGCCATACCGAGCTCCAGGCGGTCATCAAACGACAGATAATCGAGCGCCAGACGGCGGATGATGTAATCTGTCAGTGAACTGGCCGTACGGATGTCGCCGTCATCGGTGATGCCGGATGGGGCAAAGCTGGTACCGCGCAGCGTCTTGACGTAGCTCTTCAGTGGCACGCCATACTGCAGACCGTGGCTGACACTGATAGCGAACGAGTCCATAAGGCCGGAGAGCGTTGACCCCTGCTTAGATACGTTGATGAACAGTTCGCCGGGCGTACCGTCCTCATACTCACCGACCGTGAAGAAGCCTTCGAGGTCGGCGATCTGGAACTTGTATGTCTTGCTGGCGCGGACACGCGGCAGCTTGCGGCGAACAGCACCCTTTACGATGAACCTGTCGTTGGCGGCTTCTACAGCCGGAGCGGCAGCGACTTCATTATTGCTGTCTGCCCCCTTCTTGGCCATTGAAAGCGGTTGGGCAACCTTACAGTTGTCACGGTAGATGGCAACGGCTTTCAGGCCGAGCTTCCATGACTCAATGTGCAGCTGCTCAATGTCTTCGACACTTGCTTCCTCCGGCATGTTGACGGTCTTGCTGATAGCGCCGGAGATAAACGGCTGCACGGCAGCCATCATCTTGACGTGACCCATGTAATGGATAGAGTTGTCGCCCATTGAACAGGAGAAGACGGCACGGTGCTCTTCTTTAAGGTGTGGCGCCCCCGTAATAGTCTTCTCGACATCAATGTAATTCACGATATCGTCGATTTGTGACTTGTCGTAGCCAAGTGCTTTGAGGGCACGTGGCACGGTCTGGTTAACGATGCTCATAGTACCGCCACCGACGAGTTTCTTGTGCTTAACAAGGCCAAGGTCCGGTTCGATACCGGTCGTGTCACAGTCCATCATCAGGCCAATCGTACCAGTTGGAGCCAGCACGGAAGCCTGTGAGTTGCGGACACCATGTTGTTCACCGAGTTCAACTGCCTCGTCCCAGGCAGCCGCGGCAGCACTGAGGAGGTCTTCTGAAACCAGGCTGGCATTGATGCCGGACACTGCACCGCGGTGCATCTTAAGTACACCGATCATACCGTCGCGGTCCTTGTGGAAGCCGGCGAACGGACCGACCCGACGGGCCAGACGGGCGCTGGTGGCATAGGCGTGGCCGGTCATGAGTGAGGTGATGGCAGCCGCCTGGGCACGGCCTTCTTCTGAATCATACGGCAGGCCCTGGGCCATCAGGAGTGCCCCCAGATTGGCATACCCAAGGCCAAGCTCACGGTAGGCACGGGCATTCTTGGCAATTGCCTCAATCGGGTATTCGCTGTAACCGACCAGGATTTCTTGGGCGGTGAAAACCAGTTCGACAGTGTGCTTGAAGGCCTCGATATCAAACGTGTTGTCTTCTTTCAGATACTTCAGCAGGTTGATTGAAGCCAGGTTACATGCCGAGTTGTCGAGGTGCATATATTCGGAGCACGGGTTACTGCCGTTGATTCGACCGGCGTTCGGGGTGGTGTGCCATTTGTTGATGATGGTATCGAACTGCATGCCTGGGTCGGCGCATTCCCATGCCGCTTTGGCGAACTGACGGAATAGCTCACGGGCTTTGACGGTACGTACAGGCTTGCCCGTAGTAACGGCTTTGAGGTCCCAGTCGGCGTCGTCTTCAACCGCTTTCATGAAGTCATCCGTAACACGGATGGAGTTATTGGCGTTCTGGTACTGGACTGAGAAGTTGTCCTTGCCGTCCAGGCTCATATCAAAGCCGGCTTCCTGGAGAACCCGGGCCTTGCGCTCTTCAATTGCCTTGCACCAGATGAATTCTTCGACATCAGGATGATCGACGTTCAGGATAACCATCTTGGCGGCACGGCGGGTCTTACCACCGCTCTTGATAGCACCAGCCGATGCGTCCGCACCGCGCATAAAGCTCAAGGGACCGGATGCCGTACCGGCGCTTTTGCCGAGTTTTTCGTATGACGAACGGATGGCGCTGATATTCAAGCCGGAGCCGGAGCCGCCCTTAAAGATCATGCCTTCGTCACGGTACCAATTAAGGATGGCCGGCATGGTATCTTCGACGCCAAGGATGAAACAGGCACTAGCCTGCTGCGCCCGCTCCGGCGCACCGATATTGAACCAGACCGGTGAGTTGAAGGCAGCACGCTGGGTGGCAAGTACATACTTCAGCTCTTCGCGGAAATCCTCTGCCTCGGCTTCGGTTTCAAAGTAACCTTCCTGCAAGCCCTGACGGGTGACCGTGTCGACAACCCTGTTGATCAGGTGTTTAAGTGAAGATTCCCGGTCGTCACTGCCTGGCGTACCCGTAAAATACTTCTGGGCTACGATGTTGATGGCATTCAGGGACCAGCCCTCCGGGAATTCAACGCCCAGCTGCTCAAATACCGGCTTGTCGGTCATTGGATTCATAATGACAGAATCGCGTTTTGTCCATTCCAGCTCGTCGTACGCCTTGGCCTTAGGGCTCGTAAAATAGCGTCGGCGGCCTAAGATTGTTGTTTGTCCCATAGTGTTACCCTCACTTTTTTTGTGGGCCTTCAAGAGTATCTTGGAGAACCCAGATTAATTTGTAATTTTTTTTAAATGTTTGTTAGAGTTGTTGGTGCTCTCAGGACCGTAGACTCTCCTCAGCCGCCCTGCGGAAAACCCGCAGTTGCACCTGTGGGGAGCCGTTAAGGGGATTATTCCTTAACAGATCCGATCCGCCGTTCGCGGATCTGCACTAACTCGCTCTCGAAACCAGCGATATCTTTGAAGCGTCGATAGACACTTGCAAAACGCACATACGCCACCTCATTGAGTTCAGCCAGGCCGACCATGACCATTTCGCCGATCCGGCTTGTCTGGACTTCCTGGTCGCCACAGGCGTAGATCTGCTGCTCAATATCGGCTACCAGCCGCTCCAACTGCAGGCTCGTAACTGATGTCTTTTCACAGGCCCGGTAGAGACCCGCCAGCAGCTTGTCGCGGCTGAACAGTTCCCTCGTGCCGTCGTTCTTTATGACGATGATCTGCGGACGCTCAAGGCGCTCATAGGTCGTAAAGCGGAAACTACACTCCGGGCACGCGCGACGGCGACGGATTGACTCGCCTTCGTTGACTTCGCGTGACTCAATGACTTTTGTATCGGTGTGTTGGCATTTATTGCATCGCATGCACACCTCCTTCCAACTGATTGCACCCCGCGCACTTCATTGTCTGGCCAAGCCAGCCAAGAAGGCGCAGTTTCGGCGCATTGCTTTGTCAGGAGTTCCGTTGCTCGTGCGCCGTACCATCAGTACGGCTTACTCCGCTACTCACCCCTTCCGCGCCCTGCACCGAATGCACTCGTTGGCATGTCTTATATTTAATGTTCTGGCGTTGTCCTCTATATATAGCGCCTATGTATTAAATGATACTCCAGCTATAGCGTTTTGCAACGCAATTTTCGGTGTATTATTTACTGATTTCTGTTATCAGTTGAGGCGTCGGAATCTTCTTTCTTATCCTCTTGGCGACGGCGCTTCAAGCGGCGCAAAAATGATGGCTTTTCAAGTTCTTCTTCGTCCTCTTGGGGGCGTTCCAGGCTTGAAGGGATGACCGTAGGAGCAGTGTTGCCGTCTGATTCATCGGCTTTGTCTGATTCGATAGACCAGATGTTCGGCATTGGTTTGTCGCTATGGAACTCTTCTTCGCCCTCTTCGGGGTTTTCCGGCAGGTCCATGTCCATGTTCTGCATAATGGACTCGTCCGCCGGCCGACTTGCGGTAGTCGGAGAGGCTGGTATTGGTGCGGGTTCGATGGACGCGCCGATGGCAGCCTGGGGATCGCGCCGTTTCGTAAAGTAGGAGGCGTCAAAACCGGTTGCTACAACCGTAATGATCATCTCTTCCTCGAGGTCTTCATTGATAGTGGCACCAAATATAATATTTGCGTCAGGGTCGGCGGCGGCGGTGATGGTTTCGGCAGCGGTATTGATCTCGTGCATCGACATGTTCATGCCCCCGATGATGTTGAACAGAATGCCGCGCGCACCGTCGATTGAAACTTCCAGCAGCGGCGATTCTACAGCCTGCTGGGCAGCCTGGATTGCCCGGTTCTCACCGCTGGCGCGCCCGATACCCATAAGTGCCGAGCCGGCGTTACTCATAACGGTCTTCACGTCGGCAAAGTCGAGGTTTATAAGGCCGTGGACGGTTATGAGGTCAGAGATACCCTGGACTCCTTGGCGAAGCACGTCATCAGCCACCCTGAATGCTTCCAGCAGCGGCGTTTGTCGGTCGATGGTCTGAAGCAAGCGGTCGTTCGGAATAACAATCAACGTATCTACGGAACCACGGAGGTTATTGACTGCCGCGTCCGCGTTGCGG
>Ga0247718_1000211_pt1 | contig 14948 bp, 12 predicted proteins | sample 21E_DmetaG_FD_189045 | JGI IMG/M metagenome (GOLD analysis project Ga0247718, IMG submission 189045) | Soil microbial communities from hillslope of Landscape Evolution Observatory, University of Arizona, Oracle, AZ, United States - 2-1-E_D | ecosystem: Engineered > Artificial ecosystem >...
CTGATGAACGCTCAGCCGCGGATCGCCGAAGCCTTCAGGACGGGCGACGGAATGCATTGGGGCGAGCACGACCCGGATATGTTTATCGGGACGGAAAAGTTCTTCCGCCCGGGATACACGGCGCACCTGATCAACGAATGGATCCCGGCGCTGACCGGCGTCGAAGAAAAGCTGCGGCACGGCGCAAGGGTCGCCGACGTCGGCTGCGGCCACGGGGCGTCGACGATCATGATGGCGCAGGCCTATCCGAATTCGCGGTTCTTTGGCTACGACAATCACCCCGCGTCCATAGAAAAGGCGCGCGAGCGTGCCGAAGAAGCCGGCGTCGGTGACCGGGTCACTTTTGAAGTGGCGAAGTCGACCGATTACCCGAACGAGCAATTCGACCTGATTGCCTTTTTCGACTGCCTGCACGACATGGGCGACCCCGAGGGCGCGGCGAAGCATGCTCACGAGTGCCTCAAGCTGGACGGCAGCGTGATGATTGTCGAGCCGATGGCGGGCAACACAGTCGAGGAGAACTTTAACATCGTCGGCCGCACATTCTCGGCCGCCTCGACGCTCTGCTGCACCGCGAACGCGATCGCTCAGGGCGGCAAAGGGCTCGGCGCCGTCGCCAGCGAAGACGCGCTTCGTGGGGCCGTTACGTCGGGCGGTTTCGGCGAATTCCGACGAGCGACCGAGACGCCCTTCAACCGCGTATTCGAAGCACGGAAGTAAAAGGTACCGATTGACAAAATGAAGAGGGAGGAAGCGTTATGATTGGATATAAATTGACAATACGTCGTCACGAGTTGTCGACTAATCGCATCCTGATGGGCTTCGTTTTAGCTGTATTCATGAGCATCTCGATGTTTGCCCCCGAGGCCCTCGCTCAGGCGGCGAAGGACGTCCAGGCTACTAACCAGGCGTTAGATGCAATTCCGACTTATCGCGGCTACAAGAGTGTCATGGTCGGAATGCCGATGAATGAGGCTCGTTCGAAACTCGGCAAGGCTCGCGACATGTCGGACACGGAGGATTTCTTTGTGTACTCTGACAGCGAGTCCGCGCAGGTCCTATATGATACGGACAAGACGGTGAAAGCGATCGCGGTGAATTTCCTTGGCACCAACTCGGGTGCCCCGACGCCGAAGGACATCTTCGGCTCCGACGTCGAGGCCAAACCGGACGGTTCCGTCTACAAGATGGTTCGATATCCCAAGGAAGGCTACTGGATCTCTTACAATCGAACCGCGGGCGGCGATCCGCTGATCACGATCACGGTGCATAAACTACCGCGTACCGGCAATTAAACCGCTCCCACCATGAAATTTCCGGGGCCGCTGGGCCTGTTTGCGGCGGCCCTGGAACTAATCTATATTTATCTCGATGACAATCAAGATCGGGATCCCTCGCGAGATCCACCCGGGCGAAAAGCGCGTCGCCGCGACGCCGCAGACAATCCTCAAACTTCAAAAACTTGGCTTCGAGACGCTCGTCGAATCAGGCGCCGGCGACGCGATCAACGCATCTGACGCCGCGTACCAGGAAGCGGGCGCGGCCGTGATCGGCGACACACGCCGACTGTGGACTGAGTCGGACGTCGTGCTGAAGGTCCGCCCGCCGGAGCATCACGAAGCGCTGGGCGTGCACGAAGCTGACCTGCTGCGCGAAGGCGGCTGGATGATCGGCTTTCTTTGGCCGGGCCAGAATCGCGAGGTGGTCGATCGTCTGGCAAGACGAAGAGCGACCGTGTTCGCGATGGATTCGGTGCCGCGCATCACGCGGGCCCAGAAAATGGACACGCTTTCGGCGATGGCAAACATCGCGGGCTACCGTGCGGTCATCGAAGCCGCGGCCCACTTCCCTCGCTTCTTCACGGGACAAATCACGGCCGCCGGCCGCATCGATCCTGCAAAGGTGCTCGTCATCGGCGCCGGTGTCGCGGGCTTGTCAGCCATCGGCGCGGCACGCGGGCTCGGAGCCATCGTCCGCGCGTTCGACCCCCGGTCGGCGACCAGGGATCAGGTCGCCTCGATGGGTGCTCAGTTTCTTGAGCTCGACATTAAGGAAGAAGGCGAAGGCAAAGGTGGCTACGCGAAGGAGATGTCCGATGCGTTCCTCCGAGCCGAGATGGCGCTGTTTGCTCAACAGGCGATGGAGGTCGACATCATCATCACGACCGCCCTGATTCCCGGCAAGCCCGCCCCAAAACTGATCACGCAAGGAATGGTCGAGTCGATGAAGCCCGGCTCCGTCATCGTCGACCTCGCCGCCGAGCAGGGCGGCAACTGCGTCCTGACAGAGCCCGGTAGAGTCACCCATCACAAAGGCGTGACGATCATCGGCTATACCGATCTTCCCTCGCGTATGGGCAGCATGGCGAGCCAGCTTTACGGCGCCACGGTGACCGCGCTGCTCGAGGAGCTCCGTGACAAAAATGGCAAGCTGCACGCCGATCTCGACGACGAAGTGATCCGCGGAGCGATCGTGCTCGACCAGGGCAAACTGATGTGGCCGCCGCCGCTGCCACCCGCACCGCCCGAGCCAGGCGTACCGACAAAGAGTGCCGCCGCGACAGCTGCCGTCACTCCGGCTACAAACTCAGGCGGTCATGGCCACGGCGAATCGAAAGGCGTCAGCCCGGTCTTACTGATCGTCGCGGGTCTTATCCTTCTCGGCATCGGACTCATCGCACCGTCAAACAGCGCTGCGGCCAGAGGAGCGCAGGAGACGAGTTTCCTCGCCCACTTCACGGTCTTCATCCTCGCATGCTTCGTCGGCTGGCAGGTCGTCTGGAACGTCAAGCCCGCGCTTCACACACCGCTCATGAGCGTCACCAACGCCATCAGCGGCATCATCCTCATCGGCGGAATGCTCCAACTCTCGGGCACGTCGCTCAACCTGACAACCATCCTCGGCGCCGTCGCCGTCCTCATCGCCGCGATCAACATCGCCGGTGGTTTTCTGGTGACAAATCGGATGTTGGGGATGTTCAGACGCTAATGTGGAAAGGCTACTACAGAAAATGGAATCCTGTCCCGGTTCTCGAGGACAAGGAACTTTACGTTGAAGCCGTGCACGACGATTGGGAAGGATTCCGCATTTGGATCAGCGCCGAGAACCGTAATGCTGGAATTGTGGCGATCGCACGATTTGAAAATGCCCTTCTTTATACAAACTCAGACGAGAGTTTTCGACTCTCTGAAACCGAAAGAGAGAGTGGTACCAAGTTTCCGCACCTATTTTGGACGGTTGAGAACTCCCTATTGATTAACGAGTTTCATCGGCAGTCATTGAGAATTTACGAAGACTGGAAGATTACTCACTACGCGTTTCTCAGTGGTAATGACTGCTTAGACGTCCTGAGTGTCGAGCCGCCGCAGTTCACTAACATTATCGAGGAATTGTATGCACTTTAGTTTGAGCCGACGCGAGAAATCGACTGAAACTTCTTCCGTCCCGCAGGGACAAATCGAAAATAGCCCACCGATTCATCGGTGGGTGATCAACGTAACCGAAATCGCAGTCCCGTCAGGGACGGCTGAAAACCATCATGGCCCATTCATTTGTTTCCCAGTTAATGCATTGCGTTTTTAGCACAAAGGAGCGGCGACCGATGATAACGCCTGACTTGCAGAGCCGGCTCTTTCCATATCTTGGCGGCATTGCTCGGCAAAACAAGATGAAGTTGATTCTCGCCGGTGGCGTGGACGATCATGTGCATCTACTGTTGTCGTTACCGAAAACGCTCGACATCGCGAAGGCGATGCAGCTGATAAAAGGCGGCTCATCGAAATGGGTGCACGAAACTTTTCCCGATCTTCATTTGTTCGAGTGGCAGGAGGGATACGGCGCCTTTTCGATCAGCATCGGCGACAAGGATAGAACCATTCGATATATCGAGAATCAACCCGCGCACCACAGGAAGCAGGATTTTAAGACTGAGTTTTTGACGTTTCTGGATCGCCACGAGATTGAATACGACGTCGAACACGTTTTCGATTAGTTCAGCCGTCCCGTGCGGGACTGCGACGAAATTATGATCGGACTCCCACCGATGAATCGGTGGGCTATTTTCGGACCGTCCCTTCCGGGACGAACAACCGAATTCCCAAATCTCTTATACAAATGAAAGACGGCCTTATCACAGTTGCCTACATTGCCGCGAGTGCTTTGTTTATCTTGAGTCTCGGCGGGTTGTCGCAGCAGGAGACTGCGCGGCGGGGGAATCTTTACGGGATCATCGGGATGGCGATCGCGCTGGTCGCGACGGCGGCTCGGATGGACGTGAGCAGTTATCCGCTGCTCGCGGCGGTGTTGATACCGGGAGCGGCGATCGGTGCGCTTGTGGCTTCGCGGGTGCAGATGACGTCGATGCCGCAGCTCGTGGCGATATTGCATAGTTTCGTGGGGCTCGCGGCGGTGCTGGTGGGATTCGCGACGTATCGCGGGGCGGAGCACCACGGCGGGGCGAACGATGTGGTGCATCTCGGCGAGGTCTTCATCGGCGTCTGCATCGGGGCGATCACGTTCACCGGTTCGGTCATCGCATACGCCAAGCTTCAGGGCACGATCGGCGGCAAGCCGCTACTCATCCCCGGCCGACACGTCGTCAATCTGCTGATGCTCGCAGCGACGATCGTACTCGGTTACTTCTTTATGACCGCTCCGGGCACCGCGGGCGAATGGGCGCTCATCGCGGCGGCGATCGTTACTGCGGTGATCGGCATTCATCTCGTGATGGCGATCGGCGGTGCGGATATGCCGGTGGTCGTTTCGATGCTCAACAGTTACTCTGGCTGGGCGGCGGCGGCCGCGGGATTTATGCTCAGCAACGATCTGCTCATCATCACGGGCGCGCTCGTCGGATCGAGCGGAGCGATCCTGAGCTACATCATGTGTCAGGGGATGAACCGCTCGTTCATCAGTGTGATCCTCGGTGGGTTCGGGACGGAAAGCGGAGCGTCACCGGCAGCTGGCTCGCAGCCCGCAGGCGAGGTTCGTTCGGTTGATGCGGCCGGAGCTTCCGACCTGCTTCAGCGGGCGCGAAGTGTGATCATCGTTCCCGGCTACGGTCTTGCGGTCGCGCAGGCTCAGCATTCGCTCGCCGAGGTCGTCCGCATTCTCAAGGATCAGGGCGTCACCGTCCGCTTCGCGATCCACCCGGTCGCGGGCCGTCTGCCCGGCCACATGAACGTCCTGCTCGCCGAGGCCAACATCCCGTACGACATCGTCTTCGAGATGGAAGAGATCAACGACGACTTCAAAACCGCCGACGTCGCTTGGGTCATCGGCGCCAACGACATCGTCAACCCCTCCGCGATGGACGACCCCAATTCCCCCATCGCCGGCATGCCCGTCCTCCACGTTTGGGAATCGCGCGACCTGATCGTCATGAAACGCTCCATGGCCAGCGGCTACGCCGGCGTCGATAACCCGCTGTTTTATCGCGAAAACACGCTGATGCTGTTTGGTGATGCGAAGAAGGTTGTAGACCAGATTCTCGGCGAGATGAGGGGATAATTCGGAAGCCCCTCTATTGCAGAAGCCCGCGCGTTAGCAAGGGCTTACCATCCAACTTGAGTATTAAGCCCTTGCTAACGCGCGGGCTTCTGCATTCATCGTATGCTCGACGATTACGGTTTTGAGGTTTACGAGGAGAACGAGTTCCCGATCGCTTACCTGTTGACCTTTCGGACGTACGGGACGTGGCTCCATGGTGACGCGAAATGGTCGGTTCGGCGCAACGCGAATACCGCTTACGGCACGCCAAAGGTACAGCCGAGCGTTCCGCTCCGCGAGGTGATGAAAGATGAGCTAAACCACCCAGCCGTGATCCTTAACCCCGAGCATCACAAGCATATCGAAGCCGCGATAAAGGAAGTTTGCGAACACCGAAGCTACAAGCTGAGAGCCTTGAACGTCCGCACCAACCACGTCCACGCCGTCGTCTCGGCCTGGCTCAAACCCGAACGGATCGTCAACGAGTTCAAGGCCTACGCGACCCGGCGACTGCGAAGCGAGCACCTGATCGCCGCTGATACAAAGCTCTGGTCCCGCGGAGCCAGCACCCGCTACCTCTGGAAACCCCGCCACGTGGAAGCCGCCATCGATTACGTGCTCTATTGCCAGGAAGATATTCCTTTCGAGTTCAAAGACTAAATGCGGAAGCCCGACCGTGAGGGAGGGCTTTATGCTCAAGTTGATTTTTTGACGGCCGAGTTGAGTGTAAAGCCCTTGCTGACGCGCGGGCTTCCGCAATGCGACGGTCGACTTATGCGTTAACGTTCGGTCCCGAAGCGGTCGATGACGACGAGGCGTTGGACGACGTTTCCTTTTTCCAAATGTTCTTCAATGATTTCCTGCACGTCTTCCGGTGACACCTGCGCGTACCAGACGCCTTCGGGGTAGACGAGGACGGCGGGGCCGATCGAGCAGAAGCCGACCGAGCCGCAGTCGGTGAGGAGGATCGGGCCTTCCGGGTTGCGCCCCTTTGATTCTTTGCCGTAGCGGAGATTGCGCGACTCGAGTTCCCGCACGAATGCTTCCTTTACCTCCGCGCTCCCGCACGCCGAGCAGGACTTTCCGTTGCAGACAAAAACGTGGCGGCGGATGGGTGCGGTGGCGACCGGGGCGAGCTTCAAGAGGCGTTCGCGATCGTCGATAAATTTCTTTTCGGCCATTGTTAATATTTTGCCACGAGCAGACCGCCGGGAACATCAAACGTCGAAGGGTTGTGTTAGAATTCTGGCTTGCTGCACGCCCCGCTCGACATTAGATGGCATCCGGCATCATCATCCACATCACGGTCGGCCCCGAAAAGCGGACGGAATTCTTTTCCGACGAGAGGATCCGTATCGGCTCGGACGAGTCGGCCGATTTGCAGATCCACTCGCGGATGGTGGACTCTGCCCCGTCTTTGTGGCTGGAACTGGAAGATTCCGAAGGCGTCTACCGGATCGTCGAGTTTGACCCGTCGCTCGACCTGCAAATCAACGGCAAAAAGATTCGCCGCTTCATGGCGATCAGCGACGGCGACACGATCAGCATCCCAAACACGGAGATCTCGTTCTCGTTCTTTTCGCTCTCTACACGTTCTGCACTGATCACCACCAACCGCGAGCCGCTGCAGGTAGCACAGTTTATAGAGGAGGCCGCGCTCGAAGCCCGCTCATCACCAAAGCGTGACGACGCAAAAGCGTTTCTGAGAGAGTTTACGCGCGAGCTGATGCGCGAGATCTCGTGGACGACGAAAGCAATCGTCTTCGTGCTGCTGGCGGCGTTCATCTACGGAATTCTATACATTGGTTATTCCGTGAGCCGAGAGCTAAAGGAAAGCCGCGAGACCACCCAGGCACAAAGTCAAATCATCAGCCGGCTAGAGCAGCGCCTCGGCCAGACGTCGGATCAGATTGGGCAGCTCGAAAGAACAAATACCGATCTCATCAACACCGTCTCGCTCGCACGCAACCTCCGCGTCAATTACGGCAACGGCGTTTGCCTGATCGTCGGAGTCTACGATCTGGTCGACCGCAAGACAGGCAAGGTGCTACGGTACCCCGATCAGCAGGCCCAGGCGCAGAATCCGTACGAGCCGGTACCGTCCGAAGATTCCATCCCTCAGAATGTTCCGCCTCAGACGGTATTGACGACCGAGGGGTCAGGCAGCCCCGTAGAATACGACTTCATCGGAACGGGTTTTCATGTCGGCGGCGGATTTATTGTCACTAACCGCCATGTACTGCAGCCGTGGACGGAGGATGATGGCGTCAAGCAGATGATACGCGATTCCGACGGGCGCGCCCGCGTCAAACGGCTGGTGGTCTATTTCCCGAGTTACTCACAGCCATTTCCGATCAGGGTAAGGCAGGTTTCAATGCGGGAGGATCTCGCCGTCGCTCACGTCGAGCAGGTATCGCTTCCCGCAGAGGTGCCGATGCTCCCGCTGGACTCCGAATCCGATGCAGCCTCTATCGGCAAGACGGTGGTTACGATGGGCTATCCGAGCGGGCCTGATCGACTGCTGGCGATGGTCGAGGATGATGAGGCCAAATCGATCAATCAGCGATTCGGGAATTCGCGCCAAAACTTGATCAACTTCCTCGCCCAAACCAAAAAAATCACTCCGCTTACCACGCAGGGCTCGATCACCGACGTCGCCGCCCGGCGAATCGTGCACGACGCCAAGACGGCCGAAGGCGGCTCAGGGGCACCGCTCTTCGGACAGAACGGCAAAGTGATCGGGGTAAACTTCGGCGTCTTTACCGAAAACACGGCGGCGAATATGGCGATCCCAGTCAGGTTCGCACTGGATATCCTAACGGCCGCAGGCTGGAGATCCCCGGATAATACTCAACAGAATCAGTCCGCTCAAACGGCTCAAACCGGCAGCGACACTCCGGGCCCGGGAGCTTCTAGAAATCCGTAGAAAACGGATGCGTCCGTAATGGGTGGAAGCGAGATGCGAACGACGACGGTTCTTTCCCGTCCAAATCCACACCAGCTTGGCCGGCCGCCTACGATTCCTCTCGAGGGAGCCTCGCCGGGAGCAACAAGGTAACAAACAGGGCCATGAGCGATACCACAGCCCCGATCCAGAATATTGGATGGATCGCCTCGGCCATGGCGGTTTGTAGTGTGTTTAGTGTGGCGGGAGAAATACTCGCCTTCGCATGCGGTTCGATAAGCGCATTGGGGTTTGCGGCAAACTCCTCCGCCTGCGCGTGGCTGAGACTGCTTCCCGGCAATTCAGCCGCACGAGTGAGTTCGGTCGACAGTCCGGCTGTAAGTGCTACGCCCATAACCGCGACACCGAATGCCCCGCCGATCGCACGCGAGAACTGATTAAGGGCTGTCGCGATGCCGAGTTGCGTGCGTTCGACCGCCTGTTGCACCGCGATCAGCAAAGTGAACATCGTGAAGCCTAGCCCGGCACCTATAAGTGCCAATTCCAGGTAAAGCCATATTCGGGGAGTTTCGCGCCCGAAAAGTGCGAGTAGAACAAAGCCCGCCGTTAAAATCACAAACCCGCCTATCGCGATCGTGCGGTACGAGATCCTGAGCAAGAGTCGACCGCCGACGACGGCCATCACGACCCAGCTGAGCATTAGTGGGGTCAATAGCGATCCTGCCTCCGTGGCAGTCATCCCGAGCGCCCCTTGGGCAAACAATGGAATAAACGAGATCGCCCCAAACATCGCCACACCTGCCAAGAACCCAGCCCCGACCGAGGCAGCGACGATGCGATTGCGGAACATTGGGAACGGTATTATCGGGTCCTTTGCCCGCATCTCGACAAATGCGAATATCGCAAGCAGCACGAATCCCGCCGCGAAGAGAAATACACTCTCCGGCCTCAGAAGTGATCGCAACGACTGCCCGCCCTCGACCATGCCGAGCATTAGCAGGCTGATTGCCAGCATCAACAGCCCAGCCCCAGCGTAGTCGATTGTAGGGCGCTGATGTTGCTTCGGCTCTTTCAGCGCAAACCCAATTATCACCGCTGCCATGACACCGATGGGAAGATTGATAAAAAATACCCAGCGCCACGAAAGCTGATCGGTTAGAAATCCGCCGATCAATGGTCCTATCACGCTTGAAAATCCCCAGACACTACTGAAATACGCCTGCATCCGAGCTCGCTCGCGCATCGTGAACGTGTCGCCGATAATTGTCATTCCCAACGGGATCAGAGCACCGGCCCCGAGTCCCTGAATCGCCCTAAACGCGATGAGCTGCGCCATCGATGTCGACAGACCCGAAAGCAGCGTTCCCAGAAGAAAGAGACCAATTCCAATCTGGTACATCGGCCGTCTTCCGTAAATGTCCGACAGCTTGCCCCAAACGGGGACGGTTACCGTTGACGTAACGATGTAGGCCGTAAAGACCCAGCTGTAGTAGCTGATCCCGCCAAGACTCGCGATCACCGTGGGCATCGCGGTGCCCACGACCGTGGCTTCGAGCGCGGCGATGAACATGCCCGTCATTACACCCGCCGTCACGGCCCAGCGGCGAGCATTGGACATTTCGAGAAGCGGACGTTCTTCTGCTACCTGTCTGGATGCTGGTTGAGCATTTCCTTCCACGTTCGTTTCAGTATGCGGACTGCGCTATACGCGGGCAAGTGGAATGAGATTTTGTGTGATGAGTGCTAACGGATCAGCGGGCGAACTCGCGGCGGTCCTGCTCGGCCAGTTCGGCAATGCGCTCCATCAGGTGATCGGCGATCTCTTTGTGCGTGCGGAGCCGATCGCCTTTTTCGTAGAAGTGACTTAGATCAAGCGGCTTACCGAAGCGTACGCGGATCTTCTCGCCGCCGGTCCAATTCCCGAGGATCTGTTTCGGGAGGTCGTTTCCAAGGCCGGCGATAAAAACGGGCACCACCTGCGGCCGCGACGCGAGGATGACCTTGCCGATTCCCGGCTGCGCGGGCAGGAACGAGTAAGGATCGTCGCTGAGATTGCGTTTGCCCTCGGGATGAAACCCGATGACGTGTGCCCGCCCCGTCGAGCATAGCTGGATCAGGCGGCGAAGCGAGTATTTGTCGAATTCCCTCTTCGCCGCCTCCTTCGCCTCGCGAAAGAACGGCGGGTACATCGAGAACCAGCCCATCACAAAATTGACGAACCAGCCCGCCGGACTGTCGTAAAAGAACTTTGCCCGCACCGGAAAGTACAACTCCATCGGCCGCTTCGTCCGGCGGAAAAGCACCGACGAGACGGTGTACATGTCGAAGAACGAACGGTGATTCGCGACGAGCAAGAGCGGCCGATCGACGTCCGTCTTCTCGACATTTTCGAGACCGTACACGTTCATCAGGTTGTAGGTTGCGAGATAGATCCAGAGCGATCCGATGTGCCGTTGGCAGAATGTCCAAAAACGTTTCCACGTGCCGAGGTTCATTCGGTGCGCGAGACGAAACCCGACGCGCTCCGTCACATTTAGAGCGGACAACTCTGCTGGCGACGGCACCAACGCTGTCCTTTCCAGCGCTCCAGAATGATCGCTTGTCGACTTGATAGAAGAGTCCACAGATCAGGGAAAACGGCGGTAAATTTCGCGGCGATGTAAGCAACGCATCAGCACAAGCATGTCTCCCTCTAACTTGACGCCGATGCGATATTCACCCAGCCGAATGCGGAAGTAATCGTGATAACCCTCGAGCTTTTTGACATTGTGTATATCAGCGAGACGGGTGGCCGACTTGAGCGTGAGTATGATCTCCTCTAAGCGGATGCGGTAACTCTTGGGTAATGATCCGACATCGTCCAGAAAACTCCGGCGGTAAACCAATTTCACGAGCCGCCTCGCAGCAGTTCCATAACCTCGGACTCGGACACCTCGGGGCTGCCCTCAGCTTCCCGCATCGCCAACCCAAGTCTTCGGTCCAAGTCGGCCTCTTCCTCGGCAGATTCTTGCCGCTCCGCGATAAGTTCCTCGTATTCGTCGATCGGTAAGATCACGGCCGTCCGGTTGCCTTGAGCATCGACTATGTACTGAATCTCGGACATGTCGTAAAGTTTACTCAAACTTACTCAACATTAAAATACTTGGCTTCAGGGTGGTGGACGATCACCGCCGAGGTCGATTGCTCCGGGTCAAGTTGAAACTCCTCGGTCAGCTCCACATCGATGCGTTCGGGCCGCAGCAGTTCGAAGATCTTTGTCTGATCCTCAAGATTCGGGCACGCCGGATAACCGAAGCTGAACCGCGAGCCTTGATAGCCCTGGTGAAACAGCTTGGTCAATTCTGGAGCGTCACTGTCCGCGATTCCGAGCTCTTCACGAACGCGCTTGTGCCACATTTCGGCGAGTGCCTCGGCCGACTCGACTGACAGGCCGTGGAAGAGTAGATAGTCGGTGTAATTGTCCGACTTGAACAGCTTCGCCGAATGTTCGCTGGCACGGCGGCCCATCGTTACGAGTTGGAACGCGACGACGTCCGTTTTGCCGGACTCGACCGAAGCAAAATAATCCGCCAAACAAAGGTTCTTCCCGCCCCGTTGCTCACGTGGTTGACGCGGGAACGTAAGCCGCAAACGTTCGGTCTTTTCGTCTTCTTCGTAGATGATCAGATCGTTGCCGCTCGACTGGCAGGGGAAATAGCCGTACACGAGTTTCGCCTCGAGTAGGCGATCGCGGATCGCCTGTGCCTTGATCTCGGCGAACTTCGGATAGACGGTCTCGTCGAGTATCTTCTTGTATTCTTCCGCCGACTTTCTTCCCTGCTTGTACTGCCACTGGCCTTTGAAAAGCGCAGTTTCGTTGATGAACGCAAAGACCTTCGTCAGATCCGTGATCTCCACGACCTTCGAACCATAAAACGGGGCTCTGGGAATTTCGACATCGGTCGAAACGTCCGACCGCGTCGTATGGGATGTGTCACCCGAGACGCGGGCCGAGATCCTTGCAGCCTTCATCCCGAGCTTTGCATCCTCGCCCACAAGGTCGGAACCGCCTGCGTAAGCGGGCGGCGCGGCGCCCGACGCCAATTCAACGCCGTCGGCAACCACGGCCATGCCACCCGCTAACGCAGGTGGTTCTGACCCGTTGCCTGCGGCCGCAGACTTTGCCTTTGACTCGATCGACTCCCTGCTCGTCAATTCGTCCATCGCATGCAGACCGTCAAAAGCATCACGGGCGTAATACAGCTTGCCGTTATAAAGCGGTATCAGATCGCTCTCGACATATCTGCGGTTTAGCGCGGCACCGCCGAGGACGACCGGCACGTTAATACCGCGCTCGTTCATCAACTCGAGGTTGTCGCGCATGATGAGCGTCGATTTGACGAGCAGGCCGCTCATGCCGATCGCGTCGGCTTTTGTTTCTTCCCAGGCGCGGAGAATGTCGTCGATCGGCTGTTTGATACCGAGGTTGACTACCTTGTAGCCGTTGTTGGTGAGGATGATGTCGACGAGGTTTTTGCCGATGTCGTGGACGTCGCCCTTGACGGTCGCGAGCACCATCGTGCCTTTGTTCACGCCCTCGACGCGCTCCATCAGCGGCTCAAGAAACTTCACCGCCGCCTTCATCGACTCGGCCGACTGCAACACGAACGGGAGCTGCATCTGACCGCTGCCGAAAAGATCGCCGACCGTCTTCATCCCGTCGAGCAAAATGTCGTTGATGATCTCGAGCGGGGCGTACTTTTCGAGCGCGGCCTTGAGCGAATCTTCTAGTCCGATCTTTTCGCCGTCAATGATGTGACATTTGAGCTTTTCTTCGACCGGCAGGTTTGAGATGTCCTGCTTGATCGACTTGGCCGTCTTGCCTTCGAAGAGCTTTGTAAACTCGGCCAGCGGATCGTACACGCAGACATCGCCTTCAAACTTTCGCCGGTCGTAGATCAGGTTGCGAGCGGTCTCGATCTCGTGCTCGTTGAAGCGAATGAGCGGCAAAATCTTCGACGCGTTTACGATAGCCGAATTCATCCCCGCCTCGACGCAGTCGTGCAGGAAAACCGAATTAAGCACGACACGCGCCGCCGGGCTCAGACCGAACGAGATATTCGACACGCCCAGTATGACGTTGCACTCCGGCATTTCTTCGCGGATCTGCCTGATAGCTCTGATCGTTTCGTCGGCGTTCTTGCGATCTTCCTCGATGCCGGTCGAGATCGGCAGAGCAAGCGGGTCGAAGAAAATGTCGTGAGCCGGGATGCCAAACTCGGTCGCCTGTTTGAATGCACGCCTCGCGATCTCAACCTTCCTATCCGCCGAGCGGGCCATCCCTTCTTCGTCGATCAAACCAATTACGACACCGGCGCCGTATTCTTTGGCCAGTCCGAGGACTTTGAGGAAACGGGGCTCGCCGTCCTCGTAATTAGTCGAGTTCAGGATCGACTTGCCGCCCGCGTGCTGCAGGCCTGCTTCCATCTTTTCCCATTCGGTCGAGTCGAACATCAGAGGGATCTTGACGTTCGTCACCAGCCGCGAAGCCAGCTCGTGCATATCGGCGACGCCGTCGCGGCCCACAAAGTCGACATTAACGTCAAGAATGTGCGCTCCTTCACGCTCCTGCGACTTCGCGAGAGAGACGAGCCCGTCCCAGTCTTCGGCCTCGAGCAGATCGCGCATTTTTTTCGAGCCCGACGCATTGACCCGTTCGCCCACGATCAGAAACGAAGCATCTTGTATGTACGGCTGTTGGAAATAGATCGACGATGCGGAGGGTATGAGTTTCGCGTTTCGTTGTTTCGGTGCAAGCCCTCCGACCCTTTCGACGACAAGCCGCAAATGTTCGGGCGAAGTGCCGCAACAGCCGCCGACGATGTTCGCCCCGAAATCTTTAGCAAAGTGCTCCACCTGCGCGGCGAAGCTCTCGGGCGTTTCGTCGTAGTGCTGTTGACCGTCCTTGATCTCGGGCAAACCCGCATTCGGCAAAACGGAAACCGGCAGCGGTGAGTTCTCGCACAGATAGCGAAAGCTGTCGGTCATGTGCTTCGGCCCCGTGCCGCAGTTCATCCCGATCACGTCGATCGGGAACGGCTCGAGGGCCGTCAAAGCGGCTCCGATCTCCGTTCCGTTCAGCATCGTGCCGAAGACCTCGATCGTGACCTGCGCGATGATCGGGATTCGCACCTTTTGTTTTTCGAAGAATTCAAAGATCGCCGAGAGAGCCGCTTTTGTCTGCAGCAGATCCTGGCACGTCTCAACGATGAACAGATCCGCACCGCCGTCGTAGAGCCCGCGCACCTGCTCGCGATACGAGTCCTTCAACGCCCGATAAGTGATGTGGCCGAGCGTCGGCAGCTTGGTCCCCGGACCGATCGATCCCGCGACGAAACGCGGCTTATCGGCCGTCGAATAATCGCGCGCAAGACGCTTAGCCAGTTCCGCAGCCTTCTTGTTAACGTCGTAAGCCTTGTCGGCGATACCAAACTCGGTAAGTACGACCTCGCCGCCCCCGAAACTGTTCGTCTCGATCACGTCGCAGCCGACGTCGAGAAAGCTGGTGTGAACTTTC
>Ga0247718_1000213_pt1 | contig 14944 bp, 14 predicted proteins | sample 21E_DmetaG_FD_189045 | JGI IMG/M metagenome (GOLD analysis project Ga0247718, IMG submission 189045) | Soil microbial communities from hillslope of Landscape Evolution Observatory, University of Arizona, Oracle, AZ, United States - 2-1-E_D | ecosystem: Engineered > Artificial ecosystem >...
CCCTCGCCCGCCGCGCCCGGGCCGACGTCCTCCCCGACGTGGTGCGCATCGACCTGCCGGTGGTGCAGGACCTGCGCGCTCGTGGCGTTTCGCGCAATCTCGCCCACGCGCAGGCCGCCGACCTCGCCCGCGCCGTCCTGCGCGTCGTGGGTCCCGAGACGGCCACCCTCGCGTGCACGGGCGAAGCCCCCGGGCTTCTCGACCGCCTGCGCGGCGTGCGGCCTGGTCCCCTTGGCCTTGGTGCCGGATGGCGGGCCGAGATGCCCACGCCCGCCTGGAGCGAGGCTGACCTGTGGCGCGCTCTCGCCGGCCTCTCCACACCGCGACTCTAAGCGATGGCGTGGCTTCAGGCATCCTGCCGCGCGCCCAAGCCCTCGCGTGCGTCGCGGATCGTCTCCACACCAGGCAAATTCATCGATGACCTTCGAGCCCCGTACCAATTTGCTTATGGAGGAACGGGCCGGGAGAAAGTCGCCGGGTAGACGACATGGCGATTTTCGCTCACAAGCTTCTCACTCGGGAAGAGGTGCTGGACAATGAGCTCCGCAAGGCCATCATGGAGCACCTCAGTGAAAACCCCGGGAGCTACCTTGGGAAGATCAGCCGCGAGCTGAACGTTCCCACGAGCACCCTGAAGTACCACCTGAACATCCTCCGCAGCTTCGACCTCGTGAGCACCGTCCGGAAGGGCCGTTGCCGGCACTACTTCCCGAAGCGGAAGCGTTTCACGGACGTCGAGAAGAAGATGTACGCCGCCATCGAGCACGGCCCCACGCGGCGCATCGTGCAGATCATCGCCGAGAACCCCGGCATCAGCCAGGGCGGCCTCGTGCAGGCCACCGGGCTCAGCCAGTCCACCGTGGCGTGGCACATGGCAAAGCTCGAGGAGATGAACCTCATCCGCAGCGAGCGCAACGACGTGAAGGAGTACCACCTCCGCTCGGACTTCCGCGAAGTGCTTCGCGCCCGCTTCGGTGGCGACATCCCCGCGGCGAGCGCGCCCATGCCCATGGAGGCCGCGGCGGCCCCGCCGAGCCCCTTCGCCTCGATGCCTGCGCCCGCGGCTTCGGAGAGCCCCTTCGCGATGGGCTCCATGGAGGCCTCGCCCTTCGCGGCCACCCATGAGCCGCCCGAGGCCGAGCCGCAGCTGCCGCCCCTCGCTCCCACGCGCGAGGCCGAATAAGCGTTGACGCGGCGGGGCCCGTCCCCGCCTTCTCCCTTTCACGTACAGACACACGCAGCCCCTACATGGAGGCGCACCCCATGTGCTCCTGGATGCCCGATGACGTGCTTCAGAAACCCGTGTACAGCGGTCTTGGCGAAGAGATTGGCGTCGTGGTGGGTGTCGAGCCGTACCCTTCGGGGTTCGCCCACAAGCTCCACGTCCGCGAAGCGGACCCCATAGGCACCGTCGAGGTGGTGCACACCATCGATGAGCGCTTCGTCAAGGAAGTCACCACGGACCGCATCCGCCTCAAGGGGCCGCGCGAGGGGTTCCACATCACCCGCGTGACCTCCGCCGGGGCCCCCGCCGCGGCCGGGTTCCGCCTCCGGAGTGACCGTTAGGGTTTCGGGTGTTGTACCAACACGTTCTTGCCGACTCCCGGTCGTCCCCAAAGCGTCCCGCACCCTTCCGCGGCGGGCCCCTTTGGAGGCATGGGCTTGGTCGGCACCTTGGTCGAACCCGCTTCGGAACTTTCCTCGTCGCAGCCGGCGGAAGCCGAAGGGGTTGGTCCCCTTGCGCGCACGGCCCTCGGGCTTGGCGTCCTCGCCGTGCTCCTGACCGCTGTTGCCATCGCGTTTCTTCCCACGACTCCCGGCATCACCGTGGCCGCCCTCGTGGTGGCCTGCGGCTCCGCCTCCCTCGCTTGCGCCGTGACTGCCATGGCGCTCGGCCGCGCCGCCACGGCGGAGCGAGTCCGCCGCCTCGAGCGGGAGGCCCTTGTGGAGGAGATTCAGGAGATGCTGTCTGCCTTCGAGGAGCGGCTCTACCGGGCCGAGGCCCAGGCGGCCGAGGCCCTGGGGGACCGCCGCAAGGAGGCGGAGGCGCCGCCCCTCCGCGCCGCCCGCAAACACCCATGAGTTACGTCAGGTAACCCACATTTTCATACAATGGCTGCGGGGTGGCCGATGGAGACTCCATGACGGCGACCGATGCACCGAAGCTCAGCGGCCAGGGGGCCACCGATTACGAGCGCTACCTGAAGGTGCCCGAGCTCCTGTCCCTCCAGAAGCCCGCCGAGAGCCTCGCCCACCACGACGAGCTGCTGTTCCAGGTGGAGCACCAGACGGCCGAGCTGTGGTTCAAGCTGGTCATCTTCGAGATGGACGAGGCCATCCGCCACATGAGCGAGGATCGCCCCCTCGAAGCCGCCACGCTCCTCGAGCGCGCCACCCGCGCCATCCGCGTCACGGCCGAGCAGGTGCTCATCCTCTCCACGATGGCGCCCCGCGACTACCACACCATCCGCCTCGCCCTCGGGCGCGGCTCCGGCGCCGAGTCTCCCGGGTTCCGCGGCATCCTCACGAACGCGCCCAAGCTCTGGGCTCCCTTCAAGGATCTTCTCGGGAAGCGCGGCGTCACCCTGTTCGACGTCTACCGCGACCACCGCAGCCACTACGACGTGTTCCTGCTCGCCGAGGCGCTCACGAACTTCGACATGTACTTCCAGCTCTGGCGCCAGAACCACGTCACCTTCATCAAGCGCGTCATCGGCCGCGACGTCCGCAGCCTCCAGGGCTACAGCGTGCACGACCTCGAGAAGGTGGTGCAGATGCAGCTCTTCCCCGACCTCTGGACGGTCCGGAACGAGCTCACCACCTTTACGGGAACGTCGCGCCCGCTCTAGGTCGGTGTGACGCGGGTTAAACCGGGCAACTTTCCCTGACTCGGGAAATTTTTGCCCCAGGACTTGACATATTCACATCGACGCCGCTATCAGCACGTTTAAGGGAAGAACCTATGATAGCGTGGTTGGCGATCCCCCATGGACAAGCAGGTCCTTTTCCGGCTGGATGAAAACCTCCTCATGCGCCTCGACCGGGCGCTTGGGACCCAGGGCTACAAAACCCGCAACGCCTGGTTCAAGGAGATGGTGGAATCCTACCTCCAGAAGGCCGAGAGCGGAGCGGGGGCCCAACCCCCCCGTGCCCCCGCGAAGAGCTAACGCTCCCCCCTAACAGTCTCTCTTCTTTTTCATTCCCCTTCTCCTGCAGCCGGAGGCCCGTCGCGGGCCCCGCGGCTCAGGCGAGGACGCGGAACTTCACGCCGTACCGCGTGACGCCCTGCTGCCGGTAGAGGCGCCGCACCACAGCTTGGAGCGGCGCGCCAATCTTCAGCGCCGCCGGATCGAGGTCGGCAATCTGCGCCGCCACCCGCGGCCCTTCCGCGAGCTCCACGACGGCCACGCCGTACTCGCCCGTGAGGGCCTGCTGCAGCGCGAACTCGCTGGGAGCGCCCCCGCGACCGATGATCGTGCACGCGTACACGGTGCCACGGCCGCTCAGGCGCTCGGGAGCGAACTCCCGGCCGCCGCACTCGGCGCAGGCGGGGCGCGGCGGGTACTGCAGGCTCCCGCAGCCCGCGCAGCGGTCCGCAAGGAGCCGCAGGCGCGCCGGGAGGGTTTCCGCGAAAGCGGGAAGGCTCACGTAAGCGCCCATGGGCTCCTCGGGGATGCCGGTCTCGAAAGCGAAATGGCCGCGCTCCTGCATTGCGCGAAGAAGCGAGATGCGCTTGGGGGCCACGGCTAGCGCCCCGAGGACGTCGCCCGTGCCTTGGGGCTTGCGGAGGACGCCGAGGCGGAGCACCTGGGCCGTGGAGGCCGTGGCTCCCACGAGGAGGCCCTCCGTGCCTGGCGCGGCATCGTTGAGGGCCTGCGCAAGTAGGAGGAGGGGCTGCGCGGCGCCGGCCTCGCCCATGCGCTTGCGGAGGTCCGGTTGCGCGCGCACGCCCTCAAGGGGCTTCCCGTCGGGGCCGGGGACGGCGAGGTCGCCGGGGAAGCGGAGCACGAAATCAGGACGCACCGCCTGGGCGGGGATCGTGGAGCTCGCCTGCGCGAGGAGCGCGTCGCGGTCCGCGCCCACCTCGGGGGAGCGGAAGAAGCCGCGGCCATCCATCACGCGGTCGGCCGGCTCATGCTTCGCGGCGGCGCCCGCGGCGTGGAGCGCCACGTGCCCGCCGGGACCGATGAGGAAGGCGGCGGCGCCCGCGCCCTCCGGGTGCTCGGCGGCATCGCCGGGCGCGGCGCGGGGCACGTCCGCGGCCACCACGAGCGTGTGGTTCCGGACGGCCTCGCTCGAATCGAAGCCCGCGACGAGGGCGGCAAGGCCCGCGGTCATGCGGCCCGTGACATCGAGAAGGCGCGCGAACCGGGCGCCCACGACCTCCGCCACAACGGCGGCGCCGGGGTCGGCGCCGCTTGTCGCGAAAGCGACGAGCCCAATCTCGGCTGGGTCGATGCCCGAGGCCTCCACGGCCTTGAGGGCGGCCTCCGCTGCGAGGGTGACGGCGTCCTCGTCGAAGGCGGGCACAGCTTTCTCCTCGACGCCGCGTGCCGCGTAATGGCCCCATGCCTGGGGGTACTCGCTGCCTGCAACACGCAGGCGGGGAACGGCAACCCCCATGGCGAGGATGCCGGGGGAGGGCTTGTGGCTCATCCGCTCACGCTCCGGGAGTAGACGTGGACGACGCAGGTGGCGCCGGACCCTCCCACGTTGTGGGTGAGGCCCGTCTCCGCGCCCTGCACCTGCCGCGCGCCCGCTTGGCCACGCAGCTGGAGGAACACCTCCACAGCCTGGGCGGTGCCCGTGGCGCCGAGGGGGTGGCCCTTGGCCTTGAGGCCGCCGCTCGGGTTCACGGCCACCTGGCCCGTGCGCGAGGTGGCGCCCGATGCTGTGAAGGGGCCGCCCTGGCCCTTCTCGGTGAAGCCGAGGTCCTCCACAGCGAGAAGCTCGGCGATGGTGAAGCAGTCGTGCACTTCCGCCACCTTCACGTCGCGCGGCGTGAGCCCGGCGCGGCCGAAGGCGGTGCGGCCTGCTTTCACTGTCGCGTCGAGGCGCGTGAGGCTCTTGCGGTCGTGCACGGCGAGGTAGTCGGTGGCGGCGCCCGAGCCGCGAATCCAGACGGGCGTGTCGGTGAGCTGCCGCGCCTTCTCGGCGGAGGCGATGATGACGGCGCTCGCGCCGTCGGTGGTGCTGCAGCAGTCGAACACGGTGAAGGGCTGCGCCACCACGGGGCCCGCGAGGGCCTTCTCGAGGGTGATCTCGCGGCGGAACTGCGCCTTGGGGTTCTTCGCGCCGATCGCGTGGTTCTTCACGGCCACGTGCGCGAGGTGCTCGCGGGTGGTGCCGTACTCGTGGAAGTGGCGGGAGGCCATCATGGCGTACACGCCGGGGAAGGTGAGGCCCGCGAGGCGCTCCCACTCCGTGTCGCCCGACACGCCGAGCCAGAAGCGCTTGTGGATGCCCGTGAGATCATTCATCTTCTCGATGCCGCCCGCGATGGCGACGTCGCACGCGCCCGAGGCCACGGCGAGGTAGGCGTCGCGGAGCGCGAAGCCGCTGGAGGCGCACGCGTTCTCGACGCGGCGCGCGGGGACGCCCGCGGCGCCCGCCTGCTCCATCATGTAGGCCGCGAGGTTTCCGAGCTGGCCGCCGCCAAAGCCAAGGCTGCCCACGTAGGCCTCCTCGAGGTCCTTCAGCGCAAGGCCGCGGTCCACGGACCCGAGAGCCTCCAGGACTGCCTCGTTGAACAGGTGCTTGGCGGACTCCGGGCGTTCGCCGAAGGTGCTGAGGCCCGCGCCCACGATGGCCACGTCGCGCATGGGCCGGTGAGGGTGGCTTACCCCCATCAACCTTGCTTCCCTCACGGGGCCGGTGGAGGCCGCTCGGGGGCGGGGGCATGTTTATGCTCCCCCCGGATACTGCGTGGTGGGAGTTGGCATGACATCCCTTCGCTACCTGCCTTGGATGCTCGCTGCCCTCGGTGGCCTCCTGCTCGTGAGCGTCGTCGCCCTCGGCATGGACCCCGCCGTTACCACCACCACCTCCCAGGGCACCATTCCCTTCGCCCTCGGGCCAGGAGAATCCCGTGAGATCGTGGTCGAGGAGCGGTGGTCCCCCGACCCGGCCGTCACCCGTACACCGGATGGCCTCCTCCGCACCGCGCCGCGCCCCTCGGACCTTCCCTGGAGCGATGCCACCCTCACGACCGCGCTCCACATCCGTCCAAGCGCCCAGCCTGGCCGGGCGAGCGCCCCGGACCTCCTTTGGGAGGTCACGGTGCCGGGCCAGAACCCGATCCAGGATACGCCCGAGGCCACGCCGCCTCCCCAGGCGGGCGGAGCGGCGGCCGAGTTCCTCGCCGGCTGGGAGACTCGTGCGCCTGGCTTGACGCGTCTCACGCTCCAGAACCCGAGCACTGAGCCCGCTGCGGGCGAGGTCGTCGCCACCTTCACGACCACCACCGTGGAGCACCCCGGCCGCATCCTTGGCGTCGGAGGGCTCCTCGTGTTCGCGATGGGCGCCGTGTGGCGCCCCCTCTTTGGTCGCCCGCCACGAGCCGCCTGAAGAATCGACGGGTGCATCCCCGGAAGAGCCTATATCCTCGAAGTGCATGGGGGTAGGCACGGAAAGGTCCCCATGGCCGCCCCCGATCCCCAGCTTCTCTTCGATGCCGCCGTCGTCCTCGCCACGAGCGCCATCTACTTCGGGGTCGGCCGCCTCATGGCGCGCCGTCCCGTGCACTCCCGCGAGGCCACCTTCGCCACGCGCATGTTCGCGCTCTGGTGGCTCGCCCTCTCGGGCGCCACCGCCGTCGGCGGCCTCCAGACGCTCCTCTTTGCCCTTGACGCCCGCAACGTCCCCCTCGAGATTGCCCTCACCTACCTCGGTGCGCTGCTCCTCCCCGTGGCGCTTCTCGGGCTCCTGTATTACCTGCTCTACATCTATCTCGGAAAGGAGTGGATCCTGTGGCCCCTCAGCGCTCTCTACGCCGGGATCCTCGTGTTCTTCTTCTACGCCGTGGCGAAGATGAATCCGACTGGCATCGAGCGGCGCGGATGGACCGCGGGCATGGGGTACGCGAACACGCTGACGCCCCTGGAGATGACCCTTGCCCTCGCCGCGCTCCTCGCGCCGATCCTTCTCGCCGCCATCGCCTACGGGTCGCTCTACTTCCGCGTCACGGACCGCACGCGCCGCTTCCGCATCGCCCTCGTCTCCATGGCCTTCCTCGGCTGGTTCGGCAGCGCCGCCGTCGGCAGCATCGCCGGGCTCGGAGAGGTCGTCTTGTGGCCGCTCGTGAGCCGCATGATCGGTCTCGCCGCGACCTCCCTCATCCTCCTCGCGTACCGGCCGCCGCGGTGGCTCCGCGAGCGCTTCGCCATCCAAGGGCTCGAGAACGGCGGCGATGGGCATCCTCAAGGCCTGAGCGCGGGCCAGCCCCGGAAGACGCTTCTCCCTCTCGCGGCCTACTCCTGGGGGGCCGCCGCCGGGCCGTACTCCAGGACGAGCTCGAAGCGGACCGTCTGATCGACCACGAGGCCCGGGCTCGCCGGCAAAAACGCGACGGTGTGCTTCCGTCCCCCCTTGAGGAGGTCAGGGTCCACGTCGAGGACGAGCGGGCTCATGCCTTCCCCCTCCGCGACGTGGTGGGTTCCGTTCGCGAGCACGACCCGCAGCGCCGCGGCGAGAGGCGTGCGGGCCTCCCAGGTCGCGGTGAGCGTCGCCTTCGTCGCGTTCGCCGGGAAACGATCGAGCTCGGCCCCGCCGGGAGCCCCCGACCAGCAGGTCCCGAGCGGGGGGCAGGGGTGGCGGACGACGGCGAGGCCGGTGGCCTCCGCGGTGAGCGTGACCGGTTCCCCCGCCGTCCCGTTCGATGGCAGGGGAGCGCCCTCCGCTTCCAGGGGGGTTGGGTCGTCGGTCCCTGGGGGTGACGCGGTGGACCCGAAGCAGCCCGCAAGAAGCAGTAGGAGGGTCGTAACGCAGGGAAGGAGGATAGGGTGCGGGGACGCCATGGGATCCCGCGGGACTTCCGCGCGGGCCCCATAGCGTTTTTCGTCGCGTTGTTTTAATTTCGCCGTTACCGGGCCGCGTGCGTGGGCGGGAGGGAGGCGCGCAGCTCGCGGATCTTGTCGCGGTAGAGGGCCGCCATCTCGTAGTCCATGCGTTTCGCGGCCGCGCGCATCTTCGCTTCGAGGTCGGTGACGATGAGCTCCACTTCCTCCGCGGAGGCCGTCTTGAGCTCCACCTTCACTTCCGTGAGCTCGCGGTCGCGCATGCGCCGCACCGCCTTCTGGATGGTCTGGGGCGTGATGCCGTGCTTCTCGTTGTAGGCGATCTGCACCTTGCGGCGCCGTTCCGTCTCCATCATGGCCCGCTGCAGGGAGCCGGTCATGACGTCGGCGTAGGCGATGACGGTGCCGTTCGCGTTGCGCGCCGCGCGACCGAAGGTCTGGATGAGCGCGGTCTCGCCACGGAGGAACCCTTCCTTGTCGGCGTCGAGGATGGCGACGAGACCCACCTCGGGAAGGTCGAGACCTTCACGGAGGAGGTTGATGCCCACGAGGACGTCAAAGGTGCCAAGGCGGAGGTCCTCGAGGATGTCCACGCGCTCGAGGGTGTCGATGTCGCTGTGGAGGTAGCGGACGCGGATGCCGTGGCCCACGAAGTAGTTCGTGAGATCCTCCGACATCTTCTTCGTGAGCGTCGTCACGAGCACGCGCTCCTTCACGGCCACGCGCTTCTTGATCTCGCCGAGGAGGTCGTCCACCTGGCCCTGCACGGGGCGGCGAATGACGACGGGGTCCACGAGGCCGGTGGGACGAACGACTTGCTCCACGATTTGCTCGCTCACTTCGCGCTCGAAGGGCCCAGGAGTGGCGGACACGTACACGGTCTGGCCCACCTTCTTCGAGAACTCCTCCCACCGCAGGGGGCGGTTGTCGAGGGCGCTCGGGAGGCGGAAGCCGTGCTCCACGAGGGTCTCCTTGCGGGCGCGGTCGCCGTTGTACATGCCACGGATCTGGGGCACGGTCACGTGGGACTCATCGATGACGGTGAGGAAGTCGTCGGGGAAGTAATCCATCAGGGTGTAGGGGGGCTGTCCCGCCGGCTTCCCCGTGAAATGCCGGGAATAGTTCTCGATGCCGGAGCAGTACCCGACCTCGCGCATCATCTCGAGATCGTACTTCGTGCGCTGCTCGAGGCGCTGGGCCTCCAAGAGCTTCCCCTGGCGGCGGAGCTCGGCGAGGCGCTCCTCCATCTCGAACTCGATCTGGGCGCTGATGCGCTCCATCTCGTCCTGCGGGGTCACGAAGTGCTTGCTCGGGTGGATGATGCACTCCTGCAGCTTCTGGACCACGTTCCCCGTCACGGGGTCGAGGCGGCTCACGGCCTCGATCTCGTCGCCGAAGAGCTCGATGCGGAACACGCTCGCGCCGTCCGTGAGGCGCACCTCGATGGTGTCGCCGCGGGCGCGGAAGGTGCCCCACTCGGGCGCGGTGTCGTTCCGCTTGTAGTACGCGCCCACCAGGGCGCGCAGGAGATCCTCGCGGGGGACGGTGTCGCCCACCCGGTAGCGGAGCTGCGCGTCGCGGTACTCGTTGGGGTCACCCAAGCCGTAGATGCAGGAGACGGACGCCACGATGATGACGTCGTCGCGCGTCATGAGGGCCTGCGTCGCGGAGTGGCGGAGCTTCTCGATTTCCTCGTTGATGTCCGACTCCTTCGCGATGTACAGGTCGTTGTGAGGCACGTAGGCCTCGGGCTGGTAATAATCGTAGTACGAGACGAAGTATTCGACCCGGTTCTCGGGGAAGAACTCCTTCATCTCTTCGTACAACTGGGCGGCGAGGGTCTTGTTGTGGCAGATGACGAGGGTGGGCCGCTTCACCTTCGCGATGACGTTCGCCATCGTGAACGTCTTCCCCGACCCCGTCACCCCGAGCAGGGTCTGGTGTTTCATGCCCTTCTGGAGGCCCGTGACGAGGCTCTCGATGGCCTTCGGCTGGTCACCCCGGGGCTCGTAGTCGCTTCGCAGCTTGAAGGCGGCCGCCATAACGCCCGCTCTACTGGCACCTTGGGCTTAAAGGTGACGCGGGGTTCCCCGAAAGGCCGCCGCAACGGCCGCCACGCCCGCCAGCAGGCCCCAAAGGCCAGGCCCCGGGGTCTCCTTCGGCTCCTCGGGCGGCTGCTCGACCACTGGCTCGGGCGCGGGAGGCACGAGCTCGGGGACCAAGACGACGGCGCTCGCCCAGTGGTCGCCGGGCCCGTTGAGGCCGTCGCCGTTCACCGCGTTCGCCGACAGGTAGGCCGTGACGGTGCCCGCGCCCGCCGCGGGGGCCGTCCACCCGAGGGTCCACTCGCGCTGCCCGTTCCCGTCCCCGGTGTGGGTGGCGCGGACGCCGTCCACGATCTGAACGGTGGTGCCACCGATCGGGTCGAGAAGCCCGGCGGAGCCGTTCTCGGCCTCGAGGTCGAGGCTGAAGCCGCCCTGGTTGAGGCCCACCGGGAGCGCGGCGGGGCCGGTCACAGTCACCGTGAGGGTGTAGTTGCTCCCCGGGACGTAGGCTGCCGGGAAGCCCGTGACGTTCACGGAGGCCTGCGCGCTCATGGCGCCGTGGCAGACGCACCCGCCCTTCCCCACACCGTCGACCCCCGCGCTGTTGCCCGCGGAGGGACCCATCGCAAGCAGAAGGAGCGGGGCGGCCACGGCAAGGACCAGGAGCGGCAGGGAGCGGCGCATACCGGCCCGGAGCGGGCCGGGAGGTCATAGCCCTTCCGCGGGAGTGGGAGAAGCCGGCTACAGCAACCCTTATGAGCCGATCCCGGGGATGGCTCGCGCATGCGCGCCCTGCTCCTTGCCCTCCTCCTCGTCACCGCCGCCGTGGCGGCCGGCTGCGTCACCTCCGAGGAGGCACCCGCGACCCCCGCCGATACGGCGACTCCCGGCAACCTCACGAACGTCACCCGGGTCGTCACCATTGTGGACCCCGCGGGAGGCCTCGGTGAGCCGAGCCTCGGCGTCACGCCCTCGGGCGTCCTCTTCACGAACGGCGGCTCCGCTGCCGACCCCATGATCGTGTACCGCAGCCGCGACAACGGCACCACCTGGGAGAACATCGGGTTCGCGCCCGAACTCATCCCCAACCTCGACCCCGACCTCGCCGTGGACGTGGACGGCACCGTGTGGGCCAACGTCCTCTACGTCGGGTGCAATGCCGTGGCCGTGAGCCGCGACGAGGGCGAGACGTGGACCATGAACCCCGCCGTGTGCAACGGCCCCGTGGGCGACCGCCAATACGTGATCCCCACCAAGGGCGGCACGGCCTACCTGTACTACCACCAGCTCCCCACCTTCTACCAGACCGGCATGAAGACCACGGACTACGGCCTCACCTGGGTCCCCACGGGCCCCATGGAGTTCCCCGACCACCACCTCCTCGTGAACGGTGGCAGCGGCTGGGGCGGCGGCGGCTTCTGGAACCCCGTCACCGACTCCGTGTTCGCCACCTACACGTGGAACACCGCGGGCGTCGTGGACGTCCTGCTCGGTGGGGACGGCGGCGTCCGCGTGCCCGCCTTCAGCGTCACCCGCAACGGCGGCCTCACCTGGGAGGTGGGCCTCGTCACCACGGAGCCCTGGGGCAACGCCCTCGGCCTCGGCCTCGTCGTGGGCGCTGCCGACGACGCGGGCAACGTGTACGTCGCCTGGGGCGAGAACCTGGAGGACGAGACGCGCATCTTCATGGCCGCGAGCAAGGACGACGGCAAGACCTGGAACGCGCCCGTGCGCGTCGATGACGGCACGAACGGCAGCCGCGTCTTCCCCGCCATCGCCGCGGGCGCCGACGGCAAGGTCGCCATCGCCTACTACGAGACCGCGACCCCCGGCCACCCCTACGAGGTGGGCGAGGAGGCCGTCTGGAACGTGACCCTCGCCTGGACCGCGAACGCCACTGACGAAGCTCCCGTCTTCGAGCGCGCCACCCTCAGCAAGGCCCCCGCCCGCGTGGGCGCCATCTGCCCCAACGGCGCCGGCTGCGACAGCGACCGCGAGTTCCTCGACTACTTCGCCCTCAAGCGCATCCCCGACGGCCGCGTCGGCGCGGTGTGGACGAGCACCGAGGACGTGAAGGGCAAGACCGTGAACGTGTACGGCGCCTCCGACCTCGCCGTGCTCGCCTGAGCTCCGCTCACGCAGCGGTACCAAAAAACAGTCCCCGGGGGCGCCGAGGCCCCCGGGTTTCTTTCTTCTCAGTTCAGGAGGACCGTGGAGAGGTTGAGGCCCTCCACGGTGAGGCGGCTGTCCAGCATGTACCCCTTGAGGTGGCGCTGGGCGGCGTAGGCGGGCTCGCTCAGGGACCGGCCGTAGAGCTGGCTGTAGTCGCTCCGGAGGCGGAGGAAGGCCAGGCTCGTGGGGTGGCTGAAGGTCACGTTGAAGCCCGTGTCCTCGAAGAACTTCGCGCGGAAGGTGTGCAGGGCCAAGAAGGCGATGCCGTCCTCGCTGCCTTCGAGGGTCATGTTCACGCCCTCCTTGTCGGACTCGAAGCGCACCCAGTCGTCGTGGCGCCAGGGGCCCACGGTGACGTTGCCCGAAACGCTCGTGACTGCCGTGCTTCCCGCCTGCAGGAAGTAGGTGTGGAGCGCGCTGGGGGAGTCGTAGCGGTTGTAGCCGCCGAAGGTGCAGGGGTGGGCCGCGATGAAGTCCTCCATGAGGTCCTGTTCGCAGGTGAGGGTGGCGGAGCCCGCGAAGCGGGGCGCGCCCTGCACGGTGGCGGGGTTCAGGGCGAGCTCGATGCCCGAGGCGTCGAGGAAGCCGGAGAGGCCCTCGGCGGTGGATTCGGGGGCGTGCACGCGGATGAACCGGAAGGGCTGCGAGGCGCCGAGGGGCGTGGACACGATCTGGCGGGCCACGGGGTCCGTGGGGCTCATGCGGTAGTACGCGACAGCGAGGGGCGTCCAGGTGACGCCGTCAAGGCTCGTCTCGAACACCGTGTTCGTGGTGAGGTTCACGTTGATGGTCTTGGGGGGCGAGAAGCCCTGCTCGAGGAGGGTCGAGCGGCCGAGGCCGTGGGCGATGGTCCACGCCTGGGGGCCCAGGTAGTACGTGTTGTGGCCAATGTGGCCCCAGCACTGGGGGAGGAAGGCGCTCGTCTCCATGTCGAACTGCGCGTTCTGGGGACCGCCGTTGCAGCGGAGGATGCGCGCGTGGGCCGCGGTGAAGACCTCCACCTTGGTGACGCCGGTCTCGCGGAGGCCGTAGGCGTTGTACGCGCGGGCCGCGATGGGGTACACGCCGCCGGGCGTGAAGTTCGCGACGATGGGGTTGCCGACCGCGTCGGGGAAGAGGCCGTCGCCGTTGAGGTCCCACTCGATGCGGGTCACGTCGGAGGTGTGGTCCGCCTTGAGGGTCTGCACGTCCGTGGCGCCGAAGAGGTAGTTGCGGCTCACGAGGGCGCCGCCGCCGTGGTAGACGCCAGGGTCGGGGACGGCGGAGCCGGTGCCGAGGATCACGATGTCGAGGGTGTACTGGTCGAGCACGGCCACGTAGGCGTCCACGCGGGCCGTCCAGGTGCCCGCGAGGGGCGCGGTGACGGTGAGGCGCTCGGGCTTGCTCGTGCCGGCCGCGCTCTCGCCGCCCACCATCTGCCCGTTGGGGTCGAAGAGGTGGAGGTCGAAGTCGCCGAAGTCGGCGTCGAGCCAGTCGAGGGTGGCGGTGAAGCCGGGGGTGCCGGCGGGGACGTTGAAGGTGTGGCTGCGGCGGTCGAGGCCCGTGGTGGCGGCGCTGTCGACGGGGACGCCCGCGAGGATGCTGCCCGTGAACTTCTGGGAGCCCGCGGGGTTCACGCCGATGGCCACCGTGTCTGTGGCGGTGGCGCCCAAGGCGTCGGTCACGGTGAGGGTGAGGTTGTGGACGCCGGGGAGGAGGCCCGTGGTGTCGAAGCGCGTGAGGGTGGCCGTGGGGGCGCTGAACTTCGCGCTCGTGCCCAGGAAGGACCACGCGTAGGTGTAGGGCGCGGTGCCGCCCTTGGCGCTGCCGCGCATCTCAAGGCTCGCGCCCACGGGGCCCGTCTTCGAGTCGCCCGCGTCGGCGACGAGGGGCGCGGCCCCGCTCGCCGGAGCGAGGGGGATGAGGGGAATGAGAAACAGCGCGAGGATCGCTGCGGCAAGAATCGGCCTAAGGCGGGGAGAAACCATGGGGTCGATAGCCTCCGTGACGGGTGCAGGAGGCATGTGGGGTATTAGCCGTTTTGGTGGGGCGATACCGAAAACAAGAAACACGGGCCCGTACAGGTCCGGGGGACGCAAGCGCATGCTTGCCGCCAAGGGGTGAGCGCGGAGAAGGGGATTCGAACCCCTGAGGGCAAGGCCCACCGGTTTTCAAGACCGGCGCGTTAGGCCGCTTCGCTATCTCCGCAAGGGGGCGCGGGAACGCTCCCGGAGGGCCGCATAGCGGGGCCTTCCGCTATGAGAGTTGCGTTCGCGAAAAGGGGGGATGAGCCCGGTCTCGGTGTCCCGTGGGAGCGAGACCGGGGAAGCGTGGGATAACGCTGAACCTTCCAAGCGAGGGAGCCGCATATAACGCTGACTGTATTGAATGACGAGGATAAATCTCCGCGGCCGGGGAACGTTCTTGACCCGCCGCCCCGTTCCCGCCTCGTGCACCGCGCGCTCGCGCTCCTCGCGCTCCTCCTGGTCGTTGCCCCCACGGTTGCCGCGCAGGCCCCGGGGACGCCCTCCGCGACGGTGGACCTCGCGCTCCCCCCGCGCGTTGCGCTCTCGGAGGCCGTCCTCCTCGTCGGGAACCTCACCTTCGAGCCGGCCACGGTGGAGCGCCCCGGCGCCGTCGGCGCCATCGCCTTCGACCTTCCCCCGGGCCGCCTCCTCGTGTGCAACCGCGACCGGAGCACGGGCGCGGTGCTGCCCCCGCTGGACCCCGAGG